>Ga0272441_10000726_pt1 | contig 73006 bp, 48 predicted proteins | sample SSMProp6N_FD_193582 | JGI IMG/M metagenome (GOLD analysis project Ga0272441, IMG submission 193582) | Marine sediment archaeal communities from Little Sippewissett salt marsh, Falmouth, MA, United States - SSM-Prop-6N | ecosystem: Environmental > Aquatic > Marine > Wetlands > Sediment ...
ACCATGTAGTAACAGGAGAAGCAGAGGAAATAATAGTTGATGTGGTAGAGGGTAAATTCCGGGATAAGATCATTCACGGTCCAAAAACCAAGGATCTGGAGAAACTGCCTCTGGTCAATTACGGGCTTCTGGAAAAAGCACAGAATATCAGAGTAGTACCTGTCATGACTTCCAGAGGATGCCCATTTGATTGTACCTTCTGCACAGTCACAAAAGTATTCGGGCGCAAATTCCGCATGCAGTCACCGCAGCGGATCGTGGCAGAGGTAGAAAACGCCCTTGCCTTTTTCGGCGGCAAGACTTTTTTCTTTTATGATGACAATTTTTCTGCAAATAAAAAACGTGTTCATGAACTCTGCGACTTGATGATCGAAAAGAAGTTGGGAATAACCTGGGTGGCTCAGGTGCGTTCCGACCTGGCCAAAGATCCTGAACTTGTAAATAGAATGGTGGCTGCCGGACTTGACTGGGTTTTTGTGGGGTTTGAGTCTATTGAAGATGAAACCCTTAAAGCCTATAACAAATCACAGACAAGGGCTGATATAGAAGATGCCATCAGAGTTCTCCACGCACACAAAGTGAGTATACACGGTATGTTTATGTTCGGGGAGGACCATGATACTGTTGAAACCATGGCCAATACTGTCGATTTTGCCATAAAGAATGAAATCGAGACTGTACAGTTCATGATCCTCACACCGTTTCCCGGTACGCAGTGTTACGACAGGATTGTTGAAGACAACAGGCTTCTTCACAGGGACTGGGACTATTTCAATGCGATGTTTACCGTATTCCGTCCCAAAAACATGAGTGCCGCCAGACTCCTTAATGAGACGCACAGAGCATATCGAAAGTTCTACTCTCTGAGAAGAACATTGCTGGATATGCTTTTTATGGTTTTTAACGTGCTCTTGGACGGGCTGGTGTGGAATTTCAAAAGAGCAGACAAGTACAGCCTGGATGCGATATTCCTGAGGGGAGGAGCCAAGAGCCTTGTAAAGAAGCATTCCCCCCTCTACGAAGCATACTTGAAATATCTGAATGATATTGAAAAGAAAAACGTGTTAAACCCGCAAACATCTGAAAAGGCATAGTTTCCGATAATGTAATGCAGATAGAACCGTTAACAATCCAACCCGGAATACCCGATGCGGACAGGTTCGGAATGATCAGGCTTCTGCCGGTACTGTTATGTGCTCTGATCCTGCTCCTTTCTGAGACAGGCTGTATATTGTTCGGAAAAAGAGCAGATCAGAAGAATATAGTCATTCCCGACCGTATATGGATAGTCGATGATATTCCGTTAGCAGATGACCGGCTTGAACAACTGTCTAAACTTGATTCCCTGCTTATTATGATACCCGGTGTCAGTTCCGGGGATTTTGAAGATGCCTGCAGCTTTCTGGAGCAGGTCCGTGTCCGCAGCGGTCATGAGCTTGCCCTGCTATATGACTGGAAGCCCGGAACTCTCGGCCGTAAAATCGTCTCTCCCGGTGCAACTGAACCGGCAGCCGAACGGTTGATTGCATTGTGCAATATTCTGGAAACAGAGCGGGAGTCCAAGGCTTGTGTTGACCTGCTTGCGCACAGTGCCGGGACTGTTGTTGTAAATAAAGCAGCGATTGAGATAGTGGAAAAGGACGCACCTGTCAGGTTCCGTCACGTTCTTCTCCTTGGCACTGCACTCGATGCCGCAGAACCCCTTGACAAGCTGAAAGCTGTCAGTACCAGCATTCTGAATCTGCATTCTGCTTTTGACAAGATCAACCGCAATATCAATGATCGTCTCGGTCTGTTGTCAGCTCTGGACAATGACCGTCATCGTAATCTCCGAATGGACCACTCTCTCAGCGGCCGGATTATGCGACATTATGTCTTTCTTTCACAAAACCCTGAAAACTGGCTGCAGTATGGGGAATATCTGGCCAGGGGTACATGGCCTGAACAAGCATTGCTCCAGACTGGAGAGGAATTGCAGGTTGACAGTCTTCATAGAATGGCCCAATGGGTGAAAACGCACCCGGACGACCAGTATGAATCTTTCAAGGGCTTGGTGCCCCGATTTCTCAAACATCCCGATGTGCAGATCCAATACTATGGTGTTATTATTGCCGGATTGCTCGGGAGGAAATCTCAGGCTCCCGCTTTGAAGGCAATGCTTGACAAAGACGGCACACCGGTATTTGTGCGCAAAGAAATCTACCAGGCACTCGGAAACTTGAGAGACGGACGTCATGTGGACTTTCTGCGGCATGCACGCGACCGCGACCCGGAATGCAGTGAGGAGATCAGGGATGTTGTTCGTTCCTTGAAACGTCAACGGATAGTGCCGATCCGGTAATATAACGAAATTATGTTTTAAAGGTAGTCTTAAAGGATTCGAATGTCCGAAGCACCTCAACAGAATTCAGATCAGTGGTACCGTCTTGATAATGCGGCACGGATATTCGCTGCTATTGAATCACCCCGCACCCCGATCGTATTCAGGATTGCCGCAACATGCAAAGATCCCATCGACCGCAGCTCCCTGCAGACAGCTCTCGCCAATATCATGCCCCGCTTCCCGTACTTTCAGGTAAAGCTCAAGAAAGGCCTGTTCTGGTATTACCTGCAGGAAATCAAATCCATTCCTCCGGTTCAGGAGGAAATGGAACCCCCATGCAGGCTGTTTTCTGCAAAAAAGGACGGGAAGCTCCTGATCCGCGTCCTGGTATTCAAAAAACGAGTATCGGTTGAGTGTTCACACATACTGACTGACGGCACTGGCGGACTTGTTTTCCTCAAAGCACTGCTTGGTGAATACCTTAAGGTGAAAGGCATTGATACTGAGGAATCGGTTGACATCCCCAGGCCGGATCAGGCGGTACCTGCGGAGGAGTTGGAGGACGCCTATCGCAAGTTCTATGATCCTGCCATACCTCCCTCCAAAAGAAAGGAGAAGGCATTCCACATGCCCGGACCGGTAATGGACAGGGATCGTTACCGGATAACAACAGGTGTGGTCCCTATTCATCCCCTGATCGCCAAGACCAAGGAGCTCGGGGTTACCGTAACCGAACTGCTTGCTGCCGTATTAATGCAAGCGATCCTGGAATATCTGAAAGCATTTCCGCAGTCGCAGCGGAATAAACATGTGAAACCTATTCGTATCATGATCCCCGTAGACCTTAGAAAGCTGTATCCGTCCTGCACAATGAGGAATTTCTTTCTAACGGTCACACCATCTATTGATCCGAGGCTTGGTGAGTATTCATTCGATGAGATCCTCCAATCCGTATTTCATTATATGCGGGGGGAAGTGAATGAAAAGGCCATAAGCCGTCAGATCAGGAGGAATGTATATATTGAACGTCATCCTTTGCTGAGAACTGTGCCGCTGCTGCTGAAAATCCCGCTGGAAAAACTGCTGTACCGCAGCTACTATTCGTCCCTGCAGTCAGCTCTTTTCAGCAATCTCGGCAAGGTGGAAATACCCTCTGACATGGCCGGATATTTCGAGCGGTTTGAAGTAATTTCCGGCCCGAATACTGATACGAAGATCGGCTGCAGTATAGTGAGCTATGCGGATTCCTGCTGTATTACTTTCGGAAGCATCCTGCTGCATACGGATATCGAGAAGCATTTCTTCCGCAAGCTGCGGCATATGGATATTATACCGAAAATAGAAACAAACTGAAGGAGTTTATATGCCTTTCTGTTCACGCTGTGGTGTGGAAGTGGAACAAAGAGCTGCAACATGTCCTCTGTGCCAGGCTCCCATACAGCACTTTGAAGATTACCCGGAGAAGGATGAGGGAACGTACCCGGAACAGGAGCCTATCGGATTCATCTCGAATCGCCAGGTCCGGGTAATTGTGTGGAGCGTGCTTACGATCCTGTTTATAACAGCTTTCCTCGTTGTTCTGGCAGTCGATCTTATTCTCCATGATACATTCACCTGGTCGGGCTATGCTATGATCGGCATAGGGGGAGCATGGGTCTGCAGTTCTCTGATCCTCCTGTTCCTGAAAAGGCTCAGCCTTATCATTGCCGGCCAGAGCGTAGCCGTATTGGGAATACTGGTGCTTGTCGATGTGTCTGACGGTGAACTTGACTGGTTCCTCACCCTCGGGATTCCTATAACATGCATGACTGCAGGTGCAGTTCTGCTTGTCTATTTCCTGTCAATAATCTTCCGGTTCAGTGTTTCAATGGTATTTGCGTTCACACTCGTTGCCGCCGGGCTGTTGTGCATGGGGGTTGATCTGCTGATCTCAGGCTATCTGGGCGATGCACGTATGACCTGGTCGTTTATCGTACTTGCAGCTACCTTTCCCCTTACCGGTCTTGCCATGTATTACCATTTTTATCTCAGGAAACGTTTTGACATACGGAAGGTATTTCACCTTTAATGATACCCTGTGAGACATTCCTAAATCGGGACTTAACCTATGCCGGAAATTGAGACTTATTCAATCCCCGGTTTTACAGAACCCGTGAACTGCTTTTCCCATCTGTTTGCAGCAGGGGTGTTTGCCGTACTGGGTGTCCTGCTTGTCCGTAAAGGCAGGGGCAATAGATACCGGGTGATCTCCTTATGCGTATTCGCAGCTTCCAGTGTCCTTATTCTCTCACTAAGCGGGGTGTACCATCTGCTCGCCATGGGGGGAGGGGGACGTGCCGTGCTTCAGCGGCTCGACCATGCAGGTATATTCATGCTGATTGCCGGTACATTCACTCCCATACACACGATCCTATTCAAAGGAGCATGGCGGTGGGGAGTGATTGTCTTTGTCTGGACTGCGGCAATAACCGGTATTACTTTGAAAACAGTATTTTTCGCCGGGATCCCCGAATGGCTGGGGCTTGTTTTTTACCTCGGCTTCGGCTGGATGGGGGCGATTTCGGCAGGTATGATCTGGCGGAAACACGGTTTCAAATTTGTCAGCCCTCTGTTATGGGGTGCTCTGTCATATACTGCGGGAGCCGCGCTTGACATACTGCGTGTTCCGGTCCTTATCCCCGGCGTGATCGGGGCTCATGAGCTGTTCCATTTTTGTGTAATAGCCGGGATAGCTTTTCACTTGAGCTTCATACATACGTTTGCCCACGGGGATCCCCTCACCATGCAGAAAGCAGAATCTGAATGACTGCAGTATCAAAAGATAGAGCACAAAAAAAAGAACCATATGATATTGTTATCATAGGCGCAGGCCCTGCAGGGCTTTTTGCAGCTTATGAATTATCAAAACAAAAGCTGAAAATCCTGGTTGTCGAAAAAGGTAAAGACGTTGGCCAAAGGAAAAGCGTGTTAAGCGGTGTCGGAGGAGCAGGCCTATTCTCTGACGGCAAACTCAATCTTACCCCGGTGCATGGAAAAACAGATCTGCACGAGTTCCTCTCCAAAAAGAAAGCAGAGGAACTGATCGAGTATATTGACAGTATATTTGTTGAATTCGGAGCACCTGAAGAACTATATACAAAAGACTTAAAAAAGGCAGAAGTAATAAGGGAGAAGGCAAGAAAACACAACATGGATTTGCTGCTGCTGAAACAGAAACACCTGGGTTCTGACAAACTTCCTTCACTGATAGATGGTTTTGTAGACTACCTGAAGAAAAACAGTGTCGGTTTTCTGTTGAACAGTGAAGTAGACAAAGTGCTCATTCGCGGGAATGAAGTAAAGGGCATCAAACTGCACAAAGGCATGACAATAAGATCAAAATATGTAATAGCCTGTCCTGGAAGGGCAGGTTCCGAGTGGTTTCTTGGACAAGCGGAAAAACACGGCATGCCGTTAAAACACCGGGGTATAGAAGTGGGGGTGCGGGTAGAAGTCAAATCAGAGGTAATGAAGCATATAACAGATGTTATCTGGGATCCCGCATTCTTCATAAGAGCCAAGGACACAGAAGACCAGGTAAGAACGTTCTGCACGTGCCCTAATGGATTTGTCACAAAAGAAACGTATCGCAAATTCGTATGCGTTAATGGTTACTGCAGGCTTGATAAAAAGAGCCCGAATACGAATTTTGCATTGCTGGTGAATGTTGAGCTCACCCGGCCGGCCACCAATACCATATCGTATGGTGAAGAAATAGGCCGCCTTGCCACAACGATCGCTGGCGGAGAACCGTTTATCCAGAGACTTGAAGATTTGAAAAGACACAAAAGGTCTTACCGGGACAGAATAAAAATGAGTGAAGTTAAGCCTACGTTTCCGGCCGCGACTCCCGGGGATCTGTCAATGGCAATGCCTGCAAGAGTGGTGTCCGGCTTGCTCGATGCTCTTGAGCAGTTGGGCAGAATAGTCCCTGGTGTGAATAAGGACGCTTTGCTTTACGGACCGGAACTCAAATTCTTCTCAGTAAGGATCAGTACAAATAAACATCTTGAAACTCCGGTGAAAAACCTTTTCGTGGCTGGAGACGGCGTGGGAGTGTGTGGTAACATAGTTGGTGCTGCAGCTACAGGGGTCATTGCGGCACGAGGAGTCTTGGAGAAAATGGCGGTTGTTCAACACCAGTAAGGAAGACCAAAGATCTGAAGGCCCAAAGATGATCCCTGGTTGCCTTTAACGATACCCCCATACCTCGTCACCCCGAAGCCCTTCTGGGCCGGGGTCTTCGACGGAGCGAGTTATATTTTTGGAAGATAGCAATGAATCGTGCTATGCTTGCGTTGAAGGCGCGTCAGCACCGGGATCCTCAGGAGCGGGATCCTTCGAGCCCGGAGGAGCAAACAGAATGAGCAGGCCAGGCAGCACGAAAAGGGAGGTAAGAAGGCACGCTCCGATTCCCACACTGGTGATGAGCCCCAGTGATACGAGACCGTTGTGTTTTGTCAGGAGAAGAGAGCCGAATCCGCTGATTGTCGTAAGGGACGTGACTAGTATGGCTTTACCTGCCTGCCCGACGGTCGAGCGGACGCTTCTCGTATCGGATTCAAAATACCGGTACAGCATGTGAATGCTGTTGTCAATGCCCATCCCCAAGATGAGAGGGAACGCCACAATATTCATGTAGTTGAGCTTCAGATCATACAAGACCATAAAGGAAATAGTCGTCACCAAACTCATTAGCAGCGGTATGACCGAGACAATCACCAGGTTAATACGGCGACAGATCAGAAAAAGCATCGCTGCCAAGACGATTGCGATGCACACGGTAATGACCTTGAATTGCCTCTGGATGAGGCGCTCGAGTTTACCTCTCATTAGGCTCATACCCGCCATTCTCAACCGACGACCGTCCACGTTCAGCGCGACACACAATTCCCGGATATCCTCCTCTTCCGAAATCGTCTTTGTCGGATACATGTAGCAGACTGACAGGTAGTCACCGGTCACCCGATCGCGGGCGAAAAACTTATCGAACAGGACCGAGGGCAGCGTTTTCTTCAACTCCTCATATGTGAATGACTCAAGGGAAAGGTCACTCCTGAGAAGATGCAGAATTTCCTTCTTTTCGCGTAACAGAATTTCGTACTCCTCCTCCTTGGCCGGAGTTCTCTTGAGTTTCTTCATCAGGTACTTGAGCGTCCTGTCTGGTCTGCCTCTGCGCGTCACAGCCTTCACGATCATCTTGCGCTTGTCTGCCGATGGGAGATACTTGAAAATATACTCAAATCTCATGAGACGGCCGTTGTTTGTCAGCTCCTCTATTCCGGGGACTGTGGTGTGCAGCAGGCGGATGGCTTCGTCCGGGTCCTTGCTCTTTGCCACAAGTGACAGATGCTCAAAGTAGTTGCCGAAGCGCTCCCGGGCATCGTTCAGCGCTGCGAAGGCCCGATTTTCCTGGAATACCATGCTGTCGAGTCGGTTGTCGAATTCAGGGAAGTTATTCTTTGAGAAGATGTAGAAGTGAAACGCGCCAAGCAGCAGGATGAGAATCATCGCGATATTCGAACCGTGTTTTTCCATCACTGTAGCAATGGTTCCCAGCCCGGGGGAATCAACAAGCATCGGCCTTCGTCTTATGACGATTGCTCCCATCAGAAGGAACGATGGCAGTACAAGGAGCATGGCTACTGTACAGAGGATGATGCCGGTGCCCACTAAGAAACCGAACTGCGCGGCACCGTCGAAGTCGGTCAGGAGGAGCGAGTAGAACGCAAGAGCGGTCGTGAGACAGCTGAATAGAATGCCGTCTCCTGTAGTTACCAGGGTTGTGCGTATTGCCTTGTAAGGATCTTCTTGCACGGAAAGCTCGAAAAGGAAGCGGTTACTCAAGTGGATGCCGAAGTCAATGCCTAACCCTGCCAGAATCGCGGCAAAAGCCACGGTCATCAGGTTAAGGGATCCAAGCGCCATGAAGGCAATCAGCACGGTCCACAGTAAGGCCATGCCGAGGGTGAGCCCCACCCAGATAGCAGTAATGACCCTTTTGAAGGCCAGTGCAAAGAGCAGTAACGCACACCCTATTGACGTGAGAGCCGTAACCCGGATATTTCTCGTCATCGCTTTCAATTCCTCAAGAGCGATCACGTAGCTTCCGGTATACGTTACTGAGAGGCCTGTAACATTGCCGTGAACATCCTTACGGGCCTGGTATTCGATGTCACGGACTGCCTTCAGGAGCCGTGTGGCGAATTCGGGGCTTTCTTCCCTGTTGGTGGGGGAAAGGAACATCAGATAGGCATCTTTTTCAGGCGTCGCATAAAACAGGTACACTATGCTGAGCTTGTCTTCGAGCCGACGGGCTTCTTCTTTGAATGCGAGGGTCGGAAGTTTGTACTCGACCCCCTCGAGCAGAGGAGATTTCATCAGGAGTGAGGCAAACTTGTCCATGAATTCCTTTGCCAGTTCCTCCGGAATCCCTTCATCCAGATTGACAACAGCAATCAACTCGTTTTCCTTGCCGAACAGTTTGGAGATCTCCTGCACATCAACAACAGCAGGATCATCGGAAGGAAGGAGGGCCATGATGCTCGTGTCGAACGTAAGCCGCTGCGCGAAATTTGCAGAAATGACTGTAAGAAGAATTGCGACAATCAGAATGAGCAACCAGCCCTTGGTAACGACTGTAGCCAAGAAGTCGAAGAAGGACAGGCCGAAATCCATAAGGACTCCAGGCTTCCTGGGTAGATTCTCTTGCTGATTTTCGGGCGGCACTATAGTCTACCTCTCTTTTCTATCTCATCGAAATGACAGATAATCAAGAAATGTTGCTGCTGCGCAGCGGATCAATAGAACAAAGTCGTTATCATGTTCTCGCAACTGCAGCGATCTCGTATCATATCATAACATTGCATAATGTCAAGGAGAACTTGTCATTTTACTGTGTTTCTAAAACTATACTATTGATAAATTGGATTACGGCATTTTCTGGTAGCAACAGCTTTTAAGCTGCGCATTCAAACGCAGGCTAAAGCTTGCGGCTACCCTCCTCCTCTACGGAGAATAAATTAAAACACCCCGGGCTTCATGCCCGGGGTGTTCTCATTTATGCAGGTAGTACTAAAATTCGATCTGCTGAAGTTCCTTACTCCACCATCAGCGCCAGGAGTGCCTTTTTGGAGAAAATGGCGTTGCGCGCCTCTTCCTTGATGATCGAACGGGGTCCGTCCATCACCTCGTCTGTAGCGCACACCCCCCGGTGGGCCGGGCCTGAATGGCTGTAGACCACGTCCGGCTTAGCACAGTCCAATACTTCGTCGGTCACGGTCCACTTGGGTACGTCCACTTCCTTTTCCTCCGGTGACTGCTCACCGGCCAGCATGCTCCGGATAAGAGTGCTTGCCTGTATAAAGTCCGCGTCCTGTACTGCTTTTTTCAAATCAGTAACGACCTCCAGATTGGTTCCGGCTTTTTTAGCCTTCTCTTCGCCTTCGGCCATGATTTCTTTGTTCAGTGTGCGGGCATAGGATTCGGGGACCGCCAGCCTGAGGTTGATGCCCAGAACCGGGCATACCCGTACGAACGAATGGAGTATACCCCGGGCCATGCCTGTATAGACCAGGTTCAGTCCTTCCAGTTTGCCCTTTGCCTGCTTGATAGCCATTAACTCGCCGATCACATGGGTGGCATGATCTACAGGTGTGCAGGCGTTCATTACGGGAACGGTCATGTTGGCGCAGGCAGCGTCGATATCGTCCTGGGACCACAGCCGGCCGGAAAAGCAGTCAACATACTGGTCCAGGGCCCGGGCTGTATCGCCAATGGTCTCGCCCCTGCCCATCTGGGTGTCCTTAATTGACATGTATACATTGGCCCCTCCCAGCTGGGCCATAGCTGCTTCGAATCCCATCCGGGTTCGGGTCGATTCGTATACGAACAGTAATACCTGCACCCGGCCCTGCAGCAGGTTGGCATAGGTGGGGTCGTAACGGTTTTCGCGGAACCATTCGCCAAGGGCGATCACTTCGTCCAGTTCTTCGCGGGTTAAGACCCCGATATGGGGCAGCTGCCGTCCGCGTAGCTTGTCGCTTAATTTAGGAGCTTTTGATTTTGCCATGTGTATCCTCCGATCTGCTATTGTACTAGATTATACGTATCTGAAGCGATTATTTTTTCTTCGTCAGTGGGTATCACCATCACTTTAATGGATGTATCGTCGGTACTGATGGTGCCTTCCTCTCCGATCATCTCCTTATTCTTTTTTGTGTCCAGGATGATACCCAGATTTTCCAGACCGCTGATGATCCGTTTCCGCATTATGGACGCATTCTCACCGATCCCGCCGGTGAATACCACAGCATCAGCCCCGTTGAGCACGGCGAGGTAGGTGCCGATATACTTGCGGATACGGTAGGCGAATATATCCAGGGCCAGCTGGGCCTGCTTTTCTCCTGCGGCAGCCTTTTCCTCAAGGTCCCGCACGTCGTTTGAGATCCCGGAAATGCCTAACAGACCGGACTGCTTGTTGCAGATCTTGTCGATCTCTTCAATGGAGTAGCCCTTCCGTTTCAGGAAGAAGATAATGGCCGGGTCCATATCACCGGTACGGGTGCCCATGACCACCCCTTCCAAAGGCGTTAAGCCCATGCTGGTATCCACTGACTTGCCTTTTTTTACCGCAGTAATGGAACAGCCGTTGCCCAGGTGACAGGTGATCAGGTCAGCACCTTCCTTTTCGCCGAGTAATTCCGAAGCCCGGTCCGCTACGTACCGATGCGAAGTGCCGTGGAAACCGTACCTGCGGACCTTGAGCTTGGAATACATTTCGTACGGCAGACCATACAGGAAAGCTGTTTCAGGGATGGTCTGGTGAAACGAGGTGTCAAAACAGGCTATCTGGGGGATTTTTCCACCCATCAGCTTTTTTGCTTCCTGGATACCCGCCAGATTCGGGGGATTATGCAGGGGCGCAAGGTCAAAATATTCTTCGATCACCTTTTCCAGCTCGTCGTCGATGACCATAGAGTCAGTAAAAGCCTCGCCTCCGTGCACCACACGGTGGCCGCAGGCTTGGATCTCGCTGATCGAATCCAGGGGTCCCTTGTCCTCGTCAGTGATCATTTTTCCGATAATGGCCAGGCCGGCCTTGTGGTCGGGTATTGTGGTCTCAAGGACGATCTCCTCGCCACCCGCCTTCTGGGTAGCTTCTCCCTGTTCCTCTCCGATCCGCTCCACTATGCCCTTGGCAAGCACCTCGCCCTGGGGCATTTCGAACAGCTGGTACTTAATGGAGGAACTGCCGCAGTTAAAAACCAGGATCTTCATACTATTAACTTACCTTATTAAAAGCCTTTCGGAATTTTTACAATCTATTGAGAATAAAACATTTATCATGACATTTTATAGTCGTTTAATTCAAGCAAAGGAGTAATGGAGTAGCGGAGTAAACAACATGGAGTATTGGAACCCGGAAAGGCTTTTTTCGTATCCATTACTCCAACACTCCAGTACTCCAATATTCCAGTCTTCCTGTGACTATCTGTCCGCCGGATAGGGGAAGTTGGGATTCCAGGGGGATTCGGACAATTCTACCAGGAAATCGGCCAGTCCGGTTGCCCCGGTCTCTATCAATGCTTCTCCCTTTTCCGCGGTCGCCTCCCGGGTCTCTCCGCCTCCGCCCATGGGCACATACAGTTCCCAGGGACGAACAAAATGGACCTTACCTTCAGCGATTGATGTAACAAAAGGTTTGCCGAATGGAAGATTCTGCAGCTTATCGGTTTTTACCAGGTCCGGCCGCAGGTACATGTTACGGGAGGTTTCGCTTTCGCCGCCGTGGTCAGACGGGTGTTTAATGGCAGCCAGCGCTTCTTTGGCGGGCATACCCCGGGTAATACAGACAAAAGCCCGGCGTTCGGGGTCGGTCCGGTCAAAATGCTCGCGCAGGGCCGCGCGCATGGTTTCGGAGTTGCCCCCGTGCCCGTCTACGAGTACGATCTTACGGATCCCGTCCTCTTCCAGGGCTTCGATCACATCGATGATCAAGAGCATCAGGGTGCGGACCCGCATGCGGCATGCAAAGGGGAACTTTTTAAAGTTTACGTTATTGCCGATAGGTTGGGTGGGATACATCAGGATCCGGGCACCCCTTTCATTGGCCTGCTTCGTGGCCCGGCGGCACAGCCCGTCACACTGGAAAAAGTCACTGCCGTAGGTTACGATAGGCCCGTGGGGCTCGGTGGAGCCGATCCCCCATAATACCACTTCGGTATTGAATTCCCGCACTTCGTCAATGGTCATTTCTTCTAAAATGCCGGTTTTCATAACAGCCCCTTTAAATACCGTTGGGTGAGTCACCCATGATGCGGCAAATCTGAAAGAATTATGGATTATAGACCTGGTTCCGGAGATGTCAAGGTTTTTTTTCGGAAGATCTACCTCGGCAGTGTCCTGTACCAGGGATCCTGAACCGTTTGCCCACGGTAATCCTGAAGAAAATTCTTCAAGCTCTCTGGAAGATCTGTCTGAAGCAGATCAATGCGCTTCCCGTAAAACGGGGAGTCTTGTGCAAGACTGAGCACAGTGAACCAGCCCTTGTCCGGGGTGCCGGTCAGACGATCTATGTTTCCGGCGAATGAAGGCCGGACAATAATTGAATCCTTCTCCTTTAACGGATCATGCCATTGATCCCGGGCTAACGGGCCGCGGGCGTTCCAGTAGAGGTTATTTGAGATGTGCCAGATCTTGGGAGTTGCTGCCATGAAGGCATAGACCGGCTTTGTCCATGGCTTGGTGAACTGCGTGAACACATTGTGCAGAATGTACAATTTGTCATTGGTGATATTAAGCTTGGGGTAGTTGGTATAGACCGCCACTGCACCGGTCCGCTGGTCATCGTGGTTGATAAAGATGTTATCTGCCACGAGACATCGGGTCGCACCCGCAAAGGTCATGGCACCCCGTCCGGTCGTATTGACAAACAGATTTCCGATGGCGATGAGTGTATGGGCTTCTTTTCCCTTGGTCTCACTGCCGCCGAACCGCAACGCACCGTTGCTCGATTCTGCGTTCAGATTGGCGAAGAGGTTCTTCTCAAAGAGGATTCGATACGCGTTGTGCTTGCAGGAGACCAGGGCCTCAGGTTTGATGACCTTTGATTGGTAAATGATGTTTTTTCTGAATACGATATCGTGGACATCCCCGAGGATATCGACCTCCTCGTCCGTGCCGTCAAAGATCACGTTTTCCTCGATCAGAATATGATGCGCTCCGGCGTTGATCTTGAGCGCATCCGTGTTCTGGTGACCACCGGTCCCGTGTGTCATGAGGCAGCGTAGGAACGTGCAATACGATGTCTTGTGATGAAGATGGACCACATTCTTGGGGGACGGCTCACTCTCCCGGTCGAATGTAATACCCTCGAATACGAGATTCCGGGCAGCAGTCAGAGTAAGACGTTTCATCCTGGCCTTCAGTGCGTTTCGGGCCTTTACGACCACCGGCCTCTCGAATGCGTACTTCCCGCTCCCGGGCTTTCTGTATGTACCGTCCTCCAGGATAAGTGCAGCACCGCCGGCAGTCCCGATACGTGAGAACGCATAGGCCAGCGATCGCCAGGGCCGGTCCCGGCTGCCGCGATCCGGCTCATCCGCACCTGCGGGCGCACAGTAGAATGTATTCTCTTTCCGGGTAACCGGCTCGGTATGTGCAGACTTCCGGACATGGTCTCCGCACCCCATACAAGACGCAATAACCAGAACAAAGATTGCGATAGAAAGATATCTGTATATCATCATTACCTCCTACCGGGAACTCGCGGAAAGGTCCGGCGAACAGACCTTGCCCTTGATCCCGTCGATTTCGTAGGCGCACTCCAAAATAAACTTCGGGGACAGATGGTATTTTCCCCGCTCTCTTCGTCTGCCCCTCACGCGTCCGGTCGCCGTGACCTCCAGGGAAACTCTGGCAATCTCGTTGGCCTCGACAACTCCGGAGACCGGCTTTACCCTGTAGTCCTTTAATACCCTGGGTGCAGGGCTCAGGATATACTTCATCCGGTACGGTCCGGCACCCAGCTCAATGTCAAACCGAAGTGTCTCTCCCCTGGCCGGAACCTTGGGCAGACAGATCTTATTGAGATACGGAAGAATATCACGGCCATATTTGTTGAACTCGTTCTGCGGAAAACTGATATCGCGATACGCCCTGGTATAGCCTCCGTCTTTTTTTGTCATGGTAAAGGAGTCGATCTCTTTTCCCTCCCGGTCAATGGCTCTGGCCGACATTTTCCCGCCGTCAACCTGAAAGACCATGTAGTGAAATTCCGTTGCGCCGCACCCGAGCTGGATATGCTGATCAACAATATGCAGCTCCGCCCCCCCTCCTGCGACCACAATATGGGTCATAAGGTGAGCGTCGGGTTTGTCCTTTCTGAACATCGGTCTGAAGCGCTGGTAACTGTGACTGTGTCCGCAAAATACGATATCGACCCGGTGTTTCCAGAAGAGCGGCAGAAAGTCCTTTCGTCCCCATTCTGAACGGTGTTTGCCGCCCATATCAAAGATAGGCTCGTGAAGAAAGACGATCTTCCATTGGGCTGAGGATGCGGCAAGGTCCTTTTCGACCCACGCCAGCTGACTTCGAATGCTTTCTGTGTCGTCCGTGCGCCAGCCATTGGTGTCGACGCCGACAAAGTGGACATTGGCATAGTCAAAAGAATACCAGATCTCATTGTGAGGCAGGGAAAAGACCCGTTTGTAGTAATCCTTGTACCGGTCATGGTTGCCCTGGACCGTGAACAGCGGAACCTTGTCGATAACATCGTTCAGCGGTTCAAAAATCATCTGTTTCCAGGCGGCGAAAAGGCTGCCGCTTACCAGGTCGCCGGTATGAAGGATCAAGTCCGGCCGGTGGCTGATAAACCGGGCTGCCAGGGCACGATGTTTGCTGATGCCGGACCGGCTGTCACCGTAGGCTATAAAGGTGAACGGTTTTGGTGCTTCGGGCCACGTGGAGAACGATCCCCCCTTCTTTTCGCCGCCGCACGCTACCTCATAGGTATACGCGGTATCAGGCTTGAGATCCTTCAATTGGAACTCATAGATATACTCGGTGAGGATTTTCGGCGGGGGCTTTCCCTTGCGGTGCCAGGCAACGGGGTATGTTACGGGAGACGGGTCCGAGACACTTACCGTCACCGGTATCGAGCCCTGGAAGCTGTATGTCAACGTGCATTCTCCCGGGTGCCATGAGGACCACATCACTGTCATCTGCCGGGTTCCGGCGTTCTGGAGATAGGGCTTGATCGAGAACCCCTTTTTTTCCTGGGCACATGTCGGCTCTCTGACAGAGAGAGAAAAAATTAAAAGGATCAGGACTATTCTGAATCTGTGCATATGATCTCTCCAAGGCAGCCAAACCCCTCGACCTGGCTCGGGAACTGAATCCAATGTTTTGAGAACCGTCGAAAGGCCGCAGCCATACAAGGCAGAGCCGCAAGCAAGTAGTTATTTTACACGGACTCACCGTCGCGATGCTTCTATCCCGGCTCAGCGTATCTGATATCGGGATGAGGCTTTGGTGAAGTAGGATTTTAAGCCCAGCGTAAAAAATGTCAAGATTTTTCTGGGAATTACTGGGTCAAAATCAGTTATAATTCGTAATCAAACCCAAATGGTTTGTCAGGGGAGGAGGATATGATTAGCATCCTGCTGTCCCCCGCACAGAACGGGGGAAGGGGACATTTCACCTAAACATTAGAATTATAAGTATCTGCTCATAATTCAGTGGCATATTAAATCGAATTTTGTTATTGCCGCCAATCTATGAGCAATTATATTTTTTCTGATTAATTATTTTTCAGGTTCAAAGCGGTGGAGCATGCCGTTCACTTGCAGAGTGTAGAAAATTCTGCCGTTGGCAGGGCACAGGTTTGGGCAGGCCCTTGGGTTACGGCTCAGGCTTTGCCATGAGTATAGGAACTTGGAAAACCGTTTTCTCATGTCAAGGCTCCTTCCAGACACTCTGCGGGGCCGGTTGCCTTCTGCCTCATCACTCGGTCAGGAGCTTGAGGATTCCTTCCTTCAGCTCGCAGAAGCTTCCGGCGTCCATTTGCCCGAACTCCACGGCAGCAGCTTCGTCGGTGACCTGATGCTGCCTGCCCAGCGGGATTTTCTGGGCAAGCAACAGCCCGATATGTTCACGCGACCAGCCGCGTTTCAGCTGCAGCAGACGCAGCAGTTCGCAGTCCTGAGCGCCCCGGCGCAGTGCATGAACGCGGAACGAGGCTATCGCCTCGCCGAACTTCCCGCCAGTATCGATGATCAGCGCATTACCCCAACGGGGTTTGTCCCCCTCCTTAAGCGCTTCGACATGTCCCAGTGCCTGCCACGGCAGTACACCGTCGTAGTAAGCGGCATAGGACTTGACGCACCAGGCAACGGTCTTCCAGTTATTGTCCGTATGATTGCTGCAGGCACCGTAGGTGCAGAGGATTGCGGGCATTCTGAGCCGGTGAAACCGCATCATGCGCAAGTCGCCGCCCCCGTAGATGATGGTCATGATACCGTCGGCCACGCTTCCCTGCCATTGAGGCCGTGAGATGTCTCCCCGGTACAGGAACGTGGGTCTGTCCCTCTTCATACCGGCCAGCCCCTTCCTGAAGTACTCCTCATGCCACTTGCGCGTGTAGACCTCGGGATCGTTGATACCCTGTTTCCACAGCCTTCCCCAGAAATTCAGGGCCATCCAGTCGGCCGATTTGTAGGGCTCATCGAGCGTCCACAGAGTATATCCGCCCTTCCATGACTTGCTGTTCTGGAACATCTGGAAGCATGTTCGGGTCCAGCCTTTCTTCCGCGCGTGCTCGTAGAACTCGCGCACGTTTGCCACGAACCGGGACCTGTATTCCGCATCAATAGCTTCTTCGATGGGTTTTGCCCGGATATTGTGTCTTGTCATTTTTTCCTTGTCGCCACTTTCGATCGGACAGCCGGCGTCATAGTGCTTGCGGAAGTCTATGGGCCATGCCTCATGATGCGGCATGTAGAGGCAGGGAACAGGCACTCCTGAGCGAGGATTGTCCTTGAACCACGAGCCGTCAAACAGTCCTCCCAGGTTCTTGTCATATTCCGACCAGTCCACGATCCTGCCGCTCTTGTCGGTTTTCGGCCGCCAGTCCGTATCAGTATGCCCCGTGTGACTGTACGGGACGCGGTTGATCGTGCAGCGGTGAAAGTGGGCCAGCCGGAAGAAGTCCTTGAACCTTTTTGACCCGGCTCTACCCGGTCCGCCGTAGCAGTTCAGCTCAGGGTTGAAGAAGATATTTTCGGGTATTGTCACGTCGTAGACCCTTACCTTCAACGGCAGTGTAACCCTGGCAGCTCCTGCCGAGATAGTCACTCGTCCATCGTAGATGCCGGGTTTAGTGGACAGGGGAATGTGGCAGTCGACCGTCACTGCCTGGAGCTTCTGGTTCTTGATTGCGTTGTCGGGCATGGGACAGTCGAAGGAACCGACCAGAGGGATGGCGTATTCGGACTGATTTTCCACGTACCAGTTCCGCCACAGCCTTACGCCTTTGCTGCTGATTGTGCCCGGGCCTCTCAGGTCGGATACGGCAACACTCACTCCCTTTGCTTTGCCTTCCGCTGCTATTTGAAAGCTGACAATCTCGCCTTTGGCAGCAGCTAGACGAATGGTTCCGTTGGCCCCGTCCCAGACAGGATTCTTCCGGCGATAGTCGCCTACGCCGGGTTCGTGCAGGACCTTTCCGCTGACAGGATCGACCTTCGTGACTTCGGGAAAGGCCCAGATTTGTGCGGCCGCCAGCTTCTTCGGTTCGCCGCCCCCGGGCCGGAAATCGCCTTTCGGCAGGCTCGGGACCGTCAGTTTGGGGCCTGTCCTTCCACGGGCCACAGCCGCGGCAGACACGTTCCCTGCAGTGTCCACAGCCTGGATTTGCACGGTAACGGCTTGATCCGCCGGCAGGTCAAGAATCGGGAACTGCTGAGGTGTTCCGGGCTCGGCGGCAAAGGGGATCTGCCATCTGTCCACTGCCTTTCCGTTCACCTTCAGACGGTACGCGAAAGCATCCCGCGGCACCGTCAGGCTGACCATGACGGCTCCCAGCTTCGGAGTTGCCCAATTAGGAGCCGGGCGTACCCGGAGATCCACAGGCCTGCCGGGCGGGATCGCGTCGATTCCAGAGGTAACGACCTGAAGATAAGGTCCCATGTTTTTTGATTCGCGGCTGTACATGCGGCAGTTCAGCATGTAGTCTCCTGATCCGTCCATAAGGAAGAGGCCGTGTGTTGCTTTTGCCACAAGCGCCCGGATCAGGCGAGGATCCAGTTTGACCCTATGCCACCCTTTGTGAGGCACCAGGTTGGCGTCCGACCGGATTGTGTTGCCGTGCCCGAGCACGACGTTGTGGAGCCTGGCCCCGGGCCAGCCCCAGTCGGCCTTCCTGTAAGAAGATTCACTGAACGTGGCACCGTGTCCTGTCTTGTCTTTTGCATACGTCTCAGATTTCCCTTCCACCCAGTCATGGCCGACGGTGGATATGGTCAGCAAGCGGAGATCCGTACCGCCGTTCAGCCCCCATTCGTGCCCTCCTGCGGCCTTTACGAACAGGTAGGCCTCGGCAATCCTCTTGCCTTTCAGGCCCGAAACATCAAAATCAACGAGGACGAACTCGTGGATGAACTTCAATTTGAGACGCGGACTGCGCCCCATGTTGAAGTTTCGTTCTTTGCGGAGGGCTGCAACTCCGACATCCCTGGTTACACGGCACTTGACAGTAGCGGCCGGCACAGACTGCTGAAGGGCCAGCAAAAGAGGAAGGGTACAGAGGTAAATTAAATTAAAAGGTTTCAGACGATTCAATTGGTGCCTGTGTCTGGAAGGACTGTTCCTAAACGTTTAATGAAGAGTTGTTTGTCTTTTTTGTCTGAGAATATTTTACGGCGCTTTATCCCCCGCACAATAATATGGTGCAAAGCACCTGGATAATCTATTCTACTCTGTCGTGGCATAAGGGACAAAATTATACTGATAAAGAGCAATTTGTCAAGCTTAATTATCTAATTTCCCAATGTCCGTGTGCCACGAAGTCACACAATGGATGAGGGTGGGCCCCTCGGGATCGGAGAACACGCTCCGGTCTCAAACAGTCTCAAGCTGCTGTGCCGGCAACGGCATGGTGGTGAGCGTTGAGATATGTAAGGATAGATGAGATGAACGAGAGTGAACCAATGACCAAGTGTCGAAAGTTAAATAGTGATGATGACAGAACCGAAGGCTGGACATACCGTCGGGATAACTGCGCAGGAAGCCGTGTATAGCCGTGTGCAGGTCATCCGGCATAGAGTTGGCATGACATCTATTCAGGCCATTGTGAGGAACGTGGGAGGCTTGGCAGTGCGCGCACTGCTGAGCGTCGGAGCCGCTCATAGTAGTAAAGAGGCTTCTGTAATAGGAGTGGAGCGAAGGGGCGGCCATGTCCGGGAAGATGAGTGCATCAACGGAGCTATCCGGAGGAGTGCATGAAATCTTGCCATCCCTTTTCGGGTTTGGGCATGAGGAGCCGTATGAAGCGAGAGTTTCACGTACGGATCTGTGAGAAGCCGAGGGTATGGTGTTTTATGCCCTCGGCTTACTCGACCTCTCATCTTTCCATTACCGGTGCCAGATCCAGCCAAGCCCCCTGGAAGATGCTTTTCACGTTTGTTGGGACAACTACACGGATAATGTTCTTCCCTTCCTTCAGTGCGCCGCCGGCCAGAGTCACCCCGAACCCCACTGGTTGGCGTCCCGTCTTCAAGACCTTCACCGGCTTCTCCGTTCCATTAACCCACAGCTTGGGCGCAGGCGCCTTCTCCTGGCCGGGCACGGTGTCCCACAGGAGCCGCAGATAGGCCCCGGACCCGGCGAGCCGCGCCCCCACCTCTACCCGGGTCTCAAAGACAAGAAAGGGGACAGACCACAAACTTGGCTTGCACTGATCTATGTCTGAAAAAGGGGTGATTTTAACAAAAAAAGGGGGAATTCAGGCTGATTTCGGGTACATTCAGCCATAAAGAGGGGGATGCGGAAAAAAAGGGAAAAACGGCAGGATTTCAGCGGAAAATTACAAAAAGGTCACAAAAAGCACTTCATGACCTATTTATATATCTTATATATCTTGAATATTACTGATCTTTTCCATAAGGCCGTCTGACCCTCTTTTCGGGCCTCCTTTTCCAACATTCCAGACAGCGTTCCTTATTTTATCGGGAAGAGGTCGGCGATGTCGGCGAGGAGGCGCGGGCCGCAGCGGTAGTAGGCGGAGAAACTCTTGCCGTAACCGCAGCCGCCGAATCCGGAAGGCAACCCTTCAAGCAGGGCTTTCTTGAATCGCTCATCTTTGGTCCACCGATAAGCACGGGCTATGCCTTCATACTTGAGCGGTGTACCGCCCGGAGAATATTTCATTTCAGGACAGGATGTATAGCGGAATCCCTTCACGTCTGCCGAGTAACACTCGTCCATCAGATAATACGCTCCGCGGATGATGGCGTCTTTGACCCGAGGATCGTCAACAACGTCGTCGTAATACTTCAACCCAATGAGAAGAATGGCCACCATGAAGCCGGCATTGCCGCGGCAGCGGGGCACACAACGGCAGTGGCCGGGTATCATCTGGCGTGACCAGCCGCCGATCTGATGAGTACGGCCGGGTTGCTGCTGATGCGGGGGCAACGGGACGGGAACCTTGTCCTGGGTTTCGAGGACGCGGTCCACGATCACACGCGACGCGTTCAGATAATACGGGTCGCCGGTTGCTGCATACGTTGCCGCGTTCAGAATGAGATGCCATCCCGGATTGCGGCAGCTGGTGAAATCGTAAGGCTCCTGGAAATAGGAGCGGGTGAAGTAGTTGGTGACAGCGATCCCCGTGTCCCAGGAACGCCGATCGCCGGTCAGGAAGTAGTGATCGAAATACCCCTCGGTCCATGCATGACTTACACCGCCGCCGGCCCGATACCAGCCGCCCTTGCCCGGCACTTTTTTGTCGTAGTAGCGCCCTACATGACACATCTGATGGATGTAGACGAACCCGATGCGATCGGGATTTTCCGACCACTGGATTGTGTCGATATCCCGGTTGTGGATCTCAGTGGCATGCCCCAGAAAAAAAGCTTCCGGGTTGCCGGAACGGATATACTGCAGGAAGAAAGCATGTTGAGTGTCGTATTCGATATTGCCCCAGTTTGAGCCGCGCTCTCCATACCAGTCGCCGTAGTTCATCAGTCCGTAGTCATGCTGTTTTTCACGGCGAATGACGTAGCGTTTAAGGTTATGATCGATTCCTTTTTCATAAGTCTCGAACTTCTTTACGTCTCGCGGCGCGACATCGTAAAAAGCCCTGCTGTTGCAGTACCACTCAGGTGGAGCCGTGGCAAGCAGCGGGCGCTGGAAAGCGGAACAGACAGCGGTTCGTGCGGGTTCGGGCTCGAAACAGAGAAGCAGCTCGTGTGTTTTGGCCATGCCCTTTATGAAGCGGTAACGGCCGTTAAGCAGATAATAATAGAGCTGATGCCCTTCCTTCTCGAACGGAAATGTGTCATACAGACCGGCATCAAAGTCGGGGCAAAGCCCGATATCCAGTCCCTTTTCCGATATCCTGAACGCTTTGGGGTAGTTCTGCCATGCGTCCCGAACTCCCAGAGCCGGACCGACAGGCTGAACCGAGAGCAGGTTGCCTGTGAGGCGGCCGGGGCAAGGGGCCTGCTGTTTGTGCGGCTCAGCGGTAGCTTTGCCCTCCAGTATGAACTCGTTGTCCAGTCTCTGCCGTATCACGGGTGTATCGGCATTGATCTCTATGGTTTTGTCATCGGTTTGCCCGGCCTGCCACGCAACCGCCCTGACCGGCACGTGATAGATCATCTCCTCAATGTTGGTGAAGTCGTCCGGGCAGGTGTTGACGAACGTGTGGTGGATCCGGAGAAATGCTGAACCGGCATATGCCTCTATTCTCTTCTCGATACGGAACGACCGTTTGCCGTTGCCGTCTGCAGAAGTACAGACCGTCTTGATCAATGCGCGAACCGGACCGGCCTCTTCCACGGTTACCTCTGCCTCTCCCATCGCTGTACGGTATGCAGTACCGTCCGGGCTGCGGATTACAGTACCGCAGGTGCCGCCTTCCACGATGAGCCGCGTTCCTTCGGTGATTCCTTTTTCGGACTCACGACGCAGGTCCGCGATTTCGCCGTGCCGATCGATCAGGAAACTGATAGGGCCGGTGTTGATCCTCACACCGTTTTGGCCGCGATCCACAGACAGGGCAGTCTTGTTCTGCTTCCGGCGCACGTTTCTGCCGAATTCGAGTGAGTAGACTGTTTCCTCATTTGCAGGGATATCGGCCAGGAAGGAAATAAGGACCCATTTGATGCTGCCGTCCAGCCAGGTTGCGGTTGGTTTGATCTGTACCGGCACTTCGGTATTGTCGCAGATCAGCCTCACGTGGTCTGCAGATGCCAGATTCCCGCGGGGGAAGGGGATGCCGGCGGTTACCGGGAGGCCTGCTACAGCGGTAGCGTGTGGATTGCGGACGGTGAGGGGTACTCGGCACAGGTGCTCGACTGTTGGCGGGGGCACAAGGGGGTCAGCGCGAAACGTGATATCCGGACCGAAATATTCGCTTCCATCGGGTCGGAGTCCGACTGCCCGTCCGTGATAGTCGACTCCCTGCTCCAGTCCTGCAAGAACGGCGCGGTGCACAAGGGTTGAATCCCCGGCTTTCTCAACTGAGCCGTATGAAGTGTCTTTTCCATATTCAAACCGGCTGACGCTGGGTGAGGTAGTGGTCCATGACACCATAACCCTTCCGGGTTCGTTGACGCGCACTGCGGTCTGCGTGTATCGGACTTCGTACGGCAGAGACCTGGTTTCCGGAGGACGGGGCAGAAACATGATGTTGCATATTCCGTGTTTGCCTTCCGGCCCGATTCCTGCAAGCTCCACGAGTTCTCCGCCCTTGAAGTCATACGGCTCTCTCAGCCACCATAACCAGGTCCGGTTGTTGTTGCGATCGGCAACAGCAACACCCATAAGACGGTTTTCGATATAGACAGCTACGCGTTCTTCCTTCGAATTGTCGTACATCATAAACCCGACATGGTATGTGCCTGGCTTTGGTGCAATGGCAGAGGCCCTGCCGCCGGGCTTTTCCCGAACAAGATGTCCCCAGCGGCGCTGGGTTTTAATGTCAACGCGAAAGCCGTCGAGTTTGAGCTGATCATAATCGATTTTGATGGTCGCGGGATCACGTTCGATAGTGCGCAATGCTTCTATTCCGAAGGTGGCATCCATATTCACATCTTTGGTGACCTGTTCGGGGTCAGATATATTTTCCATACTGCCGGTTCTCCTGTGAGGGTGGGGGGTCAGAAGGCAACCCTGGACGGTTATGAGCACAGAAACGATCAAACTAAGGCACATTCTGTTCACTTCAGATCTCCTTTAATCCTGTTTTACCGAAATCTATCTGATCCATAGTATTTTAGTTTAGGTTTTCCTCTGCATCAGGTTTCTGAGACGGTATACTGTGCTTGTGTCCGCCTTCCTTGACCTTTATTATTGCTTCAGCAGATTTGCGGAAAAAAGCCTCTTCATTTTTCAGACTGTGCTTTTTGCAGAATTGACCCAGCTTTTCAAATCGTTGGACCGGATCCGTCTGTACAGCGTAGCAGAGCTTTCGCAAGCATACGGGGCAGAGCCACAGAGGATGACTGTCGGATTCAAGCCTGTGATTTGAACCGTTCATGCAGCATTCGTTTTCTATGCAGTGAAACATGGAGAGGATGTGCCCTGTTTCGTGCACTCCGGTCTTTATGGTGCGCTTCAGGCAGAGCCTGAACATTTTTTCGCTCTCCGAGGGATCCCCGTTTATGCGACTGCATATTTTGAACATACCGAGCAGGGCCACAGAAGCAATAATAAATGTCCCTGCCCATTTCCAGCTTGAGTGCATGATAGACATGTCGGGTCCTTATTGCAGTTAACCACTTAAGATTGTAGAACGTATTCAATTCTTGTCAAGAATAAATTCATTTGTTTCCCTGCAGAAGATATATGTTGGACAACTACAGAAATCCCTGTGTTTGTAATATATGTCGTTGATTTCAAGAGGATTTTGGATAATAATGTAAAATAGTTTGACATCAACGTGGGCATGTTTCAGAAGTACAAGAATCAAGTGGAAGAAAACACACGGTTCGTGAGTGAGATTTTAACAGCACAGGATCCGGTGGATACAGACGATTCCGAGCACACTGCCTGCGACGGATCTCAGGACACCTGATCCGCAGCGTAATCGCTAAAAAGGATAAGCCTCCGCTCGCGAGCAAGGCTGTGCCCGCAAGAAGTCATTCGCCTTCACATAGGTCGATCTTCAGGCCCACGCCTCTGGCAACGGACTTGGGGCCGCGCTGGGAGTAAAGCATGAAGGTATTCTCTTCCCCGTATCGGATGGCAGCCGGATCCAGTACCGACTGAATTCGCCCCTTGAACGGTTTCCCGTTGATTCCTCTGACGTAGATGCCTTCGTACGCGCTCCAGACCCTTAGGTCGTGACCCTTGGCACTGGCTGGGATGACTGCCCGGGCCATAAGCCACGTCGACTGCTTCTTCACCTTAGGATCAGGCGGGAAGACCCTTTTATGACGTGTCCATCCCGGTGAATCCGGGGTTTCCTTCAGGAAGTCTGCGTTGTGTGCGCCCGGCTTGATCCATATCTCTTTGAATTCGAGCGTACTGCCGGAAACGAGCTCAGCGAGTGTGTTCTGCACGAGCTTGCCATCAGCCGGCTTGACGTCCGGGGCCTTGTTCCCGGTCTTCCTGAAGCTGAGTTCGAAACCGGCCTTCACCTGCGGCTTGAGCGTCACCCGGAGCACCTGACCGCCGGCCTTCTCAACCTTAAGGACGTCTCCAGAGGACGACTGGTATGCATAGTTCCTCGGAACGTAGATAAACACCGAAAAACTCCGGCCCGCTACGCCCCGTTTGAAGGACCCGGTGAGCTTGCCGGTCTGCTCCGACCACTTCCAGTCCTTTAGCTCCATACTGCCCTGGGTGATGTGCCGGTCTGTCGAGAGCATCTGCGGCCCGCCGGTCCTGCGCCTCACGGCCAGCACTAGGCAGGAGGCCGGTGCCAGGCGCACCTTCATCTTTTTTGAGAATACGCCCAGGAAACGCTGATCCCAGAAGTCCCAAGCCACATAGTCACCCTTCCAATTCTTCCAGCCGGAGTAGTCCGCCTCTTTCAGCTGCAGGTGCTTCAGTTCAAGGAGGCTTTTTTCCACATTGAATGGCTCCGGGTTGAAGAACCCGACCACATGCCACTTCTCAAACGGTTGAGAATGGAATACGATCCAGGCACGAGGGCCTTCTACTCGCTTCTTCCCCGACTTACGGGTCGCGACCGGCTGCGCGGTTTGCCGCCTGGCGTCGGGCGCGCCCTTGGACGTGAAGTCCAGCGGCTCAGTGTTGGGCAGCGGTAGGATCGACTGAAGGATGCGCAGCCTGTGCTTGGGCGTCGTGTAGAAATCACCCTCCGTTTCGGTAATCTCACATCCCAGCAGGCCCCAGGCACTTGCTGAAAAGCGCGCCTGGTCCCTGGTGAAGGGCGATCTTACATAGAAGTCGTCAACGCCTATCCGACCGATGTGCTTGTAGTAGCGGGGATAGAATTCCGGGAACCAGTAGCGTACGCGGAATTCGTAGCAGCCCCAGTAGCACTCCAGGTCGGGACCGGGGGCTATCACGTCGGCCTGTTCGAGAAGCCCTTTGCCGCCGTACGGAACGACCCCGCGCATGACAAATTTCGCTCCCTTCTTGGTCGCGCCTCTTTTGGCGGCACCGACCAACTCAGGATCGGCACCCCAGTCATACCACATGTACCTCAATCCGATCTCATTGGACAGGTGGTCGAAGGTATTCTCAACCCACTTGACCGCCTCGGGACTTTTCGGATTGAGCCGTCCCGGCTCGACTCCCTTGGGCAGGCGGCCCTGCAGTCCCTTGTCGGGTTTCAGGATGATGCCTTTTTTCAGCGCGTTGGGGGGAAGCTGGCTCAGCGGTGCCTGGACAACACCCAAGTGAAGTCCGAACTTGATGCCCTTGCTCTTCAGAAAGGCGGACTGCCTTTTCATCGAGTGGATATTCATGAAGTAGGTCATGGGCTTGTCTTTAGGTCCGTCCTCGCAGCGCCAGCACATACCCTTGCCGTGGGAGCCCTCGCGCATCTCCGCGCACCCCGCATAGACGTCCCCGGGTGCATAGGGCACGATCTCCTTGGCAAGGAACTCGACGTTGGGCTTGAAGGAATCCACGTGCTTGGGGGAGCGGTGCGCGTTGTATACGAATCCCGGCCGGGGCTGGGGATAGACCCGTGGAAAAGGGCTGGGTTTGCCCTCCTTCTTGTACCTGGCTTCGATCTTCTCCATCGCGGGATTCTTGAACCTGGGGCTGACGCCGCTGCCGATGAGCAGCACACCGGCGGGAAGGAAGCCGTTCTTGTCCGTCTTGTCGGCCGTTGTTTCTCCGCCGACAGCCAGCACAGCGCTGATCCCGCCCGTACCCATCACCACTGCCGTTAAAAGAACTGCCGCAGCCACCTTGACTTTCGCTCGAATCATCATATTCATCACTCCTTTAGCAATAGAGTTAACATTGCTGGATACAGCAATACCTCCTCCTGTTTTTCCGAGTATTGCTGAACTACATTCCTCTACACTTCCAGCAGGTGCAGCTTCTACTGCATTGGCTGTTATCAAGCCTATGAGTCCTTCTACTGAGAGCGTTATTCCCTTCCGAGTGCAGAATTTCTTAAGCTTCTTAATTGCCCTGCTGACTCTTTTCTGGGCTGCATCATCCGATATACCAAGAGTAGATCCTATGTCTATATATGGCTCGTTTCTGAAATAGCGCAGAATTACCGCGCTTCTATCCTTCTCATTAAGGCTCAGCAATGCATCATCAAGAACAGGCTCCACCAGTGCCCACTCAGATTCAGGAGTTGATTTTTGCAGTCTCATGTGTCCTGCCTCCTTTTCATGTTTCCTGCGCCGTTTTTCAGTACGTATGGTGTGAAGAGACGCATATTGTGCGGCCCGGATGAGCCACCCTGAAAGCATACCTTTCCTGACTCTGCCTGGATTTTTGGAAAGGGTGAGAAATACGCCCTGGGTAGCATCCTGGGCAAGTCCAAGATCTCCGATCCGGCGTCTGCATACGGAAAACACCATATCATAGTACCGCTCAACAAGCTCAGAAAAAGCTTGTTCAGACCTGTTTTCAATATATTGTTTAAAAAGTTCCAGGTCTTTCATATTTTACCTTTTCTATCCCATTAATGCCGACAGGACGAAAATCCGACAGATTTTTTAATTTTAAGGTTGGCTATTCTTTTCTAAGGACCGAGTTTAACCTGTCCTCGATATCATGTAGAACGTGAAGATTATAGCGGCCACCACAACCCATCCCGCCAGGAAGCCGACGATCCCGATAAGGCGGGGAACAGGGATCTCCAGACTCCTGATCCGCGGGAAGAGGTTACGCCGGGGAGCTGCCGCCGTTCCCTCAGGAAGCGTGCACGGTTCTTTGACCTCCTCCCCAGGCTCTACTGGTGTACGGACAAGCGCATAAAATTTCTCCAGCTTCTCCTCGGACACAGGTCTGGTAAACAGGCTCACTGTAATCCCAACAACAAACCCTACTGTCAGGTAGAAGAGCATCTGCCAAGGCATATATATCTCCGGGTTCCCACCCTTATCTACTACGAAGCACAGCGTCTTGGACGCCGGTAGGCTGCTCACGAAGCGGACGAAGTAATTCTGTGTGCTGAGGAACCAAGCACAAAACGCAGTTAGTGTGGAGGCCCAGGCTCCTAGTGGAGTAGCCTTCCGCCAGAAGAGCCCCAGCCAGAAGGCGATGCCCATCATTGGGGCTATCTTCCAGAAGATCTCCAGCCCCTTGATCACCCCTGGTAACCAGTAAGCAAAAACCACCCCGCCGACCACTACTCCCAGCGATGCAAGGCGCGCTACCCAGATATAGTGCCGGGCGGACTTGCCAGGCAGCAGAGGCTTGTAGATGTTCTCGGTGAAGAGCCCTGAAGAGGCGATCATAAAGGAGTCACACGAACTCATTACCGATGCCAGCAGCGCAGCCAGAAAAATACCCAGCAGGCCGGGCATGATTTTGGGCAGGAACTCCCGCGCGGTCATGCCAAAGACGTGGTCCGGCTCCACTGCCTTCCCACTGAAGTAGGCTACCGCGGCCAAGCCGGTCAGGCACCAGGCCACGGTGCACAGCCGCTTTATCAGACTGCCGCCCATGAAGCCTACCTGTCCGTCCAGTTCGGTACGCCCGGCAGCACAGTTACCCATGGTGTGCGGCTGGGTAACGATGCCTACCAGAGCGTTCAACGCAATGACCACGATGTAAAAGAGCCCGATTTCGCCCGGGGCGACCAGCGAGAACATCTTCTCGGGATCGGCAATCTTCCCGTGCAGTCCGCTGAGTCCCCCAACGGCACTGAGAATGAACGGCAGCAGTATGAACGAAAACACAATGGTAAGTATACCCTGGATGAAGTCGGTGACGATAGCTGCGGAAAGCCCTCCAGCCACGCCGTAGACCACGAAGAGCACGGTCATCACCCCGATGGCCCAGCCAGATCTCAGAGAGCCTCCTGTGCTTGCCTCCACCACTGTTCCAGAGCCCTTGAGCATCAGGCCGATAGTGACCATCAACTGCAGCATACCCACCACGGAGAAAAGCATACCCACGCTCCGGTTGTAGCGAGCCTCAAACACGTCGGCAGTAGTTATCGCTCGGAAGCGCCGCATGACCGGTGCTATCAGCCAGTAAAAGGGTGTGCAGAAGAGCCACAGCCACTGGTACCAGATGCCGGATAGACCGCTGCTGAAGCTCTTGGAAGCCACGCTCACGGCCTGGTCCGAGTGGGTGCCGGTGCCGAAACCATGCATGATCATCATAGCCTTGCCAAAACGGCGGGGCATGAAGAAGTCGCTGATATTGTGCACTCGTTTGGCCATCCAGATGCCGAGCAGAGTAATACCTGCCAAGTATACTACCAGCAGTGCAATGTCTGCAATGTGAAGACCTAACCACATATCGGATCCTCCGTTCACTAAATCTTTCGTTTATTCAATACATAAGCGCACTGGGACTATAAATGTGTATACATAGACGCGTTCGTCCCGGTTCGCGTTACACGAAAACATCGTCAGGGCTTACGGACGGCTACTTGACAAGCTTCAATGCCTCGCCTGCAGCATAGCGTACAACATAATCAGGATCTTCCTGTGCGGCCTTGTTCAGTATACGTGATGCCTTCCCTGCGGTCGGTCCGAGAAGCGCCAAGGACCATACAGACTCGCGTCGGACTTCTGCATTTTTGTCGTCAAGAGCCTTGGCAAGAGCATCAACGGCTCCAGCATCGCCGGTATTACCGAGTGCTCGTGCAGCGTACTTGCGGACAAGGACCGACTCGTGCTTGATCGCTTTAATCAGGGTGGGCACCGCAGCTTTTCCCATATCTCCGAGAGCCAGTGCTGCAGCGCGACGTATTTCCTTCCTTTCATCGCCCAGCGCTTTCTCCAGAGCAGAAATCGCACTTGCTGCCCTGGGGCCGCAGATCCCCAGCGCCCTGACAGCGTAGTGGCGTACGGAATATTCCTGATCGGTGAGCAATCCGACTACGGCTTCTGCCGCAGCTTCGGGATCTATCCTGCCCAGGGCCAGGGCGGCTTGTGCTCTGCTGCGCTTGTCGGTGCTGCTCAACGCCTTGGTCAGTGCGGGTACAGCCGCCTTGGCTTTGGGCCCTATAAGCCCCAAAGCCTTTGCAGCGCTACCGCCTTTGGCGCGGCGCATGGCACTGATGAGTCCCTGCACTGCAGGCTCGCCAATTCCTGCCAGTGCGTCCACAGCATGAGCACGCGTGTATTGGGAGCCTCCATCCAGTACTTTCAAAAGTTCGGCCATGGCCGGTTCGGCCCCCGGTCCCATTCGGCTCAACGCCCAGACCGACGGCCAGCGTGCGCGAAGGTCCTTGCCGTGTATCAGCTTCGCCAGATTTGGAGCAGCCTCTTTAGCCTCAGGTCCTATCCGCCCCAACGCCCAGGCAATGAATCCGCGCGGACAGAACGAGTATTTTGCCCACTTGGTGTTCTGCTCTTTCTCGAGGCACCGGATCATTGCCGGAATTACCTCTTTGGCGGGCAGCCCGATGGCACCCAGTGCCCAGGCGGCGAAAGCGATCTTCTGCGAGTCGTTGCTTTCTTCCATGATCTTGGCAAGTTCAGCCACAGCGGGTTTTGCCTTCTCACCCATGCGGCTGAGCTGCTGCACCGCGTACCAACCCGGGGAAATGTGATACTTCTTTTCCACAGTCGTCTCACTGATAGCCTTGACAATGTCATCCAGGCTCTTGTGAGGAGTGGAGCCCGGCGAAAGCTCATCAGCCGGTTTGTCCCACGGCTTGGGCGGGGATCGGTCCAGCCGTGCCTTGGTCATTGCTTCGGCTATCCTAAGGTCGGCAAGCTCATTGATGTAGTATTCTATATAGGTATAATCCTTGTGCCGGTCCCCCGGCGAAGCCCCTGCCGGGACGATCTTATTGCCGTCACTCGTATCGTCGGGATCCAATGTATGGACCTTTTCCCATGCGTCGGGCATTCCATCGTTGTCGGTGTCAACCGGAACCTTGCCGGCCTTTAGTCCCTCGAAGAGCCCTGAGGCAGTACCGTGGAATCCGCGGCATCCTGTACGCGTACGCACTTCGGCAATCGTGCGCTTACCGACGGCATCGCGGGGCAGGCAGCCTGCATGTGCCAGAACCAGCTCATAAGCTTCTTCACCCGTGTGCGTGGTTACTTTCGGCCAATCGTGGTCCTTAGCTACTACGTTGGCCGGCTTCTTGCCGCCACGTTTCCACGGCTCGCTGTAGCCGCCTTCCATGTCCCAGTAGTTTCCGTCTACGTAAACCTGCTTGACCTTCCTGAAGCCCAGCGTGGGCCAGCCCCAGGTCAACGGCGGTATGTAGAGACGTGCCCCGATCAGCCCTGCCGGGCCGGGTTTGGTGTAGTTGCCTACTATGCTGATGGGTTCCTTGGTGTATGAGAAACCGCCACCGCCGCCGTTATAGATCACGTTGTTGCGCCAGTCGGTGGGACCGGTCCCGCAGGCGGGAGTACGTTCACGATGATTGGCAATGAGCGTGTGGTGGATGCTGCGCTCCTGGGGATCCTTCCCGCTCATGAGCATGGCAAAGTTATGCGGCTCGTCGCCTTCCAGATGAACATCCGATTCCTCGATGGCCGACCACTGGATCGTTACAAATCGATTCCCGGGACAACAGCAATCGTCCGTGCTCCAGGAACACGACACGTGGTCAAGGATCATGCGCACCGATTTGCTCATCTCCAGCCCGCGCAGGTTTGCACCGCGTCCGCCGCCGGGCGATATCGGTCGCCCACGCATAAAACGCATGATCAGGTCGTGGTTGATGATACCTTTGCCGCCGTAATCCTCTCCACTGGCGTTTGCCGGCCGGTAGCTGGAAATCGAGCCCTGTATCACTATCCCGCCACCCGGTGCTGTCTGACCGGCAATTGTCATTCGGTCTTTCTTAATGGACAGCCAGTTCTTGCCTTTGCTTCTGTTGACGGGAGTTATAACCCCACTGACCTCGAATATTACAATACGAGGATGATCCTGCCGGCAGGCCCACTGCAGGCTGCCCGGACCTTTTGGGTTAAGGTTCGTTACCTTGATAACCTTTCCTCCCCGACCGCCGCGCGAAACGGCTCCGTAACCCTCTGCTCCGGGAAAGGCCGGAATCTTCGGCGGTTTCCAGTCATCTTCGGTTGCAGACGCTTTCCCGGCGGTTTCAGCCGCTGATGCAGCTGATACCATTGTAAGCAGGTTCATCGTCTTTGTACCGGCGCTGCCGATCAGCACCAGAATTGCCACGACTATTACCGCAATTTTGATTTGTGCATGCATCATCATTTTCAATACTCCTTTTAATGATACAGTTTTTCAAGATTTTTCTAAAAAAACAGGTCCACACAGCCTCCGGCCCATTCCAGCATACAGGATCTCGGGACACCCCCGCTTCCGGCCCGTCGGCCTACAGGCCAGAGGGGGTGGGCGGACACAGATGATACGTATGCGTAGTTTTCCTATAGCTGATGTTATCGTATTTCAATGGATAGATCATAATTTTTTTATAAAGAAAACGTGTTGTGGAAAACCCCAGAATCCCAAGGACTGTTCTAAAGAACAGATCAAAAAATGTCACAGGGATTCGAAAGACCACCCGTGTGTAAAGAATACTACAAAGAAGAAAAAGGTATGAAAAGGCCGGACTTCAATCTGCACCGCTCCACGCAGTACGCACCGCCCGGAAGCCGTACCGGTTGAACCTTTTCGGCTGACTGACAGCAGCGTATTTTCTTTCGGAAACGCGCATATACGCTGGGCGTTTGTGCCAGTCGCCTCCCCGGCAGCCTGCTCCGTGTGCATCTGGCCCGGGCCAGTTTTCAACATCCGCATTGCCGTTTTCCGTTAACTTCCCGTTTCCGTGGGCTCCGGTGAAGGCACGGCCTTTGTCGTTGCCCATAGTAACGATCCGTTCCCTCAGATTGCCGCTCATTTCCATAATCCCGTAGAATGTGCTTCCTGACTCGACGCGTGTGGGGTTCTTCCGGCTTGCCGCGAATATACCGCACCGCACCGGGCCATTCAGCTCGCCGTCCGTCATTCTGCACAGGGCATTCCCTTTGCCGGCGCAAGCGTTAACCATCGCCTCGGGAGTGCCGTCGGCTGACACGGTGTATTCTGATTCGTGCAGGGTTGTATCGCCCCAGGCATATTCCCCAGGAACGGGCTTGTTCGTACCGCGGCAGGCCTTCTCGAATTCCAGTTCGGTCATCGGGCGCAGTCCTGCCCAGTCGGTAAAGGCAGCCCCGTCAGCCCATCCGAGGAAATTACATGCCCGTTTGGGAGCCTCAGCTGCAAACAGAGGGTATTCGCCTCCGAGCGTATGGCGATGCTCACCTTTCTTTCCGGGAAAGCGCGCCTTAGCTTGGGCTGCGGTGAGTGTATTCAGGAAGTCGGCGTACTGTCCCTGGCTGACCTCATACTTCATGCAGTAGAAAGGGGCAAAGCCTTTCGGGAATGCTGCACCAATGGTCCCTTCACCGCCCATGGAATTGTCACCGGATTGTTCCTTGCCCCAGAGCTGTCCTTTCTGATTACCGCAGGAAATGGTTTCTTCTGAGGTTACCTTGAACGGCTTCATTCCGTCGCCACCTTCGTACAGGGAACCTTTTTCGTCGTCTGCGCCGGACCCCATGAAAAATGCACCCTCCGGAACGTATACCATCTCGACAGCGAATACAGCGATACGAAGAGGGGTTCCGGCCTTCAATACCGGCGGGGGACATTTCCAACCGAGCTGAACGTCAGAAAAATGCACAGGCCCGCTTCCTGCAGCAGAGCGGTATATGAAAGCCCCTGTTCCGTCCGGGGCAACAGCTATTGTGCTGCCCTTTGGAGCTTTATGACCCCGGTCTGCAAGGTGAGCATGATGCCATGCGCCGCTGTTTCCTGAACGGTATTTCACAAATATCCAGGCTGCATCCCAGTTTTCGACGGAAGCCGAAGTTCTCCACGAGTTCGGCCAGCCGATGTCAAAAGCCACAATCGCACAGCCCTGCTTCACGCCCGCAAGGTGCACACTGCTTACTTCGGCGTACACAGCTCCATGTCCCGTGGCGCCTGTCAGCGCGGGTGGCTTCTTCATACTGCTGACGCTTTGCATTACTTTCCCGGTTTGACATCCGGATCCAACGATTAGGATCAATATCAGGATTGTTTGGAACAGATTTCTCATAGAAACATCCTCTCTTTACAATAAGTCCAAGGCCTCCACAGAAACTTCTATCCTTCAATCGCCTTGATAGCAGCCTCGATCTCATCCCGGACCCATTCCACCGGTTCATTTGCGAGCGCTTTTTTAAGTGTGGGCAGTGACGGTTTGTCCTTCATAAGGCCAAGGCCTTTGGCGCAGGCTGCGCGCATGAACTCGTCCATCCAGACCTCGGTGCCCCATTTAATATGATCGAGCACCTCCCGGTTCTGTATCTTGAACAGGCTCTTGCGAAGCCTGGGTGCGCTCTCTGTATCCCCCAGCATGCCCAGTGCCATGGCAGCTCTCCGGCGCACGACCATGAAGGGGTGGTCCAGAAGTTCCCTGAGCCGGGGTATGGATCCTTTGTCCCCCAGCTTGCCGGCGCACATTGCAGCGTGAGGGAGCATGTAGACATAGTCCTGCTTCAGGCATTTCCTGACCGCCTCAATGGCTACCTTGTCTCCGGGCTCGACCAGCTTGCGCATGCTGCGCAGGATACACATCCTGTTTGTCCCGGATTTCATGTATTTGCTGTCCAGGACTTTGCACATTACCGGCACAAAGTCCTTCCACCCGGCCTCGGCAGCTATCTGCGAGATTATGGCAGCACCGGAGGCCCAGGCCCCTGACGCGTACTTTATGTTATCCCCGCCCCGCCAGGGCGAGTTCTTGAGGTCGGCCATGATCTCCTTGAGGACCGGACGGGCCTTTTCCGGATCCGACTTGTACAGGGCCAGGTTGGCATAGGTCTTGAATCCTTTTTTTGAGCAGAGCTCCTTGTCAAAGGCCGCTTTTTTTGCTGCCTCGAATCCTTTTGGATCGGCCAGCTCCGCAATCGAAACCATGGCTTTATGAGCTCTGCGCTTATCGCCGGATTCAATGGCCTTTATGGAATCTTCTATACTCAGCATTCTCTTCTTCCTGGGTCGGCCCCCGCGGCAGCGCGTGTCTTTGGCATCAGGAATCGGAGGCAATGTGTGGATTTCACTCGGTTCTTCCTTGACCTCGGTATGACTGCCCTTGCCGGTTGCAGCAATGGTTTCGATGATGAAATCTTTGCATATGCACTCCTCCCACTTCTTGCCTGCGGCGATGATTTCGTATGTATACGGGAGTTCCTCTGCAATGGTGACATTTGTGCGGTCTTTGGCTTTCGGGTCATCCCAGACATACGTTACCTTGACAGCAGCACCCTTTTTAAGGTTACCCTTTACAGTAATCGTATTCTTGCCCGGCCACAGCTGGGGCAGGGAGCGGATAGAATGGTGGACCGTGGTCTTGAAGGTAATGGACTTCACGGAACAGTCCTGGGGCGCATTCGCTGCCAGAAGTTCCAGCTTGAGGCGGAAAGCATACCGCCCGAATGGTGCGTGGAAATCCTTGGGGATGCTCATTCTCTTGGCTTTGACTTCGAACTTGTCATCGAGTTTCACAGTAAAGGTTGTGTCCCCGGTCTCACCGGCCGGCGTGCTCCACTTCTCCTTCCAGGTCTTTCCATTGTCCACGGACAGGTGGAGTTTAAGCTGATCCGCATCGTTCTTGCGGAAAGCCTTGATTTCGATCTCAGACTCCACAGCAGTATACGGCGTGCGGAAGTGCCAGACCGCAATGCCCGGTTTACCGGTTGCTGCGGGCTGCAGTTTGCCTTTAGCCATGCCCGCGGACGGTTCGGCGAGTCCCTTGGTCCACTCGGCCGAGGAGAGGTCAGGCGTGTAGGTCCAGAGGCCGTTGCCGAAGGTGATCGGATAGGGTCCCTTTTCAGAGGGCTGGCGGAAGCTTCTGTCGAATTTTTCTGATCCCACATTATTGTGGAAAGGCTTGCCCCAGTTGCCCCAGATACGCTTCAATCCCTCGCCTTTTCGCATTGACAGCTCCACCCGGTGTATGGGCATGGGCCAGGGCTCGTTAAAGTACCAGCAGTGCATCCACGTGTATACGTCTGTGCTGTACTCGTCCATGGTAAGCACGCGCTTCTGCTCGCGGTCCATTGTGAACGCGCCGAAGTTGCAGTCAAATAAATGGCTCCGCTCCACGCCGTCGTAGTCCTTGTAGAAGAGGCCGGCCAAGCCGTGAGTGGCACGGCTCACCTTTTCTCCGCGGTAGCCAAGAGCCCGCCACAGGAGCGCCTCGACCCGTCCCAGGCCGCTGCAGAAATGGGCACTGTAGATATTCATGACCTTGATGGCACAGTTGGCACGGCCGCTTCCCCTGTCCGGGTTGAAGGGGTCCATGGGGGGCTGGCCATTGGTCATGGTCTTGACCCGCCGCATCCACTGCCAGGTCGCAAGGGCCTTCTCATGTTCGGTCTTGGCCCCTGAAAGCCGTATCGCGTCCAGACAGAACTGGCGCAGGTCCGTGCAGTCCGGCCAGCGGTCGCATACCACTTTTAGGTCGGTGACATCCGGATCCTGGCACAGGAACGGCCCCGGGGTCTTTTCATAGGCACCCCGCCAGTATTTGAAATCCCGGGTGAGTTCCGGTATGTGCTGCGCACAAACGTTTTGAACCGACAAAGCGCTTAGAAGCACAATTAGTGCACAAATCGTGCATGATTTAACCGGAAGCCCTGCTGAATATCCGTTGCGTAACATCTGTTTCATGTCAGCCGTCCTTTCTCCCTGTTGATTGTCCTGTAGGGATATAATGATGGATAGGAACCTGGAAACCATTTTTCCATGTTACGGCTCCTTCCCGAGACAAGCCCGGGATTTACAGTATGTTTGAAAACGTGTCTGAAAAATATGATGTGTTACCCTTGAAACGATCATTCTGACAGATTATAGACCGGCTTACGGGCATGTCAAGGTTTTTTCGGAAAAAACAGGAAGGAAGGGCAGTCAGAGCTTATTCGAACCTGAAGCCAACAAGCAGATAGTCATCAGCATACCCCTGGAAACGGTCTATATTTTCCCTGTGCAGGGAGCGTATGAATAATGTGGTATCAAAAGTTCCTTTGAATCTAACTCCTGTTTCAATATAATATTCAGTGTCCGTGTGTTCACCGATAAACACATCAATATTGCCCGCAAGATACGGGATTATCTGTTTGTATCTCAGTATATCCCATCTTGCCCCTGCACCTGTCTTGAAGTCGTAATCAAAATCAACCGTATGGATGTATTTCCCTGCATATACGGCCCAGTCAATACTGTTAAGAAATATGAATGTTTTTTCAGGATGCAGTTCCTTACCGTCATACATATGCCCCGTCTGCATACCCGGTGTGCCGTACCGGCAGAATAGAAGACCTCCATGCTCAGTATATCCGTCTGAAGCGTTTACATCAAAACGGGCTGTATGTGAATACGCTGCTTCGCATACATATCCATTCAGATCAAAACCCAGACCCGGTTCAAGGTAAAATGAGCAAAAGCGGGGACGGTCCTTTCTGTCAGGACTTGTAAACTCAACATCTGTATCAAGATAGACCCAGTAATGCTCCTCCTGAAAAAGCCTCATGTCAAATGTGACTTCTCCGTTGTACTCAAAATCATCAGCTCCGGGCAGTGCTCCGTATCTGCATCTCATTTTCATCTCAGGCAGGAAACGGTATGGTGTTTCAGATGGGACATTCCCTCTGTGAGTACCTATTTTGAATCCGGCTGCAATAAAATGTTCAGATTCTCCCTGCCACATATCAAGATCATGCACGAATCCGTACCGCATAAACGGGCTCAGGTATGCTGACCGGGAATTGATACGGTTTCCTATTTCTGCGGAATAATCCCACCGGAGCCCTTCGCCCCAGATTGGATGGAGTTTAAACTGAATATAGGGAACTTGGTTTCTGTACCGTGTTATGTCCCATCGGAGCACAAGGTCTCCTGCAGCTTCAAGTTCTCTGCTGCGTTCTCTGGATTTGCTTCCGAACGATACTCTGTATCCAAAGCGGGAAAATAACGGCATGTCATTATTACTGCTGAAGCCGATAAAGTCATTTTCATGGCCGTGTCTCATGTTTTGGGTTTGAAATTCTACAACAACAAGATCCCAGGCCCGTTCTCCCCCCTCACGCTCAAAACCATTATCGCACGTATGCAGATAATAGAGACCGGCTGCAAACCGGTCCATATCGTATCTGATATCTACATATTTAATCCTGTGACGGAGATTATACGGATCATTTGCGTCCCTTCCTTTGCCGCCAAAAAGGACTTCACCATTATATGACATTCCAATAGATGTTTTGCCTATACGGAACACATCTATGTCTACTGTACCAAGGATCGTTCCTGAATAATCAGGCTGGTTGCTTCCAAAACAAGCCGCTTCCATCATAATGTTGGCTTCAGGCATGAATTGAAAGGATTGATCTCCTTCATGCCCTGAAAGGGGGGGTATAATAATAGCTGCAAGCAGGCAGATTATTTTCGGTTTTGACATCAGGCACTTTTCCACACTAATAAAGCACGGTCTTAAGACCATGCACCAGGTTCTTTTCGAATACGGACGAGGATGAGGACGACGGAGATTTCACATGTATTAAAAAGTCTACTGTACTTTGTCTTCAATCCGCTGCGAAGTCTTGCGAAGATTCATGCTCGATGCCTCCTGTTCTCCATCTACGTATCTCCAAGCTTCCCGGCCACGCCCGCCGCCTCGACGAACAGCTGCCTGGAAGCGCGCTGCCAGTTCCAGCCGCGGTACCAGGTCCAGTCGGGGGTGACGCTGTTCCTGACCCCCAGGGCGCGCATGAAGTTGCGTACCCGTTCGTCGAGCAGTGCCTGCAGGCGCGCCGCGTCATTGCCCAATTTGGCCTTCTTCTCCGGGTCCAGGAGCGCTTTCTCTATGAAGACCCGGGCCTCGGTCTCCTGCAGACCCTCGCGGAGCATTTCGAAGCGTGCAGTGGCGATCGCACCGGCCTTGCCCGGGGAAAGCAGGTTGGAGTGCAGCCCCATCCTGAGCTGGCCCCACCGGACTTCGGGATACCTGCCTGCGATTGAGGCCTTCCGGCCCCGCTTGTCCTTCATGACGCCCCAGAAGTCGGCAGCCATCCGGGCAAAACCCCTGACTCCTGCGCCTCGGCCGCTGGACACGAACGCGCCTTCGCCCATGTAGCGGTAGTGGCCGGGGGGATTGAAGCCGCTGATCTCATATACCGGGCAGCCCACCCGCGAGAACGCCACGCAGTACGGGTTTTGCCAGCCGTAGTAGCGCTTCCCGGTAGAGACCGGGTCGGATGCGCCGAAAACTCCCCAGACACAGGCCAGCAACCCAGTCGGCACATTATGGATCTTCGACCGATGGGTGTGGGAGTGCACCATCCACTTGACATCGGGCGCCGCCTTGTGCAGCTGCCCGGTCGATACTGTAGACGGAACGTAGTCCCCGGCCATGGCGAAGAGGAGGGATTTCTCCATGCCGCGTTTCTTAAGGATGGCCTTCATGCCCCTGAAGACATCGTCCCACAGCTTCTGGCACTCCGGCGTACCCCACTTGAGAGGCGGGCCCTCGGAGAGCTCCCCGGTTTTCGGGTCTTTCACCGATATCAGGACCTGTCTTTCCGACTTCAGCATCTGCTCGGGTGTGAGGTGCGGGAAGTTGGCCGCGTTGGGTGCGTTCATCTCCCAGCAGTAGAGCCCGACCGCAGGGACCTTGCCCAGATGCTTGACCGCGGTGTCAAGATACCTCTTGGCGATTGAAAAGTCGGGCTTGAAGGACCCGTTCTCCTTTATGTAGCGGATCATGCTGTGCTCGTTTCCGAAGTGCGTGTGCCTGATCGCTGTGATGAAGATCTCCTTGGCCCCTACCTGGGCCAGCGTCTTAAATGTCCTGTCCAGCAGCTTCCAGTGCTCCTCCGACCACAGAGGCACGTTGTACTGCATTGCCAGGCTCTCAGGCGACTGCACCAGCCCCACGTGCGCAATGAAGTCCTTCGAATCGGGCAGGACCCAGTCGATGACTTCCATGGTCACAGGCACTTCTATCGGATCAGCCTCCTGCGGCCTGACGGTCAGCTTACCCTCGTATTCTCCCGGCTTGGCGTCCCTGGATACATTAACGGTTACCCACACAGGCAGGATCGAGGTCCCGGCCTTGCTTTTCGCCGTCTGACCGGGTGCCGTCTCCGCCAGTCCGTCGAACCAGACCCGGCGGCGGGACCTGCCGTCGGCCAGACCGTACCTTACAAGCACTGATTTGGCAGGTATCACACCGGGGCCCTTCAGGTCCGAAGCATCCGCCTTCAGCCCCGAAAGCCCGCCGGACGAGGCGACCAGCACCTTGCCGGAAAAGGCTCCGTTGCGCACGCCCACAATTCTCACAGGCCGCAGTTCTGCACCCGGGTCGACCGTTATTTTCGGCGTGATCCGCTCGTCCACGGGCACGTTGAAGGCTCTCACTCCTTTTCCGCTGGCGGAGATGGGTACCGCGTTCCCTGCCGCTGCTGTCAGCTTGAGGTCCGTCACCCCCACCCGCTGCCAGAAGGCATAGTGTATCGTTTTTCCCGTTTTGAGCACGCCCTCAGGAACCGGTGATCTGTGGAGTTCGATAACCAGAACATTGACTCCTTTCCGCAGCGCGGACACCGGAATCTTCAGGCTTGAGATCTTGCGTGTGCGCATGGCCAGGCTCTCCGGGTGTTTCTTGAGGTCCGGCTTCTTGAATTGCCCTGCATACCGGCGGAAGAGCACATTACCGTCTGAAGCGAAGAAGGCTTCCTTGGCGTAGTCCTCCGCTGGAGTGTCCGGTTTCAGCTCTCCCTTCGGCAGATATGAACGGCTGATCTCCTTTCCGTTCACATAGACCGCAGCACCGCCCTGGAATGACATGGACAAAGAGAGATCCGCCGCCTTCTTGGGATCTTCGACACGGAAGTTCCCGCGCAGGCATACCAGCACGGTCGGGATGAACCTGTTTTTGGCATAGACAGGGAGCTGCACTCGTGCCCACGTATACGCGTCGAAATCGGGGGTTCTCCAATCTTCCGGAGGGAAGACCGTATACCATGGTTTCTCCACGAGGTTGGGCTCGTAAACGCGGCGGGTTTTGCGGGTTTCCTTATTGCGGACCTTTCTGCGGTTCACCGGTGTGAATTCGTTGACGTGTTTCAGTTCACCTGATCCGGTCCGGCACAGCTCGCTTCCTCTAACTGCGAAGCAGCGCCAGAGGCTGTTGCTGTCCAGCACGGTGGTTTCGACCGCGCCGATCGCACTCGCTGCAGCCGCCAACAGTATCAGAAACAGGATTGCATCGATGCTCATCTTCCTCATGGCCTCATCTCCTTTTATCGGAGTGCCTGTGCAGCCGTATACCGGACAATATAGTCAGGATCATCAACACATGTTTTGATGCTTTCCAATGCCTTATTCTCCTTTTTCCCGATCAGACAGAGCGACCATACGGTTTCTCTCCTGACCTCTACATCACTGTCTTTTAGAGTTTTCAGCAGAGCCGCTATGGCTTCTGATGCGCCGTCCCCGGCCCCTGCATTACCGAGCGCACGTGCAGCATGTTTCCGGATCCAGGGATCCCCGGATTCCAATGCTTTGGCCAGTATGGGGACCGCCGCTTTCCCGCACATGCCCAGAGAACGGAAAGCTGAATACTGCACTTCTTTCTTCTGGTCATCAACAGCTTTTTCCAGAAATTCCGCTGCTTCCGGAACGTGGCGCCCGCACATACCCAGTGCTTTGACAGCATTGTTCCGCACGCTGTAATCCCCATCCGCCATCGCATCAGAGATTGATTTGACCACATCCTTATCGGACGGTGCGACCGTAGCGAGAGCCATAAGAGTTTCGGACTTTACCCGCCTGTCCGCGTGTTTCAGGTTTTTTACAAGTGCGGGGACCGCGTCCGCTGCCGTGTCACCCATGAGCCTGAGGGCCCTGGCCGCGCCTCTGCATGCAGCAGCATCCTTTGACCCGCAGGCCTGGATCAGGCCGGGAAGGGCGGATGCCCCGATTTTTGCCAGTGCGGTCGATGCATGGAACTGGCAATCGCCCTTGACGCTCCAGGCTCCGCCGCTTGAACGTGCCAGCGCCTTGATCAATACATCTGTAGCGGGTGCTGCGTCTTTGCCGATCTGTGCAAGGGCCCATGCCGCATTCTGGTATGCCCATTTATCTTTTCCTTCAAGCGTTTTGGCAAGGGCAGGCACCGCATCCTTGGCCCGGGAGCCGAAACTGCCCAATGCCCAGGCAATGAATCCCGCCGGATTGAACTGCCATTTTGAGTTTTTAACGGGGAAGGGGTGTTCAAGCGCCTTGATCAGGGCGGGTACTGCCTCTTTTTCATCGATATGCGGCGCGATCACACCAATGGCCCAGGCCACGAATGTGGCTGTCCGGACATCGTCCGTATCCATAGCTTTAATCAGTTCAGGTGCGGCTTCCCCGGCCTTGGGCCCCATGTCCCTGAGGTTCTCAATGGCTCTGAATGTCTTGCGCGTGTCTGTTTTTTTGCGCGCCATGCTCTGGGATGTGATCTCTTTGACCAGGTCCGGAATAGGCCGCCTGGGCGTCAGGAAATCAGGGGGTTCGGGTTTTTTCAGGCGGTCCTTGTCCAGCCGGGCCCTGGTCAGAGCCTGGGCCACGAGAAGATCCGCTTTTTCGTTGACATAGTATTCGATCCATGTGTACCCCTTGTGCCGGTTCCCGGGCGAAGCGCCTTGGGGAACGGTCTGATTGGCATCGTCCGGGCTGTTGGGATCGAGCTTGTGCTTTGTCTCCCATTCGTCAGGTATGCCGTCACTGTCCGAATCCGTGTGCGTGGATTTTCCTTCCATTCTCTTCCGCCAGTCGCCCGGAGGGTCCTGCCTGCCCCAGAGGCCTGTGCCGGTCTGGACTTCGTATATGGTCCGGTTCGTGATCTCGTCATACGGCAGTACGCCTGCATGGGCACAAACAAGGCGGTAGGCTTCTTCTGCAACATGGGTCCTTACCGGGGCCGTCTTTCTGGGGGTTTCAGCAGACTTGACGCGGGGTCCCCCGGGTTCCACATATCCGGCGTTCCAGGTCTGATAATTGGCCGAAGCATACCGGGATCCGTCCCTGCTGTAGCCGAGGCCGGGAAATGTCAGCGTGGACACAGGATGATACATGCGCGGAAATCCCCAGTAGGCGCCGGGCCCGTGTTTCAGATAATTACCGATCATGTTCCCGAGCGGAGCAGAAGAGCTGGTGCCGAAGTTATACACCACATTATTCCTGAAATCCGTAACCACGTTTCTTTTGGCAAGCGGCGCCCTGGAGTGATGATGCGCAAAAAGAGTGTGATGCACAGTGAAATAATTCGCACCATAGCCCACGATCAGGGCAAAATTGTGCGGTTCATCACCGCCTTCCCACTGGATATCGGATTCTTCGATCGTGCTCCACTGAAACGTGCTGTTGACCAGGCCCGACATGTCAATGGTCTCATCATTGGCCCACGAAAGCGTGACATGGTCGAAAATAACATTGGATGTTCCGGTAACACGCATGGAATCGTTTCCCCCAGCCAGCTTGCGGCCTGCGTAGAAATTAGGCCGTGTGCGCAGAAAACGGATTGTTACATCACTGGTGTTCCCGCCCTTTGTCCCGGTCAGACGGAGCTGTCCTTCGAATATGACCCCCGGCGGGGGGGCTGTCTGCCCGGCAACCGTTACATTGCCGTCCCTAGCTATGATCTTGTCGTATTTGGAGCCTGACCCGGCGATCACACCGCTGACATCGAAAACGATGATCCTGGGGCCCTGAGCCTCCCAGGCAGCCTTAAAACTGCCGGGTCCCTTTTTTTTGAGGTTGGTGACCTTGATGACCTTTCCGCCCCTGCCTCCTTTGGAAAAGGCGCCGAAGCCCTCTGCACCCGGGAAAGCGGGAAGTCCATTATCTTTCCTCCCTGCCGCATCCTCAGCATAACATGCACCTGTTATCAGAATTAAGGCAATAATGCAAAAATACGATTTTGACAGCATGATGTTTTTCCTTTATGAAAAATGGATAGAAACGGATAGGAGCCCGAAAATCGTTTTTTTATGTCTGAAGCATACATCTGAAAGGATTATAGACCAGTTACCGAGGATGTCAAAATATTTTTAGGGGAAATTTATAAAAAACAGCATCACACAATAGAACCCCGCACGTGTATGTTTGTTTTTCAAGGAAAAAATATTTTATGCTTAACCTTGAAATAACATTACATTGCGGTATAATATAGAGAGTGCAATACGAAGGGTGACACATGAATATTGTCTGCTTTGGCAACAGCCTGACAGCGTGCGGCGGGGAAAACGGCAGTTTCAGTGATGTCCTGCAGCAACGTTTTCCTCAGCATATTTTTATTAATAAAGGCATGTCAGGTGCTACATTTGAAGATGCGCGGGCACAGCTTCAAACCGATGTTTGTGCGCATAATCCCGACATTGTGCTTCTGGAATTCGGGGCGAATGACTGGAAGAGGAATGAACGTCCGTACAAACAATGGGCAGAGGATCTTGAATACTGCATTACCCGCATTAAAGAGCAGGGGGCCGAAATAGTTATTCTCGGTGTTTTCGGTCCTTGCAGGGGCCGTGAAGGTGCGTTTGTTCCGAAAACAACAGGAACTGACAAGCATGCGGTTCTATTTCAGAAACTCGAATCTGAAATTGCAGCACAATACAATTGTTCCTATATACCTAATATCCAGGAACGTATTATTAACAACCGGTGCTGCTGGCTTGATGAGAACCATCCCAATGAATACGGGAACCGTTTTGTAGCAGATACTATTGAACCTGTTCTTGAGAAACTGCTTGCAAGCAAAGCACTGCCACTGCTCAAACCCGATCTCTGCACAATACGGGACCTCTGGTCCGAAGCGGCCCGGCTGGCTCCGGAAACATGTGCAGTTGTATATGGACAGCAACGGCTTGCATATGGGGAAGCTGATACACTTGTAAAACGTCTTGGAGCAGGATTTTTAGATCTATCAAAAAAGCACCGTCCTACGGTAGCTGTATTTCTCCCGAATTGCCTTGAATACTATCTCACATACTGGGCAGTGGCACACGTTGGAGGAGTAATAGTGCCGCTGAATACATGGCTGAGAGAAAAGAGCCTTGCTGAGATTTTCCATAACATTCAGCCGGATATACTTGTTATACAAAATCCATCGAAAAAGGAGCCGTTAAAAGCAGCACAAACATGTTCTTCGTTATCAATTGTATCGATTGAACCCGGGGAGGATACATGTACACTTTTTTCGGAACTTTTAAAAAATGGCGATCAGGCTTCTGCTTCTGACATTTCCCCTGAAGACCTTGCTGTTATTATGCATACGTCGGGCACAACCGGCATGCCGAAGGGGGCAATGATGCGTCATTCAGACCTGTTATTCAATGTAATGACCACTATCAATGCGCATCAGTTCTTCCCGCGTGACGTTCATCTCATTGTAAATCCGATGTTTCACTGTACACCGCTTTACAGCTCATTGCCTGCTGCAGCATATCAGAAAACACCTGTAATTATCACTGACAGCACATCTCCCGGCACACTGATGAAAATTGTCCGGGAGGAACGTATTACTACGTTCTTAACTACACCATACATACTTCAGCAGATCGTCAAGATCAAAGACCTTGCCAGCTACGATTACTCATCTCTCAGGTTAATCGGTTATGCAGGATCACCCATGCCTGTTAATACCATACGTACATTACAGCAATCCTTTCCTGGAGTCGATCTTCATAACTTCTTCGGCCTTACTGAAACCATTTCGATGACCCACGTGTTGAGCGGCGAAGAAGCTTCAGAAAGGTTGAGCTCAATCGGCAGACTTCTTCCCTTTGTTGAAGCGATAATCGTTGATAAACAACACAATGAAGTGCCCGCTGGAACTGAGGGGGAACTTCTCTTTGCACGGGAAAACGTAATCTGCGGGTATTTCAATAATGAAGAAAAGATGAAAGCGTCAGTGCGCACTATCAAGGGCCGAGAATGGTTTGCCACAGGTGATATTGCGACTGTTGATGAAGAGGGATATTTTTATATTAAAGGCCGCGAAAAAGACATGATTATTGTTGGCGGGGAAAACGTGTATGCGTCGGAAATAGAAGCAGTATTAATGAGGCATACAAAGGTGCAGGATGCGGCTGTAAAAGGTGTCTCTGCAACAGGAACCCGGTCTCCCTTGGGAGAGCTTATTAAAGCGTATATAGTGCCGGACGATACATCTCTTACTGAAAAGGAAATAAAAAAATACTGCTTTGACTCTCTCGCATCGTACCAGATACCGCATTTTTTTGTGTTCCTTCAGGAGCTTCCCCGGAATCCGGCAGGAAAAATAGTAAAGTCAAAACTTCCATGACATAAGGAGAAATGAGACATGGCAAAAAAAGGATTGTATGGATTACTGATAACAGGCGGCATTATCATAATCGTTCTTCTTGTTTTGGGATTCAGCCCTAAGGATATAAGTAATCTGCTTTTCAGGAAGCCCTATTCTGAAGCGCTCAAAGAGGGTGAATACCTCAAGATCACGACTATATGGGTTAAAGGGAGAACCATAAGCGGTGAATATGACTTTGAAATGGCGATTCATAATCCGACACCGCGGGAGCTTATCCTTAAGGGAAGCTGGTCCCAGGATGAGAAACGTTACACCCTGGACACAAAAGATATAGATATTCCCATTAAGCCCGGAACAGCTGAAGTTATACAGTTGCATCTTAATGTGATACAGAGCACCAAAGACGGTTCGCCTGTCACCATAATGCAGTTTAAGCCTCCTCTGTTTACCGGAACATTCCTCTGGGAGAAGGGTCCTTCTGAAGCAAAAAAAAGCGTACCTGAAGAGATCCCGGTCACGTGTGCTTTGACGATACGCCGCTCATTCGGCTTGACAAACTACCTTGTTCTTGCAGCCTATCTTGCAGGAATGGTTGGGATCGGTTTCCTTGCAGGCCGCCGCATCAAGGGCACAAAGGGGTTTTTCATCGCTGACGGAAGGCTTAACTATATTATTGTCGGGCTTTCCATTCTCGGAACGTATCTTTCAGCTTTAACAATGATGGGGCTTCCCGGCATGTCATACGGAAAGCACGACTGGACATATATGGTGCAGCTTCCCTGTCTGATGATCACAGCAATAGTGATAACGGGTTTTGTGCTTCCACGGTACCGCAAAGCAGGTATTGTAAGTATTTATGAATTTCTGGAAACACGCATTCATATTTCTGCACGCATGGTTGCATCGGTTTGCTTCCTTATATTCTCGATCGGGAGGATGGGATTGGTTTTGTATCTTCCTGCTCTGGCATTCAGTACTGTAACAGGAGCACCCCTGTGGCTCTGCATTATCTGCATGGGTATTATTATTACGTTATATACGGTCGTGGGAGGCATAGAAGCGGTAATATGGACTGATGCAATCCAGGTTGTTATATTTATTGCCGGTGCTGTATGTACCCTGGGGTTTATCTTCAGCAATTTAAGTGTTAAAACCTTTATCGATATTGGCATTGAGCACAACAAGTTCCGTATGCTGATTCCCGGATTTGACATAACAAAAATAACAACGCTGTGGCTTGTTATGGAAACTATATTCCAGACTATACGGATTTACGGTACTCAACAGGATGTTGCACAGAGGTACATGACTACAGATTCCACTGAGAAAGCGAACCGCAGTGTGTGGATCGCGATCCTCAGCTATATTCCTCTTGGGTTTATTTTCTACTTTATAGGAACAGCTCTTTTTGTATTTTACAAGGCCAATCCTGACATTAATCTCCCCGGCAAAGCTGATCCTATATACCCCTATTTTGTGGTTATGCATCTTCCCGCCGGTATCTCAGGGTTGGTAATCGCAGCAATATTTGCCGCGGCAATGTCGAGTATTGACTCGTGCATGAATTCGAGCTCCACTGTATGCATTGAGGATTTTTACAAACGTTTTGCCACGTCAGATCATCCGGACAGGTATTATCTGCGCAAAGCACGTGTTCTCACCATACTCTGGGGTACACTTGCCGTGGGAATGGGCCTTCTTTTTATAGGCGCTCAATATGCACAGATCGTATGGGGAAAACTCATGGGAATTTCAACAAACGGTATTCTCGGCCTAATGGCATTGGCATTTCTCCCATTCAGAATAAACAAGTGGGCTGCAGGAGCAGGATTCGTTCTATCATATGTATGCCTATTTGCGATGATGGCTTCCGGGGTCAACTTTCTTCTCTGGCCTGTTGTAGGAAACTGCACATGTTTTTTCACTGCTCTCTTCTTAAATCCGATATTTTCACCCAAAACGTAAAGTAGGTCTGAAAAACACGATGTGTCATTCCTCCTGTCTGCCGTGACCCAGGCACAGGCATGAAAGCGGTACATCTGAGTAAATTGAAGCCCCGGTACAGAAAATATCAGGTTTTTCAGGAATGATTATAAAGTCAGTTGTAAAGAGAGTATTTGCATAAGAAGTCCAGTTTTTCGAAGCAGTTATAACCGCTCTGCGTACCGGTATCAACCGCTTTTCTTGCGATATATATTTTCCGGTGAATATGAAAGACCCGGGCTTATTATCCTTGTTGCTGCAGTCTGTTGCGGTTGGAGAGGAGTATAATGTCTTTTAGACCCTGTTCTTCCTTTGCATTTAACCATCTCTGTTCGAACGCGTCATCCTGGACTACCTGGGCAATGGCGGAGAGTGCCCGTAGGTGGAAGTTGCGTTCATCGAGTGATCCTGCCAGAACAAATACAGCATGGATCTCAGGGGTTTCGTCATTAAAACGTATCCCTTTTTCAGCCCGGGCAATGAGTATATCGAATTTTCCGCGTCCCTCAATTATGATATGCGGAACAGCAAGGAACGGACTCAGTACGGTGCTGCTCGCCTCTTCCCGTTTTTTAATTAACTGCGCCATTTCTTTGCTATCCAGCTTCATGCGGGGAGCCAGCTCTTCAGCAGCTTTCTGAAAGAACTCATCCCGGTCCATCGGTTCCTGTATATCGAGTACAGTTGCTTCTTCCACCAGCTGGTCGAACCGGTCCACTATAATCTCGTCCCGCTGGCGTATGATATGTTTGAGTTCTGTTTCAAGGGTTCCGCTGACAAGAGGCCGATCTGTAATCCTTGCTATCAGATGAAGCAGTGCGGATTCACGGACAGCTTTTTTCCTCCCGTAGAACCAGAACGTACAAAAGGCTGCAAGAATAAGTACAGCACTTATCACGAAGGCCTCTACACCCAGTTCGAAAAGAACGAATACCAGCCCGAATATTCCGCCGATCTGCATCCATGGGTACAGCGGGGCCCGGAAAGATGGACGGTAATTCTGCAAACCGCTTTCCCGGAGGACTATTACCGCCAGGCAGGAGAGAATATATGTAAGTATAAGGACACAGGAAGCTGCTTCTACCAGAATCTTCAAACGGAGAAACAGACTGCCGAGTATAAGGCCGCCGGTTATCAGAATAGCCGGATGAGGTGTTTTGAATTTTTTATTGATCTTTGAGAGTGCTCCGGGAAGCAGTTCGTCCCTGCTCAATGCCAGAAGATACCGTGAAGCTGCCATGATGCCGGCGTTAGCTGTGCTGATGAAGGCCAGTATAGCACCAATACTCATAAGAATATAGCCTGTTTGTCCCATCAGAACACGTCCTCCGTCTGAAATGGGAGTGAGTGAACCGTCAAGTTGAGATTTTTCCAATACCCCGCTGGTCACGGTCACGGTCAGGGCATACAGGAGAGTCACACATATCAGAGACAGTCCCAGTCCAAGAGGCATTACCCTTCCCGGGTTTTTTACCTCTTCGGCAACACTTGCGACTTTCAAAAGCCCCCCGTAGGAAACGAATACGAACCCGGCGGTGGAAAAAACAGCGCCTATTCCGTATGGAGCGAACGGGATCAGGAGTTCCGAACGGGTTTGCGGAAAACCGGCTATTATATATACGCCAAGAAGGAGAAAAAGCCCGAAAACCAGTATTACCTGTGCCCGGGCAGCATCCCGTACACCCGCGATATTCAGGCCTATGAAAACTGCCGTAAGCACAGCACCGGCCCACAGCCCGGGTATATGAAGGATCAGGTTCACGAATGTTGCCATGCCGGCTATGGCGAATGCGCTTTTAAGTGAAAGTGAGAACCAGCTAAGCATTCCTGCGATCGATCCGGCTCCCGCTCCGAATCCGCGCATAATAAAAAAATAATCGCTTCCGGCCTTAGGCATGGCTGTGGCAAGTTCGGCCATACTCAGAGCACCCGCAGTTGCTAGTATTCCTGCGATAACGTAAGACCATATTACTCCGGGACCGGCCATGGCATGTGCCATCCCCGGGAGGATAAACAGCCCTGAACCGATCATAGCCCCCGAAGCAAGAGCAAACACATGGACCAGCCCCAGTCCTTTATGCAGTTCCTCAGCATCATTCATATAATATATTCCTTGCAAAAGAATTATAAATCCCTTACAGGAAATGTCAAGCTGTTTCTGGTGACATCCGCATTTCTGCACATATTTTTTTGCTTGACAGGCAGTAATATGATGTTATTATTCCAACGGTTCTGTTTAATGATCGTCAAATTATTTCCGCGGATTGTTTTCACATATATGCCTGACAAGAAACATAAAAAATTCCCTCACGGCAGACGAAATGTCTTTTTCCTGGGTATGGTCTCTCAGCAGTGACAAAGCCTTTTTTCTATCTGGTACATGCCTGGGGGCCTGTGTTTGTGCTGAGATCGGTCGAACGGGTGGGCAAGGCGGTCCGTACTCCGGCACGCGATGCACTGATATCACGGTCGAAAAAAAAGGGGAGGGCATTCGGTTTCCACCGTGCAATGGACAGGATCGGGGTTATCTGGGGTGCGTTCGGAAGCAGATACGCATTCTTTACATCAGCCGGTTTCGCACTGCTGGGATTTGCCGTATTTCTGGTTAGTGTATGTATCGGAGCAAAAAAATAATGGGCAGTGTGTCTAGAACAATACCTTTTCCCCGATCCTTCCTGCTGTCCGTTCCCGCCATCTGAGAGCTTCACGTGCCCTCATTGAATCTATGGGATTATAGTTGTCGGTAAGAATAAGGCCCTTTGTTCCCGATAGAGGGATACTGAACCTGTGGATTGCTTCTGAAACAGGATCGACCCCTGAAAAATCAGAAAAATAATCAAGCCACCCCCGGTTGAACGTGATGACCCTGTCGGATGCAAAAAGGGTGATGGTCTGCACATCGTCTCCGGCTTCGCCTTTAAGGGCAAGCGTATGGCTGAATACCTTTTCAAGTGTGGCCCGTACTGATCTGAACGGTTTGCCCAGTGGAGTGCCGATATAATTGATTACCAGAACGCCCCTTTCTGAAAGCACTTTTTTTACTGCAGTAAATGCTTCAATTGTTGCAAGATAAAAGGGGAATATATCTCCTGAATATGTGTCGATAACGCAGAAATCATACTGCTTGCTGCACGATTCAAGGTAACGCCTTCCGTCCGCTGCTTCCGCTTTTCCTGTGAAAAAAAACCACTTCCGTGCAACTTCGATTATTACCGGGTCAAGGTCTACACAATCAAGCTTCATCCCGTATTTCTGAAGCACTGATGCAGTCATTCCTCCTGCAAGTCCGATTATCAGGACCTCCTGTTTGGACGGGTCAGGAACCATAAAAGGAATAAGCTCCTGAAAATAGTGGTTTTTAAGGCATTCACCCTTTACAAGGTGGGGAAGGTCAAGAGGTATGCCTGTCTGAACAATCCCGTCAACCATGAGGAGCCTGTACCGCCCTTTAGTCAGTACAGTTATATGCCCGTGCGGGGATTCATACACAGCTTCAATCCTGGTCTTTTCGTTGTCCGGTGCGGTATATTCTTCTCCTATACGGGGAGATGAATAGGGAAGAAGAGTAATGACAATACAGGCAAGGGAGGGGCTTCCCTTAAGGCCGGTATGCAGGACTATCCCTATGATGCCGAAGATCATGGCGCATAATGCTGTAATCCTGAAACAGGTGTCAATGCCGAAACCGGGTATCATCCACAAACCCGTTACAAGGGTCCCGGCAACACTGCCGATCGTGGAAACTGCATACACACTTCCCGCAGTCAGGCCAATTCCTTTCCCTTTTTCGCTGAGAAGTTTGATAACAAAAGGACTGATCATTCCAAGAAGGCAGAGCGGAACGAAGAAGATAATTGCTGAGCTTGCCAGAGCTCCTCCCTGAATTCCCATAGTATGATAGCATATCTTAAGTACAAACCGAAGGTAAGGGCTTATTGCGATCATTATTCCGGCACCTACCGCAACAATCCCCACGATCACGGGTTTTGGAAATCGGTCTGCTGTGTATCCTCCTGCAAAATACCCGACTGCCAGGGAGAGGAGTGTAACAGCGATCATTGAGGCCCATACAGACAGACTTCCTCCATATCCGACACTGAGCATGCGGGCCCCCAGGAGTTCAACTGCCATGACTACTGCACCGCATACAGCAGCCATGCTGATAAGCCAGAATGAGGAAATTTTCTGCCGGGTCATTATTGTGTTTCCTCAGGCTGTTCGATCCTGCAAATGCCCATAAATGCTGAAATCCAGATGCGTTTCTGTGAAGCGTCTGTACAGAGGAACGAAGGCCAGAACACTTCTTTGATATAGTATCGCGGTTTTGCCCCATCCTCTGACGGCCCCCACAGGAAGTTCCCCGTGGATCTGTCCTTCCTGTGGCGTTTTTTTTCGATCCGCTTGATAAACCATGCCGGTTTGGTATCGGGGGGAGCAGGGACTTTTTCCTGAGCGACCGGAGACAGGGCTTTTCCATTATATTCTGCTGCTTCAGTTTCCAGAGGTTTGAGAACATTCCTGAGATGTACGGGCAGCATACCCATTGTTGCAGGAATGGAATTAAAAAGGATGTTGCCGGACTCGTTTTTTGTTATATGTGAGACTGATCGGTCTTTAAGAGCACCGAGAATTTCAAACCTGCCGTTAGTAAAATTGAGCCGGCTTATTACTCCACGGTCAGATCCGATATACAGGTATGCTCCGTCCTCGAGCGCAGCGGTTGCCCTCCAGTAGAATCTGAAATTGAGTTCGATTTCTTTTTTCCACTTTCCTGCCGATTCATCAAAATACGCTGCACATCCTTCTGTGACAGCCCAGTGATCTTCACCTTCTGTAAAAAGGCCGAGAATGTTATCATGTCCCACTGCTTCAAGGATCATCTCCCCTTTATTTGAGATATTCAGTACGTCAGGATGTTCCCCCTGAAGGCAAAGACTGTCCGGTTTGTGCTCGAACGTTACATTCCATGGTTTATCCTGCTCTGTACGCAGGGCAATCTGGTTAATACTCGGCCAGTATCCGGAAAAATATTTTTTGGGAAGAAGCCTTGTGACGCTGAACATTCTTTTTGAGGTAATGCTTATATCTTCAATCAACTGAGGAACGATCATATCCATTCTTCCCGCACCGTCCTGTCCGCATATAAGCCGTTTTTCAAGATCAGGCATGCTGAGGGGCAAAGTACTCCACGTTCCCCTGTTTTCATTATATACGTGGACTGAAAAGCCGGAAGCGACAAATGTCTTCCGTTTTACATATGTCATACCCGGATGAGCAGCTTTTGTTCTATATGATCCCTGTCTGCTTACTGCCCATATATCTGAATCGGCGCTCTTAAGAACATCTGTATGCAGAGCACTCTTTCCATTGATATTTTTCCATACAGTCCAGCTTTTCTTTGCACGGTCAAACCGTCCAATTCCTCCTGCCGGGTCAGCTTCGCCTTTCTGTCCCTCAATGGGTACAACTGAAATCCAAGCGGCTTTGTCTGTCATTATGAAGGATACAATACGGCCTTCTGAGATATCAGGAGGAGTATGAAGGTGTTGTTCTCCGGATACAGGATCGTATTCTGTAATACCGTTTGCCACTGCAAACCACAGTTTCCCGTCCGCCTCTCTGAGTTCCCATCCCTGCCCGGCGATTGTCTTCCATTCAGTACCGTCAAACTCATATACGCTCCCGTAGGACATTATATATAATTTTCCTCCTGCGACAACCGGATCCTGAATAAAATGACCGGTGCTCCGTTTCCAGTGGGGAAGCCACAAACCGTCCAGGATTTTTTTTCGGATACGCTTTCCCGCGGGAAAGGCCGCTTTCTGAATAGGCGTATCTTCAGGAGAACCGAGGATATATGTCCCGGTGTCAGCAATTATTACGGTTTTTTCCTCCATTGTTATAATACGTGCATATGAGCATCTGAGGGTGCTTATATCAGTTATAGTCCCGCTTTCGATCCCAAGCGCTGCGATTCCCTTCCTGTGTGCGATCCATACTGTTTTCCCGTCACTGTGGATATGATATACTGCTGTTTCAGGAAGACCGTTCGTCCTGTCATATGTGTTCGCAAGCTTTTTGGAAGCACAATTAATCCTGAATATCCGGTTGTCCGTTGCGAGCCACAGGTAATACTTATCTTTGGAAAAGTCAATGAATGATGAACGGAACGGAAAATAACGGCCTGAAACAGGCAGTATGCCCTGAAGATTATTCGGCTGTCGGGCATTGGCCACAGCCGGTCCAATAATACAGGCATTGCAGCGCATACGCCTCCACAGTTCATGAGCGGCTTCCATTCTGTGATCGGCATATTTGATCACTTTGATCCACTTTTTGCCTTCTTTTTCTGATACAATGCCGTATATCTCCACTCTCATCCTGTTCATAGTACGTGCGAAGTCGGCACCTTTCTCGTCCATTACAATATGATAGACTTCCCTGGATTTTAACCTAAAGGTTGCAGCACTGACTGTACGCCATGAGATGTTTCCCCGAAATCCTTTGCCCGGACCTTTATAAGATTGTCGTTTGGTTACAGTGACCTTCCCTGAAATTTTTACCGTGCCGGCAGGTATTTCAATACCTGAACAGGTAATGGCAATAATAATTAATGCACACAGCATAATAAAAATCTTTTTCATATTTCTCTCCTTCGCATTATGTTTTTTCAGTTGTATAGCTCATTACATGGGCTTTGAGTATCTGAGCATATATAAGTGTACTGTCATCTGTGATAATTACAAGTATATTTTTAATTTTACCTTTTCCGGATAATATAGTTTGCGCTTGACAAAACCCTCTGCTGCGCTACAATCTATCGTAGCCCGAGATTAAGCGGACTTTGTATTCACTAACACATAACTCAAGGTAGGCGCAGGCTTTAGCCTGCGAATATAGCGAATAATCAAATTAGAAAGGGTAAAGCAGATGAGCAGTCAATCATCCAGACCCCAGGAAGCCCTGTCAACGATGGAGATCCTCATTTTCCTGAAAAAAGTCCCGCTCTTCAGCTCATTCGGGCTCGAGGACCTTTTGAAACTCAAGGAGATCACTGAGACCGTTACCTGCGAAGCAGGAGATTTCGTGCTTCATGAGGGTGAGACAGGGAACCGCGCGTATATCATTGTATCAGGCTCAGTTGAGGTCGTGAAAATGGACGGCAGCAAGGAAACGATCATTGCAACCCTTGAAAAACCCGACTATTTCGGGGAAATGGCCATTATCGAGAACCAGCCGCGATCGGCATCGATCCGGGCAAAGAGCGACTGCGTGTTCCTCGAAATTGACGGCCTGGAATTTCGCAGTATGATGAAAACCAATGCTGAACTCGCGTTCAATATTGTCAAGGTCTTTTCAGCGCGCATCCGGGGAATGATGGATCGCACGTAAGTTCACCATGTCATCAGCAAAAACACCGCATATCCATAAAATAGCCGGGCTGAAACGCTCTGCAGAACGTCTGCTGGGTATAAATCACGGGGAATGGGGGATTCTCAGCCTCTTTTTCCTGCTCTATTTCCTGAACGGCTTCGGTGCGTGCATCGGGCTCAACGCGGGTGATTCCCTCTTCATTGAGGGATACGGGGTTGAGAATATCCCGGTGATCTTCCTTTGTACTTCGGTATTTACCGTTCTGGTCACGCTTTTCCTCAGCTATCTTGCCAACCGCTTCAGGATCACTGCGTATGCCCGTGCCGTGTTCGCTGTTCTCTTCGTACTGCTGGGCCTGACATATATCTGTCTTGTGACGCGGCCCGGACAGGTTCTGTTCACTGCTGTGCTTTTTGTGTTTGCTTACTCGTTTTTCATTATAACCAAGACGCTTCTGTTCGATCTGTCCGGTGTTTTTTTTGACCTCAGGCAGTCCAAGCGGCTTTTCCCCCTCTTTTCCTCGGGCACAGTGCTCGGACTCGCTTCAGCGGGCCTTTTAACCGGGCAGCTGCTCGCCCTGGTGCACAGGAGTATACACCTTGTTCCTGTGTGGGGTGTGTGCCTCGCTCTCGCCGGTGTTACCATGGCTTTCATGATCAGGCGCATGAATGTGTCGATCGTTGCGGAAACAGACAGTCCAGCCCGGAAGAAGCCGGTGCACCCTCTTCATGATCTCATGGAAGGCATCGTATTCCAGCTCAGAAGCCTGAAGCGCTCACGTCTGCTTCTGTGCATCGCTGTCGTTTCTTTTGCAACAGCTTTTGTAGTTGTCCATTTCGATTTCATCTACATGTCAGCGGTCAAAGAACGGTTCGGTGACCCTGAAAAGGTCACGCAGGTCTTCGGCAAGGTGCGTGGTTATTCCACGCTGATCGCATTCAGCCTGCAGTTCATGCTGAGCACGCTGTTGATACGTGTTATGGGGATCACACAGGTGCTTTTCATATTCCCTCTGTTTTTTACCTTCATTTACGGGATGATTTTCTGCAGGATCTCATTCGCTGCCGTTCTCATCGGCAGGTTCGGGTACTACATAACCAAGGAAGCCTTTCATTTTCCTGCCCTGACCCCTCTTTTTAATGCGCTCAGCGGCAAGGTCAGGAAATACGCCAATGCATTGATCAACAATATCGTTGCTCAGAGCGGTATCGTGGCCGGAGGGCTCTTCCTGGCGATATTTGTCAAATCGGGGATTCTTTCTGTCCAGGGATCTATTCCGGCCGCCCTGGTGCTTTTACTGCTCATGCTGGGCATGATGATCCTGATCAGAAAGGAATATGTCCGGGAACTCCTGAGTAATATTAAGGAACAGTCTCCCCGTCAGCTCGATATGCTCGAGGCGGTCAAGGTGCTTAAGGGCACCGGTGCTCTGGCAAGTATGCGTGAGATCCTGAGGGGAGAGGACAGGGAGCTGATTCTTTTTGTTATAGAGTCACTTAAAAGGATGGATTCCGCACAGGCGGATCCGGAAATCATAGCTCTTCTGGTACAGCATGATGATCCGGTGATCGCCCGTAAAGTGCTTGAGTATTTTCACGGGACATTCAAAAGCGGGATCATCAGTGTCATGGACGATGTGCTTGCTTTTGATAATGAGCAGACCAAACTCCTTCTTCTTGATTATATGGCGCCTTTTTTCCCGGACCCAAAGGACCGCGGTTCAGACCGTGTCGAGCCCTATATCAGGCGTTTGTTTGACGATACGCATGCATGCGTACGCATGAAAGCAGCCTCTGTCCTTTCCTGTGCGGACAGTGCTGAGGACCGGGAGCAGGCACGGGAATATATGGCTGCGGAGCTTCGGAACGCGTCAGCTGACGATGTGCTGGCTCTTATTCAGACTGTCCTGGCGGATACTTCAGATTTCATTATCGATCAGATACTGGCACAGAAAGGAAAATTCCCTGTACATACACGCGCGGAGCACGATCTCATTCCCCGTTACCTTGATATACTGGCGCGCTTTCCTGTGTCCCGGGTGTTAAGCCACGTCCTGACAATGGTGCATGAGGACGAGTCACTCCTCGGAGTGATACGGACCAGATTCACGTCGATTCATTCAGAGGAGGAATGCAGACAGTATGCCGACGCCATCCTGGAACTCCGGTCCGGGGACATGGATCCAGGCAGGCTGACAACACTTACCAAAATGCTTCTGTATCTCCGCCGCCTTCCTGCTGAAGAAGAGGCGTTTCTCCTTGAAATGCTTTTTTCATCCCCGCGTACGGGGCGTCTTCATTTCCAGATTGCTGCAAAGACACCTTATTTCCTTACACAGCCTGATGAAACAATGGACAGGAGGCTCAGCACGTGGGTTCTCAGGGAGATCGAGGGGATGCAGGCATGCCTTTTCGCTCAGCGGGAGTTCCGGGATGAAGATACACAGTATTCCCATATTTTTGAAGACGAAACCGCACGCCTCATGCAGGCGCGGAAGGATGCGGTTTTGAATGTGATCCAGTATCAATACGCTGATCAGCAGATGGATATTGCAGTGAGCGGCCTCAGGTCCTCCAGCCCCGGACTTCATGCTTCTGCTGTCGAGACGATCGAGAACATCCTGCCGCGAAAAACCGCTGAGCTCCTTATCCCCTTTATCGAAGGAAATCTTGATAAAGCTTATGAGCAGAGCAGGGAGCAGCAGGATGCTTTGGACCTGGAAGGGATCCTGGGAGAATGGATCGATTCCGACATAGCCTGGCTTTCCTGCCTTGCCATGTACCTTGCCGCCGAATGCAGGCTCACAGGCCTGAAAGGAATGATCGAAAAGAAGAGAACCGGCAGCCCATTGGCAGGAGAACTCAGGGAATCGTTTCTGCAAACGGTTGGGTGAAGCAAGAAGTATTTAGTGTTTAGTATATTAGGCGCTTAGAAAAAAGAAAATTAGTTGACAGCGGGTACTTTGAGAATATAATAGGATCGAAAAATATGATTCAGTATACATTATAAGCAGTTGCTTTTGAAAGGAGGCAGAATGAAGAAGATATATATGACGATAATTACAACGGCGGTTTTGCTTTCAGTAATCCTGGTGAGGGCGACAGATGTCAGCGCCGACATTGCGGGTTCATTCAAGGTTGTAGAAGTGGTCGCACCGGACAAGGCGAGAATATCCTTTTACGGGCTCCCCGTTGTCGTGCGCCTTGCTAATCTCAAGGCTCAGCCAGAGGCTAAGGCAATGCTTGAAAAACTTATAGGCTGTAAAGAAGTGACCATCACATTCGCTGATGAACTCGGTACGGACGAATCTGAGGTTCCGTACGTTTACATGGGCGTGGGTCCGGCAATGGCCAGGAAGTTCGTAAATATCGAACTGGTCAAACAGGGGTTTGCTGATTATGACTACAGGAAGGCGCGCAGCAGACGGTATGATGCCCGTTTTACTTCTGCACGTGCCGAGGCAAAAAAGGCGAAACTGGGTATATGGTCCAAAACTGAAAAAGATGACTCTGCGGAGGCTATTGCACATGTGAAGCATACTGAACCCGCAGTACATACCGAAGACACAAAACATACCGAGCCGGCCGCGAAGGGAAAAGTGCTTTCTGAACTGAACTCACGGTTCTACCATCTCCCGACGTGCCCGATCGCTAAGAGGCTTTCAAAGCACAGCCGTATCAGGTACGCAAGTTTTGAAGCGGCTGAACGGGCAGGCAAACGTCCCTGTGCCCGCTGTCTGAGGAAGCGCGCGCGCAAACTCACCAAAAAATCAGATACCCCCACAAAAGGCAGAAGGAACTGGCCGGGCAAGCTCATAGGGCTGAAATCGGATCCGACCTATTTCTATTCCCCCGTTGCAGTGCAACTCAGAAAGGTGCCTCTGAGCGATATGATCGGTTTTGATACACTTAAGGAGGCAAAAGCTTCGGGCCGAAAGCCTGATCCGTACAGCCTGCGGCTTACTGCTCTTCCGGGCTATCCGCTGGAAAAACCGGAGCCTGGGGAGTGCATCGGCCGTGCTCTGCCCTATTTCCGGCCATGCCGCCGTGCACCTGCCGATGCAAGCGGACTGTGCCTGGAATGCCAGAGAGGCGAATGAAAGAATGGAGTATTTAGTGTTTAGTAAGCTAGTGTTTAGTAAAAGCGAGGCTTCCCGACTCCTGCTTTTCAAGCAGGGCCGGGACCGTAGGAAAGCCTCGCGCTACGTCAAAAAACTTAAAATTAACGTAGTGCGACTCTTTAGAGTCGCCATTTTTTTGACCGAAAAATGCCGAATACCAATTTCTTGTTCGTATAGTAAAGGGAAAAAACTACAATCACGACCCGATAATATGCTGAATACTAATACACTAAATACTAACTTACTAAATACTCAATTGTTACGAAAGGATAAAGTGATGAAACGATTGAATATGATCGCTTTGGCAGCATGTGCAGCGGTTCTCCTGTTAGGCTGTTCCCAGACCACGCAGCGTTCAACGCTGGACAGTGTTGTGAAACGGGGAGAGATCGTTGTGGGCGTTAAAGGCGATACTCCGCCCTTTGGGTTTAAAGACAAGTACGGTGATCTCTGGGGCTTTGATGTTGATCTCGGCAATGCTGTTGCAGAGAAGCTGGGCGTGAAAGCGAAATTCGTCCCGCTTGTCACTGCTGAAAAGATTCCCGCACTGCTGTCAGGAAAGGTCGATATCGTTGCCGCCTGCATGACCATCACACGGGCTCGTGAGCGTGTTGTTGACTTTTCCATTCCGTATTTCGAAACCTACCAGGCGCTACTGGTTTCCGCTGATTCCGGTATCACGGATTACCTGGATCTGGCGGGCAAAAAAGTCGGTGCGGTAAAAGGCTCCACGGGCATGGCCACGATCAAAATTGTACAGCCCGACGCCCCGATCGTCCCGTTCAGTTCCTATGATGATGCGCTCAAAGCCCTGACCGGCGGCGGAGTAAAGGCGATCGCAACGGACTACATCATCCTTGCCGGTCTGGTGCATGGAAAAAAGGATAAGTTTAAGATCGTAGGCCGGTTCGGATGGGAGCCGTACGGGATCGCAATACGGGAGAACGATTCAAAATTACGCGGCCGGATCAACGAAGCGCTGCAGGAACTGTGGGATGAAGGGGCGTATCAAAGGATATACGACAACTGGCTCGGAAAGCGGGGCCGTTTTCCCACAGAGTCAAGCTTCGTTATAACGAGTTTCCCGCGCGGAAATCCGGTAAAGGCGGATACTGAAAAATAGAGGGGGGGCATGTTATCGGAGTATACGGAAAACATACAGTCCTGAACTGTGTATCATATTAATATTATCTTCAGGTAATGATCGGGACCAGATAACACCGCCGCCCGTAGGATTCCGAAAAGAATATTCAGGAGGCATCCGTAAGAGTAGTATAGCCCTTTCCATCCGGATCAGAGATTTCAATATGCATACGTTCGAAGGTGAAGGAAACTTCTTCAAGAGGCTGGACTTCCCCTCCGCTCTTTGACCCGCCCGGCCGGACCATAGTGATACGGGCATTCTCAAGAACATACCGAAGGGAAAATACCTCATCACCATCTTTCTGAGCCTGCAGAATGAGCTCAACCTTCGGAAGTATCTCGCCTTTCATGCAGTTCTGCATGAAATAGGGGGAGGCTGGATCCATGTACCGGACAATATATATTTCATCCAGCTTCGGCAGGTTTTCGCCATTCTTTTCCTCCCAGCCCATTCCGTGGGAAAAGGAAACCACGTCCGTTTCCACAGGAACCTTGGCATCATCCTGTCCAAAGCAGTCAAACCCTTCGATCCGCAACCGCCAGTTTTTTTTAGCCGCTTCCATCAAATGCCTCCTTTAGGCTGATGTTAAAAAAGCTGAGCGTCTGCTTTGTTATCATCATCTCCCTGATCGCCGTCGTTACCGTCCTTCTTTTTTCCCTCTCTCTTTTTCTTCGGTTTCCCGGCCTTCCTCGGTCTGCGTCTTTCCTTCTCTTTGGTCATATCGTCAGCCTGGTTTTTCAGAGCTTCAGCCGGATTGTTCCTGTATTCATCTAGTTTCGCCTGGAGTTCCTTTATCTTCGCTTCAAGTTCGGCCTTTTCAAGCTCCATGAGCTGTTTCAGGTGCTCAATAAGCTTTTTCTTCGCGTTCTCCTTTGCCTGTTCGTCAGGAGCCTGTTTCACTTCCTGGACAAGGGGGATGGCCTTGAGCTTGAGGATAAAGATCTGCACTTTCCTGTTGAAAGCCGTTTCATCGGTTTTTTTAAGCTCATTGAGTGTTTTTGTCTGGCGTATGAATTGAAATATCTGTCTTCTGACCAGCCTGGGATCAGCATCCTTGACCTCATCAAGTACAGGCGGTATATCCGGTGAGATCTTTTCAAGCCTTTTTTTCATCCGTTCGACCATATTCCCTCTGTTAGCTTTGGGCCTTTCCTTTTTGACTTTGCCTTTTTCAGCAGGAGGAACACCCTCATCCTGCTGGGAATACAGGTCTGTTCCGCTGAAAAAGAGAGCCGCAGCAACAGCCATTACGACCAACATGCATTTTTGTTCCATGATTTTCCTCCTATATAAAAAGGAATCTACAGTCATAAAATAGTAGATCGGTTTATCTAAAAGGCAAATAAATTCTTTTCGAAATATGATTTTTTTCTTGACTTTTTCTTGATAAATGATACTAATAGGGTATCATTAGAAGTATTTGAAGTATTAAAAGGATATAATGCTATATGAAACTTATTACCCGTGATACAGATTATGCGGTCAGGGCGCTTGTTTTTCTTGCCCATAGGAAGGGGATTATACCGGTCGGCGAACTTGCTTCAGAACTCGGTATATCACATTCATTCCTGAGAAAAATCTGTCAGATATTAAGCAAACATAATATACTCACTTCCCATAAGGGAAAGGGGGGAGGATTTTCACTCACTGTACAGCCGGAGGAAATATATCTTACAGATCTTATTACGATGTTCAGGGGGCCGTTTACGCTTGAAAAATGCATATTTATCCAGAAAATGTGTCCTGAACGGAATACCTGTATTCTCAGAAAGGAACTTGAGGGCATAGAATCATACGTCACCAGTAGACTAAGGTCAATAACGATCGATTATTTGATAAATCCTGATCAGAAAAAGGGTTAATTAAATGGCTAATACATTTTTCATGCAACTCTGGCATTACGTTATAGAAGTCCTGCCTGCTCTTGCAGCGGGATTTCTTGTAAGCGGCATAATCAACGAGTTTATTCCTGAAGACCTTGTCAAAAAACACCTGGGGAAAAGAGGTTTGCGCCCTATTCTCTATGCCGTGATTACGGGGGCGCTTCTGCCTGTATGCTGCTGGGGTTCGCTTCCAATAGCTGTCAGCTTTCACAGAAAAGGGGCCCGTCTCGGCCCCACGCTCGCATTTCTTGCAGCAACACCGGCCACTTCCATATCCGCGGTTTTTGTCTCTGTGCGTCTTCTGGGCATTGTTTTCACTGTTTTTCTCTGTATCTCGGTCATACTTCTGGGGGTTGTAATGGGCATGATCGGAAACCGCATGCAGGTTGAAGCCAAGGAACAGGAAGCGACATGCCCGAAATGCGGGTCTGAAACAACCTGCTGTGCAGCCCATCATCCAAGTTCTTTTCGGAGAAGGATTCTGTCAATTCTGAAATATGCGTTTGTAGATATGCCGAAGAGAATAGGGCTGGAACTCGCTGTGGGGCTTATTCTTGCAGCTGCGATTGCAGGCATTGTGCCTATCGGGAAGCTCGTGGGATCCGGCCTGTCCGGATTCTGGGCGTATCCGTTCAGCCTTGTTTTCGGCCTTCTGATGTATATCTGCTCAACTGCAAGCGTGCCGCTTGTGCATGCTCTTGCTGTGCAGGGAATGAATATCGGAGCGGGGATGATCCTTCTGATGGTGGGGCCGATCATGAGCTACGGTGTAATCTTCGTGATACGGAAGTATTTCGGAATAAAGGTGCTTTGTGTATACATGTCGGTTGTATCGGGGGTGTCCCTCGTTATGGGGATACTGTTCTATCTGTTTTACACCTGGGCATCAGCCGTATTTCCGCAGTGGTTGCTTATACAGAGTCTGGACTTAGTTCGCTTCGCTCACTAAATGGAATATTGGAAGACTGGATTATTGGAATGCTGGCAGGTTAGAACAAATTGGCACCATTACCCTTCGACTACGCTTCCCGACACCGATCGGGCCGGGATCTTTGACAGGGCTTCGAGCGCACAAAGTCATGACGGTTCCATTATTCCACTATTCCACCATTCCATCATTCCTTTGTCGAATTGCGAAAGATTTATTGATGCCACAATATCTCATTTAATATCAACAGGTTGTAGAATGGACATGACGTTAACATGAGAACCACTATGAAAGAGAATGCACTGTTCGTGTGTGTAAAAAACAGTGCGCGGAGCCAGATGGCTGAAGCATGGTGCAACCATCTCTTCGGTGACATTCTCAAGGCGGAAAGTGCAGGCCTTGAGCCGGGAATGCTCGATCCACTGGCTGTAGAGGCGATGATGGAAAACGGGATTGACATTTCCGGGAAAACAACACGTGGTGTATCCGAACTGGCAAGGAAGGGGATAACATACACGTACGTTATAACGGTCTGTGATAAGGCATCAGCGGAGCAGTGCCCCGTATTTCCGGCAGTGAAGGAACGGCTGCACTGGAGCTTTGAGGATCCTTCCGGCTTTTCAGGTTCCCGTGAGGAGAAAATAGAGAAAGTCGGGGCTGTTCGGGATGCAATACGTTCAAGGATAGAGGCCTGGGGTTCCGGACTGAAACTAAAGGAGATGTCATGAACTTCAGATGTCCGGGAATGGACCCGAGAAACCTTAGAATTACTGAGAAGAAATGCTGCAACTGCGGATATACGGTTGAGATGTTCTCAGACGAAAACCGTATCAGATGCCCCCGGTGCGGCCATGGCGTCTTTCGTGAAGCAGTGCCTTCCTGTATCGAATGGTGCAGCATGGCGCGGGAATGCATAGGACCGGAAAGATACGATAAGCTTACTCAAAAAAAAGAGAAAGCTAGGAAAAGGTAGATGATGAACTCTCAGCGGGTTCCCGGATATCAATAAAAAATCCTAACTAATTACTGCTTACTAATAACTGTATAACTCTGTTTTTCCTACAAACGTTCGAGCGCCTGGAGCACCGTGTCTCCGGTCACTTCATACGTTCTGCTGTCGATCTTTTTGAAAAAAGGCTTGTCTCCTCTGTCAGGAGCACTTCCGCGCGATACAAACTCAACGCACATAGTCACCGGCGAATCGACTGTATACGGTTTGATGGAATTGCATTTTTTAACAGCCTTTTCCGCTGTTTTTATTATCAGTTCATGAGCTTTTTTCTGGGAAAGCAGTTTCGCGTAAAAACATCCGTATCCTTCTTTGACCTGAGCCGTCAGTATACCGGATATGAATTCCTCCGCCTCCCTGCAGGCCTTATCGCAGCCGCTTACCATGATCGTTGGAACACCGCTGTCTCCGGCAATGCCGGCATCGATCGCTATTTCCCCGCACTTGATGCCGTTCATATGGAAATTCTGCCACGCTTTTGAGCTCATTGTATGTTCAAGTACCCCTGCTTCAGTGCCGGCCATTGCATGATAGCCGAGAAGGACCAATCCGTCCGCATCTTCGATTCCGGGCATACGCGGGCCGTATCCTCCTCCCTGAATATATTCTGCACGCGGATCGAGCCTGTCCCATATAAAATTGAAACCGCTGCTGTGCGCATCCCTCACAATTACGTTTTCAGCACCTCCCCGGATCAGCCCCTCAACACACGCATTCACGTCTCCGACAAGATATTCCCTGCCTTCCTGATAAAAAGCACCTGAAGAAGACACCTGTTCGCTTTTCAGGATACCGCTTATACCTTCCATGTCGACCATTACGAATATATTCATTGTGCATCTCCATAATACCGGGATATCTGTGAATTCAGAGTAGTATACCTGTTAAAAAAACAAATCAAGAAAAAATTAAAAAATACCGTGTCTGGATATCCACCGCAAAAAAAGCCACGGAGAACCCGCCCGGCGGAGCCGGGTGCAGCGAAGCTGTTGTACAGTTATAGCGGTTGTAGGCAGAGGATAGGGGGCAGGAATCAGGGAACAGGGGGCAGAAGACAGGAAACATTGTAAATTGTAAATTTAGCATTTTAAAATTATCAATTGCAAATCGGCAATCGTAAATCGCAAATCCCTTCCCCCCGTGATCCTGTCTATTATTTTCTGGTTTTTGTATTGTTCTTTTTTTTGCTAATTACTACTTACTGATTACTAATAACTATACTACATATCAACGCACAGATCATCAAGAAGTGCAACAAGGTCAACGGCAGATTCTGTAAACTGTATGCCGATCTGTTCTATGCCTTCTTCTCTGTATATATATACCGCCTTTCCCTTGATTTTCATAACTCTTTCTGTACCAGGCAGGTGGATATACAATGTTAGTTCGTACGAGTTGTCCCGCTCTGCATCGTATAGACTGAAAATACAGTCAGGATGTATGGCTCCGGATGAATATCCTTTACAGGTTCTGCAGATTTTCCATGCAGCACATATGCCGCCGATAGAATAATTGATAAGATAGGTCTGGTAAAAGAGACCTGTCCTTCTGTCCTCAAGGTCGATCTGCATAGTGAGATGGACCGGTACCCGTAGATCGCTTCTCCTGTCAACCATACTGCTGTATTCTTTTGTGCCCATAGTCTATTCCTTATGTTATGGGATTAATACTCTCAGGATATACAGGATCTGTGCCATAATGGAACGCGGTCTGTTTATTTCCGATGTAATCTCAGTTATATATGGAAATTCCGCGATATAAAAAATGCGGAGCGGATTCAGTCTGATACAAATACAGCTGTGATGCAGTATAAAACGGCTATTTTTTTAACACATGCTGTTAAATTGTTATACATCCTGTCTTCAAACATAAGAGTCTGCTTTTTGCCAGAATAACTCACAAAGCCTACAAAGGACTTCTACAGCATTTCGATTGCAAGCTCTGTTCCTTCTTTATAGACAGGAATTTTCAAAACAAGGGTCCAGTCCTCAGCATGTGTATACCTGTCTGTTTTTAAGTTGTAGCAATTCCATCCTTTATAAGGCCAGAACAATTCAGCACCTTTGGGGATCGTCAATTTCACTGGTCTGCCGGGTTCCTCAGTTTCCACATCAGGCATATCTTCAGGCTTCAGGATTATTGCCCCATCCAGTTGGTCATATGTGTATACAAAACTCTTTTCAGTTATATCCAATTCTCTGCCATTTCCTGTGGAAACTCCTCTGCCGTAACCAGCAGCAGGCTGAAGCGAGAAGGTAACTGGATATTCTGACATCCTGGTATTTGCCTCTATCCTGAGAAGAACTGTGATATCATTAACAATTTCAAGGTTAAGTATTCCTTCAAATCCGCGATATCCTCTCATAAGAAAAAAGCCATTCTCTCTAATTTCAAGCCTGCCCTTTTCAGGAATGTATTCCCACACCGGTTCGGAAAGGGGGTAACCGTCAGACATAGTAAAAGTCTTGTGAAAAGTTGAAAGTTCCGGATCATTTTTTGAGTTATTCCCCCGAAGAACAATACCAAATCGTTTATGGTAGAGAGAGAAGAGGTTCTGAAAATCAAAATTCCAGTGCCCCTCCGGTCTCGGACGAAATGATACATTCGATACTGCTGTCATCCAATCCCCTTGTTTAAGCAATGCAAAATCATCTCTGATGCTATAGTTATAATCCTTTCTTTTCCAGATCGAAATGCTTTCATTGCCTGAAAAGAACGGCTGAGCATTAATGTCGGTCATAAACTCGTTTAAAGCCTCACCGCCAAACCTCTTGCCTTCTTTATTTTGCTTATAATTGTCCTTTGTAACTATTTTAAGAAACCCCCTTCCTTCAGGGATAAAACCGCAGAATGAAAGACGGCATAAAAAACGTCTGTGATGGTTTCTCCCATCTGTTACACCAACGGAATATAGATTAGGAAACATGAAGTATGTATGGTATCTGGCAGCCTTTTCAAACTGCTGTCTGTATTTCTCGACCTTTCCAAGATCAATTGCAGTCCTTAGCAACGCGTTTGCAGTAAGGGAATTATATATCTGAGCGGGTCCGTCACACTCCGGCCAATAGCCGCCCTCATCCATATAGTACATGAACCGGTCAAGCCATTCTCGTGCGTATCGGAATAATTCTTTTCCTGATGTAATACTGCCGAAATCATATCCGTTCTTACACACACGCGCATATGCGCTCAAACCGCTTAGTTCTGCTGCAAGATGATTTGTGCCATATCCTACATTGGCAGAGGATAGAATATCAAGTTTTTCCCTCTCCTGCAGGATTGGCAGAAATACTTCTTTTATCGCACGTTTTAGATTTTTTTCCCATTCCTCTATATCCTGAAGATCGTTCCTGACAAGGTCAAAAGCATGGAACAGAGGATAACCTGTGCGTCTGTATTCTGCGTTGGAGTCCTTGGCGAGAATCTCCTTGATTGCACGTCTGCCTAACTTCTTTATTACGGACAGAAGGAGTTCGTTTCCAGCCCATTTATTCCCTTTAAAATCAGTTTTATAAGCATAGGCGAGGGGATACACTGCTTGTGCGTCAGTATTACCAGGAAATATATTGTCGATATCTATGTCATCCGCTTCAGTAACAGTGTTAAAGACCATGCTTAACTGATCTGCAAGCAGCTTGGATATCACTCATGAAACCTTTTCGAAAAAAGATTGGGATTATAGACCCGATGCAGGAAATATCAAGGTTTTTCCGGAAAAAACAGCAGCACATGGAGTTGAATTATAAAAAACACTTGACATATTATCGATCTTACTATACTTACTCGTATTATGCCTAAACAATCACGAATTACTGCAATAATGAGCCTTCTTGTCTGTATACATGCTGCGGCAGGGGCAGATAATAGGCTGTATTCCTGGCTTGAAGAATACAAGAGTGAAAACTCAATTGAGAAACGCATTAATACACCTGAAGGATATGAACGGATCAGACTGCGTGCGGAATACCTTTTCTCACAGAAGAGATATAAAGATATCTGTTTTAATTTTACAAGCGGTCATAAAGCTGAATTCAGTAAATGGACATGGGGATACAGGCCTCAGGTTCGGGGGAACAGTGTACGATGGTCAAAAACAGGGTCAAAAGGGAGAGCATATTCAAATCTTCAAAGCTATCTTGAGACAGTTTTCATATATGCAGGATCTGCTTCTTTGGACAAGGAGCTTTATAAAGTTATCAATCCTACATGGATGCAGATCGGAGATGTGTTTATTAAGGGAGGATTCCCGGGCCATGCAGTGATCGTGGCAGATATGGCCCGTCACGTACAAACAGGTGAATTGATATTCCTGTGTGCTCAGAGCTATATGCCTGCCCAGGATATGCATATATTGATTAATCCAATGGATACGAGTCTAAGCCCCTGGTTCAAGCTTGATATTTCAAAAGACCTGAAGACACCCGAGTGGACGTTTAAATGGAATCAGCTTAAGCGTTTTGAAAAGGTAAAAAAACCGGGTGATACACGGCGTTCAGCAAGCCTTACAGGTACATTCAGATCTCTTAAAAGCCTGCCCGGCCCGATACTCGGATACATTGTCACATTTGATGTGGTTCATGCTGCAAGCAGGACCTTTAATCCAAAGACTGTTACCTTTGCCACGTACCATTATTACGGAGGCCAGGACCTGGTGTATGCACTGGGCTATAATGTGGGTGACGGGTTCAGCAGACTGCCCGACAAACCTATTGACAAAACAAAGCAATTCACCCTTGTTGTGAGATATCCTCCCCAAAAAGTTTCACTGCCCGTAATCAAGAAATACGGCATCAACGCAGATCTGGTGATCTGGAAAGTGAAAAAATAATTAGGCATCATGTTGAAGGTGACGCTTTAAAACTGGGGACAGCAAGCAAGAAATTCCGGAGGAATTTGAGTACTGCCGGGAAATGTTATACGCCCGGCAGAGCTCGACCGTCTTGCGTATGCTTCCTGTGAAGAACGGAGATTTGCGAAGCGAAGATCACCTGCGACCCTCAGATTAGAAATCTGATTTAAGTGTATTTCTGCAACTATATGAAAATGTTATAGTTATACGATATGTCTAATGTTATCAACAGGATATCATGGATTCAATAGGGTGCAATAGACTGCACTATGATAGACTGGAATGTAATACGTTTTTCAAAATTTTGAAACGCTGAATTTAGGCAGGGTGTTTTTCAGATTCAAATTATTAGCAGCTTATATTTTTTTATATAACATCAAGTTTGTTTATTAATGAAATTAGCCCTTTTTTTATTACAGGTGACTCTTCTAATTGTACTTTCGAGATAATCAGCATAACTTTTTCCCATGATATTTTCTCCTTAAAAAAAATGGGAACGTGCGACAGATACAACGGATTTTGGAAGATATGTCGCACTGAATATCAAAACCCGAAGATATGTTGAAAAACAACAGAACACCCTATATTTGAAGATATTGTCGCTGATTTCAAGGAGATTTTAAATAAAAAAGCAATATTATTTGACAAAAGCTACAATATTAGTAAAATTATTAGTGAAAGAGTGTTAAAGAGGGAGCAAATGTCGCATGCAACAGAATCAAGTAGTTATGGTAAAAAATAACATGAAAATATTATACTGGACATCCCAATTACTGCTTGGAGTGACTGGGATTTTTGTAATATGTATTTGTATACATGTGGCAAGTTGGGCTGAAAACCCAAATTTGCTATTAACTGCTTTTTTTATCATATGGGGTTTGGTTCCATTTGGTTTATTATACCATGAAGATCCAAGAGGATGGTTTCAGTGTTATTGTCGGTATTATTTAGGAAGGCGGTGTCCTGATGATGAACGACAGATCAAACGATGGAAAGCCATGATTCGGCACGTTGCACTGGTTAAAAAGAATTGTAGGAAGGGGGACATAATGTGCCGTCCGAAACAGCGGCAGGCCCTTCTGCACTGGGCATATGACAGCAGAAAAATATGAAGGCACTATATATAAAGAGTATAAGCTTTTTTTTTATAATGTTTGTAATCCTTGTAACGCTCGGATGCAGCCAGACATCATATCGCGGACCTTCTCAGGCTGAAAGGGGGCCCGGCAGCTCCGAGTATATCAACGCTGAAATAGCATATACAAGATATCGTGAAAATCAGTTCCAGTATTTTGTATTCACGCCACAGAAACCCACCCTAAAAAAAGCACCTGTCATTATTTTTCTGCATGGATGGGGTACTATGAATCCGTATGCATACGGTGCCTGGATTGAACATCTTGTACGCAGGGGAAACATTGTTGTGTACCCTCGTATGCAATCAAGTGTTTTTACAGACAATGGCGGGATTACCTATACAGCAATTGACTCAATAAAAGACGCACTGAAAGAGCTTGATAAAGGTAAAACCAAACCGGATAAAGAACGCATAGCTGTTATCGGGCATTCCGCGGGTGGAAACGCGGCGATCAATATTGCGGCACTTGCAAAACGTGAAGGCATCCCAAAAGTGAGGGCCGTTATGTGTGTGCAGCCGGGCCTTGAGTATTCGAAAAGCGGTAGAAAATGGACAGTTCTGGAAGATCTTTCTTTGGTTCCTCCGGACACACTTCTTTTGATAACTCTTGGGGATAAAGATGATTTTGTAAAAGAGACAGATGCCCGAAAAATATTCAACCGAACAATCAACGTCCCTACAGAAAACAAAGGCTATATAATGCTAAACTCCGACGATTATGGGAGACCAGTACTTGAAGCTTCACATCAATGCGCCAAAGGACCTGACCGGAGATTTGATCTTCCTATTGGAACGGGCAATCTTTCGAAAGGGACAATTGTTCCTTTTTTGGCTTCAAAATATCCTACGAAGCATGTTAATGCTCTTGATTATTACGGACTGTGGAAAACTTTTGATGGGTTGTATGAAGCTGCTTTTTATGGTAAGAATAAAGAGTATGCACTTGGGGATACGGAAAAACAGCGTTTTATGGGGAAATGGGAGGACGGAACTCCTGTCAAAGAAATACGGATTTTATCAGGTCCGACACCGTTGAACTCAGAGGGGAAATTCTAAAGGCATTATGGAAAAACTTATCATTAAAAGAAAAACAAGGGAATGGGGCGGGAATATCATAGCCTTTGTTATAGTTATTGTGGTCAATTTCTTGGCAAATGCAATCCCCCTTGGAGGTCAAACCACTGGTGAGATATCGGCAAAGTACCCATCTTTGTTTACCCCTGCGGGGTACACGTTTTCTATATGGGGGATCATATATTTGAGCCTAGGGGGTTATGTCATTTATCAGGCTTTGCCTGCGCAACGAGAGAGCGAGGTTTTAGCGCAGATTAGTAAGATGTTCATGATTAATTGTGTTGCCAATGCTTCCTGGCTTTTTGCCTGGCACTATGATTTGTTGTGGATTTCCCTTGTATTGATGAGTGTTATCCTGATAACTTTGGTATTGATTTATAAAACGTTGGACAGTGGAAACTCGACGGCCTCTCGTGTCAGACGATTATTGGTACACTTACCATTCAGCCTTTATATCGGTTGGATTACTGTGGCTTCCATCGCCAATATCAGTGTTGTGCAAACAGGTATGAATTGGGACAATATCGGTATTAATGCGGCGATCTGGACAATTGTCAAAATTGGAATTGCCGGTGCGATTGGTGCTGCGGTTATGCTGAGCAAGGGAGATATCGCATTTGCCCTTGTTGTCGGATGGGCAGCACTTGGCATTGCAGTTAAGCAAGGTTTGGACCCTATGGTTGCGGGATCAGCCGGCACAATTGTTGTTATGATTGTATTGCTGGTGGTTTTCGAAGTAATAAGGAAACGGAGCAAATTGTTTGATCTGCAAACATAAACATTGGTATTCTAAGAATGCATTTATAAAAGAAAAAGGTTCAAAAGAAAAAGGTTCAGAAAACTTATTGACAAATTATCTTTTTTCTGTATACTTCATCCCTGAAAACAGATCAATATCAGAAAAAGCATCAAAAAGAAGCAGAAAATGAGGAAGTCAGCCTGAAA
>Ga0272441_10000727_pt1 | contig 72980 bp, 49 predicted proteins | sample SSMProp6N_FD_193582 | JGI IMG/M metagenome (GOLD analysis project Ga0272441, IMG submission 193582) | Marine sediment archaeal communities from Little Sippewissett salt marsh, Falmouth, MA, United States - SSM-Prop-6N | ecosystem: Environmental > Aquatic > Marine > Wetlands > Sediment ...
TTTAGGTGGACGAAGTCGGCAGACTGCATCCTGGAGAACGTCGTGCGCTCATGCAGCGAGACCCTGCGAGCGCATGGTGACTGATCGCGAACTTATTGAGCGGATCGATGATCCACCCCACTAGCCCTTGTTTGCCTTTGTGGCGGCGCGCTGCTTGGTGATGGCGTGGTGGGCCATGAGGCGGATGGCGTTGATCTTGATGAAGCCTTCGGCGTCCATCTGGTTGAAGCCCCCCTCCATGTCCATGCTGGACAGGTCCTCTTCGTACAGGGAGCTGGGGCTGGTGCGGCTGAGGGGGTAGACGCCGCCCTTGTAGAGCTTGAGGGTCACGGTGCCGTCGATGAGCTCCTGGCTCTTGTCCACAGCGGCCATGAGGAACTCCATCTCCGGGCTGAACCAGAAGCCGTAGTAGATGAGCTCGGAGAGCTTGGCCGTGAGCATGTTGCGCAGCCGCATGACCTCCCGGTCCATGGCGATGCCCTCGATGTCCTGGTGGGCGGCCTGGAGGATGGTGCCGCCGGGGGTCTCGTAGATGCCGCGGGACTTGACGCCCACGAAGCGGTTCTCGACCATGTCCAGGCGGCCGACGCCGTGGGCTCCACCGACCTCGTTGAGGTAGGTGAACAGCGCCAGGGGTGCCGCGTGCACGGTGCCGTCGTCGAGGTTCTCGACCCTCACGGGCACCCCGTCGTCGAAGGTGACGGCGATCCGCGCGGGCGTGTCCGGCGCCTCTTGTGGGGCTACGGTCTTGGTGTACACGTGCTCGGGCGCCTCTCGGTCGGGGGCCTCCAGGATGCCCGCCTCGTGGCTGATGTGCAGGAGGTTTTCGTCCTCGCTGTAAGGCTTGGCCGCGGTGGACTTGACATCGATGCCGTGGTTCTCGGCATAGGCGATGAGGTCGGTGCGTCCCTTGAACTGCTCCAGAAACCGAGGTGTCTTCCAGGGGGCGATGACCTGGATCCCCGGATCCAACGCGTAGTAGCTGAGCTCGAAGCGGACCTGGTCGTTGCCCTTGCCCGTGGCCCCGTGGGACACGTACCCGGCGCCGGTCTCGTGGGCGATCTCGATCTGCCGCTTGGCGATGAGGGGCCGGGCGATGGCCGTGCCCAGCAGGTACCGCCCCTCGTACAACGCGTTGGCCTTGAACATGGGGAAGATGTAGTCCGTGACGAACTCCTCCTTGAGGTCCTCCACGTAGACCGCCTTGGCGCCGATGGCCAGGGCCTTCTTCTCCAGGGCCGCGTAGTCCTCCTTTTGCCCCACGTCCGCCGCGTAGGCGATGACGTCGTACCCCTCTTCGATGAGCCACTGTAGGATGACGGAGGTGTCGAGCCCGCCGCTGTAGGCGAGCACCACGGTGGGTTTGGTGTCCAAGATCTTCTCCCTGTTGCATGGATGGGATGTTCGTGCTGCGGAGTTTGGCGCATACCGGCCCCGAGCGGAAGGAAAAACGGCGGCGCGGCATGGCGGCGCTTGACAACCGCCGAGCCCTCGGGAACAAACGTCAAGTCGAGCCGTGAACATGCCCAAGGATCTACGCCGCTACAGACGCTATCCCATCAACCTCCGGGTCCAGTTCTCCCACACAGACCGCGTCATGGAGGTCTCCAGCCGGGACATCAGCCTCGGCGGCGTCTACCTCTCCACGTCCAAGCCCGCCATCCCGGGCACCGTCATCAAGATGGCCGTGTACCTCCCAGAGAACCAGGGAGAGATCAGAGTCGCCGGCATCGTGGTCCACTTCCTGGCCGGCAGGGGCATGGGCGTAGAGTTCAAGACCTTCAGCAGCGGCGCCCAGGAAGCCCTCGCGACGTACCTGCAGACCTTCGAAGAATAGAGACCCGCGGCCTCCGCGACCCGTGCCGCTACTCGTCCCAGGTCACCACCAGCTCTTTTTTGGGCACGAAGCCCCGGCGCGAAAACCGCAGGATCCGGAGGGAGCCTTGCACGGTGTCCCGGTCGGGCGGATAGGACAGGGCGACCCCCCTCCAGGCCGCGGGAACCCGGATCACGAAGTCGGCGCGTCGCAGGGGGCGTCTCCAGCGCCGGGCCGTGGTGACCAGGTAGGCGGCCCGGCGCCCCGTGAGCCGCTGCTCGTACCGGAGCCGGAGGGTCTGGGACCCCGAAGGAGGCAGGCCGAGGGAGACCACGGCCGCGCACCGCTCCGGCGTGCGACATCGAACAGGGAGGACATCTCCCCTGTCCACCACGACCCGCTCCGGTGGCCGCTGCCCCGGCCCCACGAGGATCGGATAGCCGATCCGGCCGCGCCAGAGACGCGGACCGGGATTGCCGAAGGTGTAGACCCCCCGCACCTGAAGACGCCCCGCCGAGAGGGTGAGCTCCACGCGCTCGGATTCGAACCGGAGTCCGCCCGAGCTCCGTTCGACCGCTGAGGAATGGGACGCTCCGCCTTGGCGTCCAGAGGCCTGCCTTTGGACGGGCGGTGCGTCACCACATTGGCGGCAGCCCGCCGGGGCCCCCATCAAGAGAAACATGAGAAAAGGGGTCGAACGCCTCGAGATCACAGGCGACGCCGACGCCAGAAGAGAAGCAACACACCAACCAGCAGCAACGGCAGTACCGGCCCGTCGGACCGGCCGGAGGAGGCGCATCCCCCACCCTCGTCGCCAGGGTCCGACGGCCCGGCGTCGGCCTGGACACCAGCGTCCACCACCCCCGCGTCCTCGTCATTCGAATCCGGAAACAGGTTCAGCACGGCGTAGCAGGTCTCGGCGCCGGCCCGTACACCCACCTCGTAGTAGTTGGAATAGGCCTGGGCCGTGTCGTCGAACGTCGTGCACCGGACGGCATCCGTGTCTTCGATCTCGGTCCAGTCGAGCAGGAAGGCGGAATAGTTCCGCTTGGCCATGTACTCCAGGTCGGGCAGCGGGGTGTCAAAGCACGATCTGTCGACCAGCAGCACCAGGTCTGCCCGGGATCCGACCAGGGTGCCCTCCAAGGTGGCGCAGTCCGGCCCGTCCACGGCGGTCCAGGCCACGGAGGGATACCCCCCCTGCGCCAACTGGTTGATCTCGTAGGAGTGGCTGTTGGCCGAGACGTCGAGGTCCGTGGCCGAGAGGGTGTAGAAGTCCGGGGTCTCCACGAGGGTGTATTCCAGGTCGACCAGGAACAGATCCCGCTGGGTGATGACCGCCGCCGGATCCGGAGCCACGTCATAGCAGAACTTGTCTGAGCTCAGGGTCAGGTGTACCTCGCTCCCGGACCGCACTGCATCCAGGGTGTCGCAGGGAATGGGGTTGGCCCTAGACTCCCCGGCCCAGCCCAGGATCAGGATCAGCGCCGCCAAGACAAGATAGGATCTGCGTATCCTCATGACATCCAACCCTCCATTGAAAGACCACCCCGATCGTAGGCCGGAAGCGAGCGGCAGGTCAAGCGGTCTATGGGAGCCGTACCCCAGGGTAGGACGGCAATGAGCCCTCCTCGGCGCCATGGTGGATCTCAGCCGAAAAACGCGTACGATGAGAGGTCTGGTGTGTTTGAGCGGTTGGCGCTATTGAGATGTGGGGAAAAGGTCGACTGGCAGGACGACGCCCACCGCGGGTCCGGGAGGTAGAGGAATGAGGCTTCAGTGTTTTCTCACGATCGCCGCTGTCACGGGATTGGTGGCCCTGGGTCCGGCCGCCTGTCGGTCCAAGGAGAAGCCCGCCAAGCGCTCGAGGCCCATCGGTCTGAGACCGGATCCCGGCCCGACCATGGCCCCGTCGCGGCGGCCCGGCGGGCGCCACGCGGTTCCGCGGACCCAGATGCTGGATCCGGAGCCCGGGCGTCGGGTGGGTTCGGCCGACGCGGGCACCGTCGCGGCATCGGCCGACGCGGGCGCCGTCGCGGCATCGGCCGACGCGGGCGCCGTCGCGGCATCGGCCGACGCGGGCACCGTCGCGGCATCGGCCGACGCGGGCGCCGTCGTCATACCAGCCAACGCAAGCGCCTCCGATCTCTACACCCTGTCTAGGAAGGCCTGGCTGGGCGGCGAGTGTGATCAGGCCATTCAATACGCCCGTGCGGCCAACCGAAAGAAGTTCTCCCGTCGGCACGTCTCCATAATCGGCGCCTGCGCGTGCACCCTGAGACGGCTGTCGACGGCGAGGTGGGCCTACAAGATCCTGCGGGGCGGCCACCGCAACATGCTGCTTCAGATCTGCCGCTCCAAGGGCATCGACCTGCCCTGAGCCGGGTCGCCTTCCGGTCTCGGCCGGCTACGTTTCCGTCGCGCTCGTTCGCGCCTGGCGGGCGATCGCCCACTGGACGATGGCGACCATGGCGAGGACGCCCACCAGGGCGAGGAGCTGCAGGGGCGTGACCTTTTCGGCGTCGGCCCAGCCCCACAGCAGGGCGCCCAGAGGGACGACGTAGGTGACCAGGGAGGCGAAGAGGGGGCCCTGGTCCTGGATGAGCTTGAAGAACATGACCGTCGCGGCGCCGGTGCCGAGAATGCCGAGGGTGCCCACGCAAGCCACCGAGAACCAGAAAGGGCCGCCGGCGGCGACGGGCTCGGCGACGGCGCCCAGGGGCAGGACGAACAGGGCGGCAAGGCCCATGGACGCCAAGGCCAAGACCTGCGGGGAAAGGTCGGTGAAGTGCCGCTTGATGAGGGTGTTGCACAGGGCGTAGGAGGCAGGCACCGAGAAGGCGAACAGGAGCTGGGCAGCCGGGACGTCCCGGCGCAGACCGTCGGCCATGATCACCGCCATGCACCCCAGGCCGCCCAGGACGCCCACGACCTGCCAGCGGGTAGGGAAGACGCGCAGCATGGGCATGGAGAACAGGACCGTGAGCAGCGGGACGAAGCAGATCATCATGCCGATGAAGCCGCTGCCGTAGCGGTGCACGAGGTAGGGCTGGACGGCGTAAGGGTAGCCGTAGCCAAGGACCGTGGTGGCCAGGAGCCAGGGGATTTGGCGGCGGGTGGGGGGCGCGGCCCGGTGAAATACCTTCCAGACGGAGGCCAACAGCAGCGCGCCCCCGAGGCACCGCAGCCCCGCGATGGTCAGCGGTCCGAAGGTCAGGGCGGCCTTCTTCATGAGGATGAAGCTGCTGGCCCAGATGAGACAGAGCAGAATGAAGAGCAGGTACTGCACGACGTGACTCCGACCGAGCGCAACCGGGTATACGCCATGGGAGGACCCGTCACAAGGGCCGCGTGCGAGGGCTGGAACCGGGTTGAAGGGAAACGGGTTGGCCGGTCGAGGCGCCGTGTTAGTATGCGGCTCGAGTCACGACCACTGCCCCGAGGGAGGCCTCCCCCAATGCGACGCAACCTGCTCCCGATCTTCTGTCTGGTCATCGGCCTCGCGCTGGTGTCCTGCCCCGGTCCCGCGAGCCAGGGCCCCGATCGGCCGCGCCCGGACCCGGACAGGCGCCGCGCGGTGCCTCCGCCGGTGACCCGCCAACCGCGACCCGTCACGCCGAAGAAGCCCGGCCCGCCCCTGGCGCGACGCCAGAGGGTGGTGGACGTGGTTCACGGCGTGCAGGTGCGCGACCCCTACCGCTGGCTGGAGAACGAGAAGTCCAAGGAGGTGAAGGCCTGGGTCAAGCGCATGAACGGCTACGCCCGGAAGTCGCTGGACAGGCTGCCCGGCCGCAAAGCCCTCGCCAAGCGCCTCGCCGACCTGAGCTACGTGGAGTGGATCAGCGCACCCCTGCGACGCGGCAGGCGCTACTTCTACGCCAAGCAGCACAAGGACAAGGAGAAGGTGGTGTACTACTGGCGGCAGGGACCCAAGGGCAAGCCGAAGGTGCTGCTGGATCCCAACACCATGAGCACCGACGGCAGCGTGTCGGTCAAGGGGCTACGCGCCGACTACCAGGGGCGCCGGCTGGCCTACAAGATCAGCAGGAACAACGCCGACGAGTCCATGCTGCACGTCATGGACATCCGCACGGGCAAGATCTCCAAGGTGGACTCGATCCCCGGGACCAAGTACGCCCACCCGTCGTGGACCCCCCGGGGCGATGGCTTCTACTACACGCGCCTGCCCACCGACAAGTCCATCCCCACGGCGGATCGCCCGGGCTACGCCGAGGTGTACTTCCACCGCATCGGCACCAGCTACAAGAAGGACAAGCTCATCCACGGCAAGACCGGCGACCCCAAAACCTTCATTGCCCCGTACCTGTCTCGGGACGGGCGGTATCTGTTCATCTACATCGAGCACGGCTGGAAGCGCACCGACCTGTACATCAAGGACCTGCGCCAGGGGAAGCGGGCCAAGCTCGTGAAGCTGGCCGTGGGCAAGGACGCGCTCTACGAGGCCTACGTCTGGAAGGGTTGGATCTACCTGCACACCAACGAAGGCGCACCCCGGTACCGGCTCTTCCGAATCCACCCGCGCAGGCTGGGCCGCCAGCATTGGAAGGAGATCGTCCCCCAGCAGACCGACGCCGTGCTCAAGAGCTTCGCGGTGCGGGGCAACCGCCTGTCGTTGCAGTACATGAAAAACGCCTCCACTGAGCTACGCATCGCCACCCTTCGGGGCAAGGTCCTGCGCAAGGTCTCCTTCCCGGGCATCGGCACGGCTTCCCAGCTGTCGGGCAACCCCGGCGACGACGCGGCCTACTACTCCTTCTCGTCTTTCATCCGGCCCACCACCGTGTACCGCACCTCCATGAGAAAGGGCGGGCGCTCGGTGTACTTCCAGGTGAAGCTCCCCATTGACCCGAAGCCGTACGCCGTGAAGCAGGTCTTCTACGCCTCCAAGGACGGAACCAAGGTCTCCATGTTCATCCTGCACCGCAAGGGCATCAAGCTCGATGGCAAGACCCCTATCCTGCTGTACGGCTACGGCGGGTTCAACGTGAACATCCTGCCGGGCTTCCGCTCTAGCTTCTTCGTGTGGCTCGAGCAGGGCGGCGCCGTCGCCATCCCGAACCTGCGCGGAGGTGGCGAGTACGGCGAGGACTGGCACCGGGCTGGCATGCTCCTCAAGAAGCAGAACACCTTCGACGACTTCATCTTCGCCGCCAAGTACCTGATCAAGCACCGCTACACCACCTCGGCCAAGCTCGCCATCCGGGGCGGGTCCAACGGTGGGCTCCTGGTGGGGGCCCTGATGACCCAGCAGCCGGACCTGGTCCGCGCGGTTGCCTGCCACGTGCCCCTGCTGGACATGGTGCGCTACCACAGGTTCGGCTCGGGAAAGACCTGGATCGGGGAGTACGGCTCGGCCAAGGACCCGGCGCAGTTCAAGGTCCTGCACGCCTACTCACCCTATCACCGCGTGCGCAGGGGGACCCGGTACCCCGCTCTGATCATGCTCTCGGCCGACAGTGACGACCGCGTGGATCCCATGCACGCGCGCAAGTTCCTGGCCGCCATCCGCTGGGCCACCACGTCCACCTACCCGGTGCTGCTCCGGGTGGAGGAGAAGTCGGGCCACGGCGGCGGCGACATGATCAAAAAGACCGTGGCCCGCACCACCGACGAGTACGCCTTCCTGCTCAAGGAGCTCGGCGTAACACCGAGGTGACCCGCCGGCGTGTGGACGTGGCTCCGGCCTCAACAGACCATGTGCAAGTTGGACTCCGTCGCCTTCTTCATGAACTCCTCGGCCACCATGATCTCCACCCCTTCAATGAAGTCGCCGGCACCCAGGTCGAAAAGATCTGCGCTGGTCTTGCAGGCCAGGTAGCGCACGCCTTCGAGCTGGGCCATTTCGAGCATGTCCTCCACGAAGGGGATGTCCTTGCGGTCCATGGTTTCTCTGAGCTTCGCCGTGGCTCGATCCGCCTCTCCGAGGTCACCGGCGTTCTCGGCGGACACGTAACGGAGCACATTCATCCCCCCCGGCCGAATCATGCGCAGCCCTTCGAAGGTGAAATAGATGAGGGTCTCGTAGCCGAGCCGGGCCGAGTTGAGGGCCAGGATCAGTAGGCCGAAGGCGCTCTGCATGTTGTAGTTGGTGCAGACAAACGCCACTCGTTTTCGGGGTTCACTCATGACGGTCCTCCTCCTGGTCGGTAGCACGATTTCGATGTGGGTCGACGTACAATAGGTCTCCGTACAATCGTACAATAGGTCTCAAGGCAATTTCGAGAAACACCCAACGTACTAGAATGATTGGGAACGGTGACCTTCGGAAATTGCCCTGAGACCTCTTCTCACTCCTTTTCTCAGGGGCAGTGGACCGGAGTGACATCGTAGACGGCGAGTGGGCCGGTGTTGGGGTCGGTGATGGTGATCTCGTAGGTCTCGTCGGCCTGGGCCGACCAGCCCGATGGGCTGAAGCCGACGGTGGGGACCGACCACATGTCGCCATAGGTCAGGTACGAGCTGACCTGCAGCGGGGCCGAGTCGCTCAGTCGGACCACCGTCACCTCGGTGTCGTTGTTCAAGATCAAGGTCATCGAGCCGAAGGACCAGACCGGGGGGAGGACGTCGATCGGCGTGAACCCCTGGTTGGGCCAGGCGATGTAGGGGACCGAGCCGGTCGTGGACCATGAGAAGACGCGCAGGCAGGTGAAGGAGCTCACGTAGCCGATGCCGGCAGGGCCGTAGTTGGGGTGCAGCACCCAGCGGCGGTGGCCCAGGGAGGTGACCGGCCAGTCATCGATGAAGGAGTCGATGGCAGAGGCCGGGCTCGGGTGGCCCTGGCCGAGATTGGAGGACCCGGCCGTGTTGGCCCCCAGGGTCGTGTAGCAGGGCGCGGTGGGTGGGGGGTCGTGGTCCAGGCCACCCATGGCGTGCTGGATCACGGCGCAGTGCTGGGCCGCATCGTTGCTCGTCGGATCGTCGTCAAGCGGCTGCAGGCCGCACAGGTACCGGTAGACATTGATGAACGAGACCGTGTCCGCCAGGGCGGCCGGCTCCACCACGCCGAGGTCGCAGGCGTTGGGCCCCGGCGCAAAGACCACGGACGCGGTGTGCTGGTGGTCCGACGACCAGCGGTTGCACATCTGGCCCTGCGTACGCAGGGCCGGGTCACCGGGGTCGATGGCCACGCAGCTGCCCTGTCCATCGTCCTGGAATCCGCCGTGGCACACGCAGGTGTCCGTCTGAGGATCGCACCAGGCGTTGGCCGGACACCCGGCTCCGCACGGGATCGGCGCGGCGTCGGGCTGAGGCGCGGCGTCGGGATCGGGGGCCGCGTCGGAAGAGGGCCCCGCGTCCCCTTGCAGCGCCCCGTCGCGCACCGAGCCGTCCACCAGCGGCTGGTTCGTGTTGTTGTTCTGGTTCTGCTGGTCGTTGTTCTGATTGCCCGTGTGCGCCGTGCCGGGATCGCACCCCAGCAGCAACGCTCCCAGGCCCATCGCCATCAGTCCAATGTTTTTCATGCTCCGATGATATCTCGTTCTACTGCGGTCAATCGAGCAAAAAAAGGCCCGGACATCTCCAGGGCTTCTCACCCTCCCCCACCTCGCCCTCCACCCTGCCCTCCACCCTGCCCTCCACCCTGCCCTCCACCCTGCCCTCCACCCTGCCCTTCCCTGCTGTTTGGGTCTGCTGTTTGGGTCTGCTTGACCCGCGACCAGTCTTCTCCGATACTTGCGCGAATGTCTCAAGGCACCTCTGGTTCCACGAGCGGGGCGCCGACGCCCATGCGTCGTGACCGCTGGCTGGCGCCAGGGCTCGGGGTTGGCTTCTTTGTGCTGTATCTGCTGACCCTCTGCCCCACAGTGTACTGGTTTGACAGCGCCGAGCTCGCCACCGCGGCCGCGACCCTGGGCATCCCCCACCCTCCTGGATACCCGCTGTATACGCTCATTGGGCGACTGTTCGTGCTGCTACCGGTGGAGCCTGCCTACGCGGTCAACTTGATGTCCGCGGTTTTTGGCGGGGTTGCCATAGGGCTGTGTTATGTGGCGGCTCGGCAGCTGGGGGCTCGCCCCGTTGCCAGCTGCGTGGGGGCAGCCTCCCTGGGAGGTGCGCCCCTTTTTTGGGCACATGCTGTGGTGGCCGAGGTCTACACACCAGGGCTGACTTTCTTGCTGCTGACCCTGGTGCTGCTGCTCCACGGACACCGCCGGCAACGTCCGGGCTACACCGTCGCCGCCGCGGGGGTGGCTGGCCTCGGCCTGGGAGCCCACTTGTTTTTGGCTACCTTCGGCCTGGGCTTTGCGTTGTTGGTCTTCGGCAACGGGCTCACCATCCGGCGCCCAAGGGAGCTGAAGCTGCTCCTCACCGGCGGCTTGTGGCGCCGGCGGATGGTCGTGGCGGCGCTGTGCCTGGTGGCCACCGGTCTGGGGAGCACCATCTTTCTGTACCTGCTCTTTCGATCGCGAATGCACCCTCCGCTCAATTTCGGCACTCCCGACACCTTGGACCAGCTCTGGACGATGGTGACCGGTGGCCATTTCCGGGCGTGGTTCAAGCTCTCGGGGACCTTGGGCGCGACCTCCATCGCCTGGGTGCTGTACAACCAGCTGTTCATCGTCGGTGCCCTGCTGGCAGCCGTAGGCCTTTGGCGCCTCCTACGCACCGACGCGCTGTACGGCATCGCCCTGCTCCTGATGGGCGCGGGAAACATCTGGTTCTTCTACAACTACAAGCCACCCGACTGGGAGGTCTTTTTTCTGCCGACCTTACTGGTGCTCTGCCTCCTGATGGCCGTTGGGGCTCAGGAGACATTTGACCTGGTAAGGCGGCTTCGAGACAGCCTCGGGCGTTGGAGCAGACGGGTCACGCAGGCCGGGCTTCTGCTCTATCCAGCGATCATGATCACGGTCACCTATCCCTCTGTGGACATGAGCCACGAAACCAAGGCGCGAGCCTATGGCGAGGCACTGTGCAAGCAGCTTCCACGGCAGGCCATCCTGCTCAACTTCACCACCGTAAAGGAGTGGAAACACCACACCGTATTTGGCCTCTACTACCGCAAGGTCCTCGGCAAACGGCAAGATGTGGCCATTGTGAACAACCCCAAATGGCTCCACGTAAAAGCGTGGTTCTCCCAGCGCCCTCTCTATTTTTATCAACCACCAAGAAGGTGGCGCGGCCGGATGACCCTCCGAAGAGAGGGTAGCGTCTATCGGGTAGTCCGGCTCAGGGACGCGGCCTCATCCCTACGCCCAAGTCTGCTGCGCTTGTTGAATCAACACCGAAAGCCGAGGTAGGGACCGCATCGCCGAGCGCGCCGGGCTCACATCCGTCCAGGACTACGATTGAGCTCGGCGTGTGAGCCTTCACGTCGCGACCAGCCAACGGTGACGAAGAGCCAGGGCGCGCCGAGGCTGAGCCAGAGACCGGTGATGGCGTATCCACCAAAGACGAGGAGGAGCCCCGGGAGCCGCGGATTCGAGCCCATGGCGCGGGTCAGGTGGCGCGTGCCCAGAAAGAGCCCGAGGAGGACAGCGCCCCCCAACAGGAACCGGCTCACGCGATGGACAAGCCGGCCGGCCGCCTGAAACCGCACCAGCCGGCGTTCCAGGACAAAGCCAACGGCGCTGCCCAGGAACATGCCGGCCAGCATGATCCCGTACCGCCAGAAGACGGGCGCCCCCCACGGCGCGATCATCCGAAACCCGACGACCATCGAGGCCGTGGCCGCCACGGCCAGACCGACCTGGCAGCCCGACCCACGGCTGCGGATCCAGGCCGCCAGGGGGGGCTCCGCCCACACGAAGAAGGCCACGGAGGCGCCGCCCAGCAGCCACCCCACCAGGACGTCCTGCGGAAAGTGGACTCCCGCCACCAGGCGCGACACTCCCATGAGGCCGATGTACGCGATGAGCAGACACACCACCGGGCGACGTCGCGCGTGCGCGGCCACCATGCCCCACAGCGCGGTGGCCATCATCGCGTGACCGCTGGGCAGGCCCGGGCCCCGGGCCGTGAAGCTCGGCTGGACCGCGTCGGACACATGGAGGGGGCGGGGGCGCCCCCACCACTGCTTGAGGCACATGTTCAACCAGACAACCACCAGGAAGGTCAGAAGCGCCCGTCGACCAAAGGAGGCGTCCACACACCAGTAGATCAGCGGAAGCAGCAGCAGGTAAAACAGCGTCCCGCCCATGGGGTTGAAGGGCGAAAAGAAGGCCTCGACCGCCGGCGTACGCCAGGACTGGAACCACTGTACGATGTCCAGACCCACGCCAAGCTCTAGACTCTCCATGTGACCTCGTGACCTCGGATCCGGATTCAACCCACGTCGAACGAGCTCTAGACGCGTCGAACAAGCTCTAGTCGACGGCTACTCGACGGGGTTGATGGCCACCAGATCGAGGCCGGCCGGGTAGCCGTAGGAGACGTTCACCACGCCATTGGGGTCGGCGCCGGTGGGGCCGCCGTAGCCGTAGACGATGACGCCCACCTTCGTGTTGGACTCCACCACGTGGGGCCCATCCACCGCGACCACCACGTCGGTCACCGAGTAGCCGCTCGCGCCCACGGGAGTGGGGGTCAGGGTCACAGGCTGGCCGTCCAGGAACACGGCCGCGTCAGGGGCGGCGACGATGGCCACGTAGTCCGTGGTGTAGGTCTCCGGGGTCAGAAAGACGTAGTCCAGACGGAACTGGGCCACCGGCACCTGCAGAATGAAGGCCGGGTCGGCCTCGTCGCTACACTCGCCGCTGTTGGAGGAACGGATGAACTGGCCGACGTAGAAGGGCTGGTCCGAGCTGATCACCGTGTGCTCCATGATGCCGAACTCTTCCCACTCTCCGGCGTTCAAGGTGAACGGGCCGGCCACGGCGGGCTCCACGGTCACGACGGTGCCGTCGGCGTCGGCGAGCACCCGGATGCGGTCCTCCACCGTGCAGGCGGTCCGCGGGTGGGTCTTGGAAACCACGTAGAAGTCTCCGATGGCCTGGCGCGGAAAGATCTGCTGCTCCACGTGGTCACAGTAGGACATGCCGTAGGGCACGTTGGTACAGCGGTTGCCGCCGAACACGCCGATGGGCTTGTCCCCCTCCACCGCCGTTCCGGTGAGGTTCTGGCCGTCGGTCTCGGGCATGAGCACCAGCACGTCGAACTCGTCGATGGTAAACGTGGCCGGCGTTCCGGCCGGGCTCGAGCCGAAGGCCACCATGGACCCGGCCAGGGCCGCCCGGATGGGCTGGGTGGGCGTGACCGTCACGGTCGTCGCCCCGTCGACGGCGTAGACGGCCACGAAGTTGTCCCCGTTGCCGTGGCCGCCGTTGAAACCGGTGTAGTCCATCACGTAGTACTTCTTGGCCAGGGTGTGGGCCGCGAACAGCAGCGAGGCGTCCGTGGAGGCGGCGTTGATGGTGGTCAGGGAGTTGAACTGGTACACCGCGATGGGCATGTCGCTCTCGATCTTGTAGCCCAGCCGCCACTGCCCGGTCCCCTCGATGTTGCGCACCCGCGGGAAGACCGAGTAGGTCTGCACCCCACGGGGCTCGACGGTCAGGGTGGTCACCACGCCCGCCTCGGTGCTGATGGTCACCGTGGCCGTGTCCGTCTGGGAGGGGTTGGACACCACGATGGCGTAGTCCTTCGAGGCGACGTTGTTGCCATAGTTCGGCAGGTCCGCCGCGTAGTACCGGCAGCCGAAGTAGGACTGGGTCAGCTCGGCGACCTGGCAGGCCGAAACACAGAAGCCGTTGTGGCAAATGGCGTTGGGGTCGGTGTCCGAGCAGGTCTCCAGCAGATCGAAGTCCGTTCCGTTGGCGTTGCAGATGCCCACCTGGTCCGGGCCGAGGCAGGTCCGCTGGCCCTCCACGCACACCGGCGGGAGGCAGCCCGTGCCCGGAGAGCAGGTCACCCCCGGATTGCAGGCCACGTCCTCGGTGGCGTGGCCCGGATACACGCACCGTCGCTCGGTGTTGGCGTCCACGCAGGACACCTCGCCCGGCGTGCACACACGGTTCACGCACCCCTCGGGCTCCACGCAGACCATGGTGGAGATGCAGAGCTGAGACACGATCTGCGGCCCGTCGCACACGTACTCCTCGCTGTCCGAAACGCAGACGGGCGACGTGATGCCGCAGGGGTTGTCGTTCCCTCCCGGATTCACCGGGCCGCAACCTCCGGCGAGCACCCACACAAGTGCCGAGAAACAGACCCCACTGCAAGCCAGGCCGAAAGGCGGGGACGCACGCATAACGAAACCTCCAGTCACGAAATCCTGGGCGATACCCTTCGAAGCATAGCACTGGGCTTCTGAAGAACACATTACAAATCGGAAACAATGCGAGCCGGGCGGGAGCGGAGGTGCAGGCGGCTGTTGTATCGCCACGAGGTCCGAATGAGCCGTCGCAGCACCCGCCGGGCCTGGCTGCCCCGAAGCACCTTGGTCTGAAACCAGACCCAGGGGTTCCAGTTCACCGTATAGAGGGGCAAGGCTCCGAGGCCCACCACCCGCTTCGTGCGCGGATCGATCTCGAGGGTTCCCAGGAGCCCAAACCGCGCCCGCACGTTGCCCGACCCGAAGGTGAAGTTGCCGAGACCGTAGAAGATGGGACGGCCCCGGTACGTCTCGATGGGCCCCATGATGTGCGTCCCGTGTCCGATGACCGCGTCGGCCCCGGCTTCGATGACCTTCCGGCAGTGCTCCCGCTCAAAGCCCGCGGGGCTCCGCTGGTACCGGTCCCCCAGGTGCAGCGAGACGATCACCACGTCCGCGCGACGTCGGGCGGCGTGGATGTCTCGTCGCACGTTGGACAGGCTCCCCCAGGCCGCGCCTGCCCTCCCCCGCCACGCCGTGAGCCCGCGCAGGGACACCTTGCGGCCCCGCAAAACCATGTGCGGCGGCACGTACCCCAGGAAGGCGACGCGCACGCCCCGGACCTCCCGGATCACGGGCCGGTGCGCCTCGGCGGGGCTCTCGCCAGCGCCAAAGGCGTCCAGGCCGGCCTCCTCCAGGTAGCGCAGCGTCTCCCGGATGCCCTCGTCCCCGCAGTCCCGGATGTGGTTGTTGGCCAGGTCCATCACGTCGAACCCCGCCCGCCGAAGGGCGCGCGCCGCTGGGGGGGGCATCTTGTAGGCCCAGCGCTTGCGGCGGTTGGGCTTGCCCCGCACGGCGATGGGACCCTCGAGGTTGCCGATGGCCAGATCCGCCGCCGAGAGGAGGTGCCGGGTAGCGCCGAAGGGGTAGCCATAGCCCTTCCTCCGCAGCATGGGCCGCGCCGCGTCTCCGAGCAGCACGTCGCCCACGAAGACCAGCCGGATCCGGCCCGGCGACGCGGGCAGCCGGGTGGTGCCGCGAAGATCCAGGGACAGGGGCGTGAGCGGGAAGTAGTAGATGTGCTCGGTCACGAGGAATGCCAGGACCAGCAAGACCCCGAAGCCGATCCCTATCCCGCGGAGCGCGCGCCGCCGAGGCTTTGATGCGTGTGCCTTCATCTCACCCCGACCGCCTCGCTGCCCGGTGTAGGCGCTTCCGCGGCGCCATCCACTCCTGACGCACCCGCTGCCCCGGAACGCGGAAGGTGAAGCCCACCGGGTGGTAGCCTCGCACGCGCTCGGCGCTCACGACCTGCTGGCGCTCCGGTCCGTCAGGGTCCGCGGCGCGCGCCAGGGCGTGGGCCAGACGCGGGGCGATGTCGACGGAGAGGGCCTCGAGCCGACCCCAGGGGTCCCGCCACACCGTGTTCGGCAACCGCCCCCACACCATGGCGTAGCGCGGCATGAGCACCTGGATGCCACGACGCCCGGAGGCCACGAAGCGGTGAATGTTACGCGCCTCATCGTCGATGAGCAGCCGCGACGCCCCGAAGGAGTCTTTTCCCGCCAGGGCCGCCAGCTCGGGCAGCTTGAGGGTAGAGTCCCGGGGGCGCTCGTCGAGCTGCCTAGTCAGGACCCGCGCGGCCGCGGGGCTCATGTGGGCCAGGGCCGCGGCGCGGGCGGTCGGATCCCGCAGCCGCAGGGCCTGGTCCACGAAGTCGCCGCGGTAGAAGACGCGCGGGTGGGCCGCGAAGTCCGCCGGACTGCTCGCACCGGTGGCGGGCGTCCCCAAAACGGTCGCCATGATGGGCAGGTCCAAGCTGATGCGCCACAGCCGCCAGGGATAGCCGTTGGTCCAGATCCGCAGGTGTGGGTCCCAATCCCGCTCCAGGGCCGCGGCGTGCATGCCGTAGATCAGCTCCCACACGCCAGTCTTGGCGCGGAAGTACTCCCGGTGCCCGAGGGTGTCCAGGGTAACCAGCGCGCGCGGAACGGCTCGCACCATGCGCCCGAAGTCCATGACCCAATCCCAGAGCACCTCGTCGGCGTCCCACACCAGGTGCGCCGGACGCACGCCGTGGTCCAGCACGAGCCGGCGGCCCGCCCGAAATTGGGCCTCACCATAGGGTGACCGGGGCAATGGTATGTCGGCGTAGTGGAGGCGCAACCGCTCACCTTGAGGGCGATTGTGGTCTGACCGCGGGCATTGTCAAGATTGGCCCATGGATGTTATCGTGGAGATCACTAGAAGAGGGATTGGAGGATTCTCACCGCATGGCTCGAGCTCCATGAGCTTTTTGAAGGTAATGTTGGAGTCGCCCGACCTGGCAGCGACACTCTTGGATGACCTCGACGCCCTGGTGTTGGTGCTGGACCACCGTGGTCATCCCGTGCTGATGAACCGGGCCTGCGCGGAGGCCACCGGCTATGACCTCGACCAGGTGAGAGACCACCCCTTCTGGGAGCGATTCTGCTCCTCGGATGAGGCCATCGACACCAACGCGATCTTCTCCGGGCTCCGCAGCGGCGGCGCCCCGGTGAGCCGCGAGGGCTTCTGGCTGACCCGGGACCGCCGCCGCCTGCGCGTGTCGTCCACCCTGCGCTCGGTGGTGGATGACGACGGGGTGGTGCGGATGTTCGTCTGCACCGGGTGCGACGTCACCGCCAGCGACCGGAGCTACCGCGAGCTGAAACGCCAAAACGCCGAGCTGGAGCGCCAGACCCGGGAGCAGGAAGACCTGTTCCGGCAGAAGGACGAGTTCCTGGCCATGGTCAGCCACGAGCTGCGCACGCCCCTGGTCACCGGGCTGGGCTACATCGATCTGCTGCTCGGAGGTCACCTGGGGGCGGTGGCGCCGGAGATCCTCGAGCGCATGAAGGTGGCCTGGCGCAACCTGAGCCGCCTCTCCTCGTTGGTGGACGACATCCTCGCCTATCAGCGCGCCACCCGGCGCAGCCTCGGGGGTGCGATCCAGCTGGAGGCCGTGGACCTGCGGGACCTCTGCCAGGAGTGCGTGGGAGAGTTCCTCGTACGCCACGACGACCGGGCCGAGCGCGTGCGCCTGGAGACCCCGGATGCGCAGATGCTGGTGCGCGCGGATCCCGACTCCATGCGCCGGGTCCTGGCCAACCTGCTGGAAAACGCCGCCCACCACGGCGGCCCCGAGGTCGACATCCTGGTCATCGTGGACTTCGTACCGGGACGACGCGCTGCCGTCTCGGTGTGTGACAACGGCGTGGGCATGGACGACGCGACAGCGACACGCGTCTTCGAGCCCTTTGTCCAGGCCGGGAGCAACCGGACCGGCTCCGGGCTCGGGCTCGCCATCGTACGCGGCATCCTGCGGGCACACGACACCGAGCCGCACCTCCAATCCGAGGCCGGCGAGGGCACCCGGGTCTCCTTCGTGCTGAAGCTGTCGGATGACACCGCCGCCCTGCCCCGGTGCCTCACCCCCGTGCACGTGCCCATCATCCAGATGCACGCCCAGGCGCGGATCCTGCTGGTGGACGACGACTGTGACACCCTGGAGTTCCTCCAGCTCGCACTGGAGAGCGCGGGCTATGAGGTTGCCACTGCTCCCTCGGCAGAGCGCGCCATGGAGCGGGTCGCCCAGGTCGTGCCCGATCTGTTCATCCTGGACCTGAACCTCCCCGGACAGGACGGTGTCCGCCTCTGCCGGAACCTCAAGAACGACATCCTCACGGCCCAGGTGCCCGTCTACATGTTCACCGGCCGAGCCGACGAGCCCTCGCGCCGCCGGGCCGAGGCCGCCGGCGCCGACGGCTACATCGTCAAGCCCGTGGACGCCCGATCCCTCCTGCGGACGGTCCACCTCGCCCTCGGAGAGGTGCACGGGAGCTGAAGTCATGGTGTGACGCGGGACACCGGGTTGGATTCGAATCAGCTTGTTTCGCCTCGGGGGAGTCTGTATGTTCGGCGTCCTCTGTAACTGCATGCTGAGCGTCCGACCATGTCACGTTGGCTCGAGAACTTGAACCGTGACCAGCGCGAGGCGGCGAAGACCCTGGAGGGTCCGCTGCTGGTGCTGGCGGGGGCCGGGAGCGGAAAGACCCGCGTCATCACCCATCGCATCGCCCACCTGATGGACTGCGGTGTCCCGGGCGAGACCATCCTCGGCATGACCTTCACGAACAAGGCCGCCGGAGAGATGCGGGAGCGGCTGGTGGGCATGGTGGGCCACCAGGCCAAGGCCGTGACCCTGTCGACGTTCCACTCCCTGGGGCTGCACATCCTGCGCAGTGAGGCCAAGCGCAAGAAGCGACCTCAGCCCTTCACCATCTTCGAGACCGGGGATCAGCTCGGGGTGCTCCGAGACATCACCCGCCAGCGACACCTCGAGCGGGGCTACGACCTGGGCGCCATCCTGAGCCGCATCAGCCAGTGGAAGAACGGCTTCGTGGAGCCCGGCCGGACGCCCTCAAGCAACGACCCCTACGACGAGGCCGCCGCGGAGCTGTATCCGCGGTACGTGGAGCTCATGCGGTCCTACCGGGCCGTGGACTTCGACGACCTGATCTGTGAGCCCACGCGGTTGCTCGAGCGGGACGCGGCCTGTGGTCGGCGCTGGGCCGACCAGTTCCGATACGTTCTGGTGGACGAGTACCAGGACACCAACCCGGCGCAGTTCCGGCTGCTCACTGCCATCGCGGGCGGGCACCGCAACGTCTGCGTGGTGGGCGACGACGACCAGTCCATCTACGGGTGGCGCGGCGCGGACGTGCGGAACATTCTGCAGTTCGAGCGGGACTTCCCCGGGGCCAGGGTCATCTACCTGATGAAAAACTACCGCTCGGTTGGAACCGTCCTGGCCGCCGCCAATCGGGTCATCGCCGAAAACCCCGAGCGGCACCCCAAGCAGCTCGAGCCCGCGCGGGGACCGGGCCAGCCGGTACGGCTGACGATCACCTCCGACGGAGACCACGAGGCGGCGTGGGTGGCCCAGACCATCCGGGACATGACCGATCGCGGCCGCCGCCGATTCGACGAGATCGCGGTGCTCTATCGCTCCAACATCCTGGCCAAGGACCTGGAGACGGAGCTGCGCACCAACCGCGTGCCCTACCGCGTGGTCGGCGGCACGGCCTACTACGACCGCAAGGAGGTCAAGGACCTCGTGGCGTACCTCAAGCTGGCCGCCAACCCACGCGACGAGCTGAGCCTGCGCCGGGTCATCAACAATCCGCCGCGGGGCATCGGGCCCAAGACCGTGGAGCAGCTCTCTGACTGGGCCGCGGGTCGCGGCAAGAGCCTCTACCAGTCCCTGGGCCATGCCGAGGAGATCATCGGCGCCGGAGAGCGGCGGGCCCGCGCGGTGGCTGGCTTCAAGGAGCTCATCGACCGCAACGCCGGGCGGCTCCGGCGCAAGGGCAACCTGGCCGAGGCCACGGGCCAGCTCGTGGCGGAGCTGAACCTCCAGGAGGAGTTCCGGCGGACCTCCGAGTCCGACAAGGTGCTGGAGCGCCGCTGGGGCTTCGTCACCGAATTTCATGACGGCGTGGAGCGGTTCTGCCAACGGAGCGGCACCCCGACCCTGCGGGAATACCTGAGCCAGCTGGCGCTCCTGGACCTGGACAGCGACCAGAAGGAGGACGGCGACGGAAGCCAGGTGACCCTGTCCACGCTACACGGCTCCAAGGGGCTGGAGTTCGGCGTGGTCTTCCTCATCGGCCTCGAGGAGGGGCTCCTCCCCCACGACCGCACCCTGAACCCCCAGGTCACCGACGCCGTTGCCGGGGACATCGCCGAGGAGCGACGGCTCTGCTACGTGGGCATGACCCGGGCCATGGACGAACTCCGGCTCACCCGCGCCAAGACCCGCCGGGTGCGCGGCAGGCTCCAGGAGCGCACGCCCAGCCGGTTCTTGGAGGCCATCCCCGTCGACACCCTCGAGGTCGACGACCAGACCCTCCAGGCCAGCGACGACCAGGTCACCTCCATGATGGACGAGCTCCGCACCAAGCTCGGGTGGTAGCGGGGACCGGCTCCTTGCCGAATGGCGGGCCAAGAACATCACGCCTATCCCCTACGACGAAACGAGCCGGGATGGATCGGCGGCCAGGACGAGTGAGTTGTCCATTCGCGGACCCTGAGCCGCGTAATATCCAGCAGCAGTGACCGCAGTAGACGTGTGAGTGACCAAGCAGTACTAGGGATTGAGCGTGAAGGCGACGGTGTAGTAGTTGATGTCCAGCTGGCCCTTGCCGCTGACCTCGACGTAGTACCAGCCCGCTGGGTTGCCGCTCCCAGCAGTGGTCGTGAAGGACACCTGCTCGTCGTCGTTGGTGGACAGGCCCACCGCGACGTCGTCTCGCCACTGCTGGTTTCCCACGTCAAAGGTCCAGATGCGCACGTCGAGGTCTCGCGGGGGAGTCATGGCGTATTGATAGAGCACCATGACGGTGACGGCCTCGTCGTCCAGCATGTAGATGCCGTACAGGTCACGCTCCCCTTCCGGACAGATCAACAGGTTCATGAAGCCGTTGGTGTAGTCTGCTCGACTGGGGCAGCGCGAGGCGTACTCCGTTGGATCGATCACCACGCCCTCGTCACCGCAAGGCAGGGTGGTGGCCAGCTCGAACAGACCGTTTGGCTCGAGGTCTGTGTCGCTGGGCCAGCCCGTGTATTCCGGATGGTCGGGATTCAAGCAGTCCGGCAGCGCGAGCGTACAGATTCCATCGTAGCAGTGGCCGGCCACAGGGCAGGTGGTGCAGGGTGTGCCGCCGGGGCAGATGACCTCGTCGTAGCCTTCGCAGAGCGGCCCGTTTGGGCTGGCGTCCGGAGGGACGCTGGCGTCATAGGGGACGATGGCGTCCGCACCACCACCGCCGTCGGCCATCACGCTCGAGTCCGGGTGGGTGACTCCCCCATCTGCATGAAAGGAATCAAGAGGAGTGGTGCAGCCCGGTCCGTGGAGACCCACCACGCTCGCGCAGAGTGGGAGCAGGAGCCGGAGCCGGCTGAATGGGACTGTTCTGATAGAAACGCGCATCGACGAACCTCCTGTGTGTGGGTTGGAGACTCTACAGATCCAGGGTGATGCCCGCCCCGAATCCGCCCACAAAGGGCGCTCCAAAACCCTGGTCCCGCGCGAGCACGATCTGCCCCGCGTAGGCCCAGACGCCAAGGTGCACCTGCCGATAGAGGCGCACCTCCGCCCCGACCCGCACCTGATATCGGAACACCGGCGCCCGGCGCACCTGGGCCGCCTCACCGAGACGCTTGCCCTGCTGCCACACAAAGGCGCCTCCCACGTCGAGGGCGGCAACGGGCCGGATTCGCCGCCAGTGACGGTAGCGCCAGGCCACGCCGAGAAACACCGTCAGGGACTGGGCCTCGACGCGGATGTCGTCTTCCCGTGCGTAGGCGCTGTGGCCGTACCCCACCGTGATCCCCAGGTCGACGGGGCCCACCCGCCTTGCGTACTCGAGCTGCACCGCGTGGCCGACGCCCGCGTCCACGAGGTAGCCCGAGCCCAGGCTGTAGGCCAGGGAGAGCAGGTTCTGCGCCACGAGGCCACCGCCACCCTTGGCCGTGCCGGATCGCAGTCGACGCCGGACCATGCCCCGCTCGCTCAGCACCACGCTGCCGCCATGTCTCACGTGGATGGACTTCTCGAGCTGGTAGCGCCCGCTGATTTTTCGAACGCGATATCGCCCCGGCGCCAGGGCAACGAGCAGCTTGTGCCGCGACCGCTTGGCCACCTCGAGCACCATGGTCCCGGTCACGGCGTCGTGCACGTAGTAGACCCCATGGACGCGCTTGGGCAGCACCAGGTGGCCTTGGCCCTTGGAGAGCCAGGTGATCACGAGCTGGCCTGCCCCCTTGAGGTCGATGGAGTAGCTGGGGTGCTGGGCTCCGCGAAGGGTGCCCGAGGTCTTGGCGACCGTCTGCCGGTAGGCGTACCCATAGGCCTCCTCCAGCGAGACCTTTCCGTCACCCGAGTGGTCTGCCGCACCGCGCAGGCCGCTCAGTAGATAGTGGGTGAAGAAGGAGGCCTTCAGCTTGTCGGACTCCTGGGATTTCTCACCGTGGGCGCTGGAGGTGATCGTGACGCGGCCCTTGGGCGTGCGGTCGTCAAAGCGAACGTCCACGATGGGCACCACCCGCCCCCCCTTGCTGCGCGTGGCCACACCCGATTGGCAGGCGTCGATGATGGTGACCGAGGTCCGCGCCGGAAAGGCGCTCACCGTGCGTTGAAGCTCGCTGATGGGCAGCCGCGAATGGCCCATGAGCAGTGCTCGACCGTCGGCATGGCCGGAGTAGTAGAACAGGAAGGTGAGGCTGGTCCTCAGGCCCTTGTGTCGCAAGGCCAGCTCCTTCAGAACCCCGCGGAGCCGGGCCGCCGACGCGCCGAGCAAGATCTTCACCTCGCTCACTGCGCCGAGCTGCTTGAGCACCCGCGCCATGCGCCGGGCGTCCCGCCGAGCGTAACGGAGCGCTGTCTTCGAAGGGCCGCCGCTGTTGTTGCCGACCACCACGGCAACCCGTCTGGGCACCGCGACGGCGGGCGCAGCGACGCTGCTGAGCAGCGCGATCGTGCTGAGCGCAGCCAAGAGCCTCATGGTGCAACCTTCGTTAGCAGCCACGTGATTGTATCACCTTCAAAGCCTGGTGGCCCCAGGTCCAAGGTGCGTCGCCTTGGGGCGGACAGGGCACGATACAGCTTCTGTAGCTCGCGGCGGACCGTCGCCACAGACAGGGGACGATCCGTGAGCATCGCAAGGAGCCGCTCGGGACCCACGTAGTCGTCGAGCTCCACGCCTCGCGGGAGCACCTGCCTGGGACCCGGGGTGATGGCCATGCTGTGCTGCCCACTGGGATCGGTCAGAAAAACGTTGATCCGTCCGGTATCTTCAACGCTGACCAGCAGCAGGTAGCGTCGATCCGTGGTGACGCGGAAGGCCAACACGTCTCCGGACTGCAGCGGCTGTCCCTCGAAGCGCGTCGATGCTCCGTCGCGCTTCACCGCGATCTCCACGACGGAGCCGCCCTTCACACGCTCCGTGCCTGTCGGGGGAAGCAGGAGCTGCGCATCCCTGCCGGGCGGGATCCACAGCAGCCCAACCACCACCGCGGCGGCCACCGTGGCGGCCACCGCAGCGGCAGCGCCCCAGACGCGAAGACGGCGTCGGGGTGTGCTGCTCGACAATGCGGGCTCAGGCAGGTCCGGGGTGGAACGTCCCGGGCGCTCCAGAGAGGCGGGCGTTGGATACCGCTCCAGGAAGTCGGAGTAGTCGGAAGCCATGCGCTCCAGGCGCGCCTGGCAGCGGGGGCAATCCGCCAGATGATCCGCCGGATACGCTGCCAGGGGGTCACCGGCCACCCCTGCGAGGTGGAGATCCAGCTGGAGCCGGGACGGGTGGTGCGCCAGGTCTCTCATGGCACCTCCCGCAGCGGATCCATGGACGCACCGAGGGCGACCATCTTGTGTTTCACCTTGCTGAGCGTCTTGCGCACGGCGCGTTCGGAGATGCCCAGCAGCGCTCCGATCTCGGCCTGACTCATGTCGTCGTAGTAGTAGTGGGTGACGACCTGGACCTTGCGGGTGTCAAAATGGCTCAGCAGAACCCGGATCAGGTCCCGCCGCTCCAGCGCTGCCCCAGCTCGGCCACGATCCCGCGGTCTTGCGGTCTCTGCCGAGAGGTGCTCCAGGGCACGGTGTCGTCGCTTCCGAGATCGGATCACGTTCAGGCAGTGGTTCGTGGTCACCCGATAAAGCCAAGTGAAGATGCTGGAATCACCACGAAAGCTGTCGATCTTCTGCAACAGGATCACAAACACGTCCTGGGTGGCGTCTTGGGCCTCATCGACGTTTCCCAACAGGGCCAGGGCGCGCCGGTGGATCACCGGCGCGGTGCGCACATACAGCTCGGAAATCCGAACGTCACGCAAGGCCAATCCTCATCTCGTCAGTCATTGGACCCCGCAGCCCCCAAAAAGCGGAACCTCACCCGCGTTTTGAACAGCCTCCTTACACACGTAGACAAACCATGGTGGAAATTGCCGCTTCGTTCAAGAAGAGGCCAGGGTCGGAGCAGGGAATCAGAAGTCGCCGTAGAGGTTGCCCTGGGGGGCGTCGGCTTGCATCAGGGTGAGCAGGGCCTGGGTGAAGTCGATCTCGACCTGGAGCTCAGCAGCGTCCTGAAACTCAGCCACGTCGGAGACGAACCGGTCCAGGGCGTTCTGGAGGATGGCAACGGCCGTGGCGTGATCAACGGCGTAGGCTTCGGCGGCACGGCACATCTCAGAGACGAGGTTGGCCAGGGCCGTGGCCCGGGCAACACCGATCTGGGGCATGTACTGACCCGATGCGGAAAGGGCCTGGCCGGCGTAGTCGGCGCTGAGGAGGTTGGTGATGGGCTGCCCCTCGGGGGTGAGATAGTCCAACTTCAGCTGGGCGCTGGTGGGACCGATGGAGCCGCCGGCGGTGGGGATCAGCTTCACCACCATGCCGCCCTTGCGTTTCGAGAGGAAGACCGTGGCCACCTCGAGGTCGGCGGTGGCGGCGCCACTCTCGCCGGGAAAGCCGTAGGAGGCGGAGATCTCATAGCCGACCGCGGCCTGTAGATTTACCCGGAGATCATAGGCCAGCGGGCAGGCCATCCAGGGCCAGCTGTCCTCCATGAGGGCGTCGATCTCGGAGGCGTCGGTGGCCGAGAAGGCGTTGGCGCCCCGGATCTCGCTCATGGCCTTCATCACGCTCGGGTCCAATCCCAACCCGAGGCCGAACAGGGTCACCCCAATCCCGTCGTCCGCAGCGGTCTGGACCAGCTCCTGGAACTCCGTCGGCTCGGTGGCGCCCACGTTCGGGTTGTAGTCGGAAAAGATCATGATCCGTACTTCATCGGTCTGCCCGGCAGCGGCCTGGGCGACGGGGATGGAGGTCTGGATCCCGGCCTCCATGTTCGTGGAGCCGTCCTGTTGCAGCGCATCGATTTCGCTGTGGATCACCTGCTGGCTCGCACCGCTGGTCACGGGCAGCTCCACCTGGGAGGTAGTCCCGAAGGTCACCATGGCAAACTGATCGCTGCCATCCAGCTCGTCCGTGATGGCGTGCAGGAGCTGCCGGGACAGCCCGCCCGCGGACATCTCGTTCGACATGCTCCAGCTCATGGAGCCGGAGACATCCACCACGGCCACCAGGGTCTGCGTAGGCCGGACATAGGTGTCCGGGTCGATGATCGAGGACATGCCGATCTGGAGCCAGGCGGCGGGGATCCCGGTGGCGTCCGGAGCCACCCCCATGGCCGCACGCAGACAAAGGGTGTGGGTACAGCCCTGGCCGGTCAGCGGCAGGTCGTGCTCCGAGAACATGGCCTCCACCACAAAGGCCTCTGGTGGCGGCACCATCCCCTGGTCCACCAGCGACCGGGCCAGCGTCATGTCCTGGACACCACCCTGGGTGGCGCCAAACTCCCCCCCTCCAGGTCCCCCCCCGTGGTACCCGGATCCGGCATCGGCACTGTACGGCCCAGTGTCGTTTCCTACCCCGAACCATCCTCCAGAACCGCCGGAACCGTCGGCGCTGCCGGCGTCACATCCCGCGGACAGCCCGACGCAAATTGCGCCGACCACCACCAGTCGCGCCAAAGCCAGCATCGTAGACCTCGGTCCTCTACACCTCCTGGTGCCCTCCCCTCGTGCTGCTTCGAATGTCCGCGTCGCCGCTGCGACGACACCACCCAAGCCTTCCCAAATGCGCATGATCGATTGCCTCCTTAGAGTAAGCCTTTCGTAACGATTACACCGCCCTCTGGTGTTGCTGACCCATCATCGGACCTTGGACTGCACCCTTTTGACACCGTGCCAGGCAAAAAGCGGAACCGAAATACACCCCCACCGCCTCCGTCACCCCCGTGAAAACGGGGGGTCCAGGATCGAAGCCCGGTCACAATGCTCTCGTCGCAGTGCCAGGCAGCCAGCCACATCCCACAATGATCTGCTGGTCCTTGGGCGGTCTGGTGGGCAGGCGAACGTGCTAGAGCGAATGGAGGAGGGGTGGACGGGATGCGGAGGAGGGTTGCGCTCTCCGGACGGCGTCATGGTCTGCGTTCGGTATTGGGTTCTATGGTAGGATCATGCAACATACGGATGGACCCTGAACGACGGAGGAGGCATCATGCGGAAACTTGCGATCTGTCTGGCGACCCTGGCCCTGATGGGGCTGGTCGTGACGGTGGGGGGCTGCGACGAGGACAAGACGTGCGCGGGGTGTTTGATCGAGGGGGTATGCCACGAGGACCTGGCGGCCAATCCGGCGAATCCCTGTCAGGTGTGCGACGTAAGCGTGAGCGCCGAGGCGTGGACGGACGCCGACGACGGCGCGGCCTGCGACGACGGGCTCTACTGCAACGGGGCCGACACCTGCGAGGGCGGGTCCTGCTCGGTGCACGGAAGCAACCCGTGCTACGGCATCGGGCTGTGTGACGAGGACGCCGACGATTGCGGCGGCGTGTGCGACGGCTGCCTCATCGGATCGGAGTGCCACGCCGACGGGGACCCGAACCCAGAAGAGGTGTGCGAGATCTGCGACGTAGGCGCCTCTGCCAGCCACTGGACGAACAACGACGGGGTGGCCTGTGACGACGACCGGTTTTGCAACGGCGCCGACACCTGCGAGGGCGGGTCCTGCTCGGTGCACGCCGGGGATCCCTGCACGCCGCCCGAGATGTGTGACGAGAGCGCCGACGCCTGCGATGCGAGCTGCAGCGGCTGTCTCATCGGCACCACCTGCTTTGGCGACGGCAACCCCAACCCCGCCAACGTGTGCGAGATCTGCGACGTGGCCTCGTCGTCGGTGGCGTGGACGGCCAACGACGGCGCCAGCTGCGAGGACGGCGACTTCTGCACGGGCACCGACACCTGCGTCGGCGCCGTATGCGAGCACAGCGGGGATCCCTGCGACCCCACGGAGACCTGCGACTCCACGGCGGCGGCCTGTGTCTCGATCCATGCCTCCTGCGTCTCACCCATCGTGGTCACGGGCGACGCGACCTTCTTCGGCCCGGACTTCGAGCTGGTGTTTGGCGACGACCAGGACCTGCAGCACTCCAGCTGCGATCCCGGCGGCGGCCTCCCCCAGACCGGCGCGCCGGAGGCGGTCTTCCAGCTGGAGCTGGGCCCCGGCGAGTCAGTGAACATCCGCGAGGACGGCGGGCTCGACGCGCTGATCATGGTGGTGTCGAGCTGTGACGACACCGCGCCCTGTCTCGTGGCCGACGACGTGAACGAGGACAGCCTCTACACGGCCAGCGCCACCGAGATCGTGCACGTGATCGTGAGCGCCACCGTCGCGGCCCCCACGCCCAGCGACTACAACATCAGCTTTCACTTTTAGGAAGAAGACCACATCACCCGCCGAAAAGCGCCGGGGTCCTACGACGCCAAGCGCCCCGACTTCTTCCTTCGTCCCAACGGCCCAATGCCCGAGGAAGTCACCATGGTCATCGAGCCACCGCCCTGCGGCGACGAGTAGACCACCGAAAAGCCCATCGAAGGCAAGGAGTCGACGAGCTGCGCGAGCTCCAACGCGCCTACCATGAAGTGCTCTGCGCCTGGAAATCGGGGGACGCCAGCCTTGTCTCCCCCTCAGGAACGTGGTGGATGCAGCACCACACGCCCGCCCGAGTGCAAAAACGATGACGTACGACGCTTTTTCTTCGAGGGTTTCTGTCGTACACCAGGTCACCTCCATGATGGACGAGCTCCGCACCAAGCTCGGGTGGTAGCGGGGACCGGCTACCGGACGATGGAATCGAAGACGATCCTTGGGGTGCCGACCACCGGAAGTTCGCCGCCGGTCTGGCCGGAGTCGTTGGCGCCCCAGCACCAGAGGGTCCGGTCGGCGGTGACCGCGCATCCGTGGTTGTCTCCCACGGCGAGGAGCCGCAGGCTCGTGAGGCCGTTGACCTGGACCGGCGTGGCGCTGGTCAGGGGGCCGCCCGCGCCGTAGGTGGAGTCGCCGAGCTGGCCCGTGTCGTTGGCGCCCCAGCACCAGGCCTTGCCGTCGTAGCCCATGGCGCAGGTGTGGCGGGCCCCCGTTTCGACGCGGGTCGCCTGCCAGGGGAGCTGCGCGAGCACCGGGGTGGCGCTGCACGCCTCCTCCCCGCAGTCCTCGTGGGAGGCGCCGTCGCCGAGCTGGCCCGCCCCGGCGGCGCCCCAGCACCAGGCCTGGGCCACGGCGTGCTCGGCCCGGTCCACCGAGTTGATGGCGCACGCGTGGGCCGTACCCAGGGCCAGGCCTTCGCCCCGCCCCAGCACCGTGACGCGCACCGGACGATCGCTGTAGGCGTACCCGTTGATGGTCTCGGGGCCGGAGTGGATGCCGATGCCGAGCTGCCCCACGTCGTTGGCCCCCCAGCACCAGACGCTGTGATCCGCGGCCAGGGCGCAGGAGATGGAGTGGCCGGCGCGGATCTCGACCACCCCGGTGAGATCCGCCACCGGCGTGGCGACGCACCGGTCCTCGGTGGTGGCGTCGCCGACCTGGCCCATGTAGTTGCGGCCCCAGCACCTCGCAGACCCGTCAGCCAGGGCCGCACAGGTGTGGTCTCCACCGGCGGCGATGGACACGGCGTCGTCCAGGCCCGGCACGGGCGTGGGCACCAGCCGAAGCTGCGCACCCGGGGTGGGGTCTCCGGTGAACTCTCCGAGCCCGAGCTGGCACGCGAGGTCGCTGCCCCAGCAGAAGACCTGGCCGTCGTCTCGGAGCGCGCAGGTGTGGTTCAGCCCGGTGGAGATGGCCGTCACGTTGGACAGGCCGACCACCCGCTCCGGATCATGGCCGACGGATGAGTCGGGCCCCCTGGGGTCCCCCCCCCGACCGAGCTGGCCAAAGCGGTCCGAGCCCCAGCACCACACATTGCCGCTCTGGGTCACCGCGCAGGTGTGCGCTCCGCCAGCGGACAGGTCCAACCAGCCGCCGCAGTCCCGGGGACAGGTGAACACGCTCTCCCCATCCCGGCTGTCGCAGGCGCCATCGCCGCAGGTGTAGCACCCGGCCACCCGGCACCCGTCGCAGTAGGGCGAGCCCTTCTCGTAGCCGAAGACCTCACAGCTCTGGCGATCGATGGTGCCTGCCTCGCACTCCTCGGGGCCCTCGACCTCGCCGTCGCCGCAGGTGTGGCAGCCCGACGTGTCCGTGACGCAGCCATCGGTGCAGGCCAGGGTGCCGTGGGAGTGCCCCGTCAGCGAAAGACAGGTCTCCCCGGCAAAGTCCAGGCCGTCGCACACCTCGTCGCCCTCCAGCCGATTGTCCCCGCAAATGGGCTCCATGCCGTGGGCCGTGCCCGTGCCCTCGTCCTCCCCCGACGCCAAGGCACAGCCGGCCAGCACACCACCGGCCAGCACACCACCGGCCAGCACACCGCCGGCCAGCACACCGCCGCCAGCGAGCCCGAGCACCAGAGCCGTGACAAGAAACCGGGGCGATCGCGTGGAGATCGTCTGTACCATTCCGCCTCGAAAAGCAATGAGACCTATGACTGGAGTGTAGCCCAGGAACAAAAGAGGACGGCGGAACCTCGCGAGACCTGTTCCAAAGTCGGTCGGGGTCGAGTCGGGGTCGAGTCGGGGTCAGGGCCGGGGTCGAGTCGAGGGCGGGGTCCAGATCGGGCTCAGCGGAGGCCAGACTTCTCCAGGAGCTTGTAGAGGTACTTGCGCTCCACGCCGGCCTGGCGCGCCGCCTCGGAGAGGTTGCCGCCCGCCCGGGTGAGCAGATCCGCGAGGTAGGACCGCTCGAACCGGGCGACGAGCTCGGCCTTGGCGTCGTGGAAGGGCTTGTCCGCCCGGAACACCATCGCCGCTTCGTCGCTGGCGGCGGTGGGCCGCAGGAGGATGGGCATCCCGGAGAAACCCGCGTCTGGTGGACGCAGGGCCACCGCCCGGGAGATCACGTTCCGGAGCTCTCGGACGTTGCCCGGCCAGTGGTAGTCCAAAAGCCGGCTCAGGTTGGGCCCTTCCACCTCCAGCCCAGCGGCGCCGGACCGCTCCAGGAACAGCCGGGTCAGGGCGGGCACGTCCTCTGAGCGCTGTCGGAGCGGCGGCAGGTGGACCTCCACCACGGCCAGGCGATAGTAGAGATCCCCCCGGAAGGTGCCCCGCCCCACCTCCTTCCACACGTCCCGATGAGTGGCCGCCACCACCCGGACGTCGTAGCGGTCCCGTCTGGTGGTACCCAGGGGCGTGACCTCCCCCGCCTCGAGCAGCCGCAGCAGCTTGGGCTGCAGCTCCAGCGGCAGATCCCCGATCTCGTCGAGGAAGAGCGTGCCCTGGTGCGCCGATGCGAAGGCGCCAGGGCGGTCCCGATCCGCGCCCGTGAACGCGCCCCGCACGTGACCGAAGAGATCACTCGCGATGAGCGTCTCGCTCGCCGCGCCGCAGTCGAAGACCACGAATGGGCCCGGGGACCGCGGGCTGGTCTCGTGAACGGCGCGGGCGGCCAGCTCCTTGCCCGTGCCGCTCTCACCGATCAACAGGATGGACGCGTCCGACTGACTCGCTCTCTCCAGCAGGGCGAAGACCCGCCGCATGGCCACGCTCCCACCCACCAGCTCGCCGAACCGGTCCGCTGGGCTGGGCGGAATCTCCACGGACTCCTCCGCGGGCATGAGCTGCAGCAGCGAGGTCCCCAGGCGCAAAACGGCGCCCATGGGCACCAGCGCCCTCGTGAGCGCCACCCCGTCCATGAAGGTGCCGTTGCTCGAGTCCAGGTCCGACACGTCGAACCCGCTCTCGGTGGGCACCACCGCGCAGTGTCGTCCCGACACGGCGTCGTCTGCGAGGGTGAGATCCGCGCTCGGGTCGGCTCCCACCACGGCGCCCACGGGCGGCACGGTCACCTCGACGCCCAGGTCGGGTCCGTCGATGACGCGAATTCTCGCGGCCGGCGCCCGGGGGAGCTTCTGAACCTGGTTGGTGACCCGTGTGAACCGCATGGCCCGAGTGTCGCCCCGCGAGCTTGCCGACGCAACCGCGTTCTTCTCACCGGTCGCGGTCGGGGCTAGGGTCGGGGTCGGGGTCGCGGTCGCGGTCGGAGCCGGGGTCGCGGTCGGGGCTGGGGTCGCGGACTGCAGACGACAGTACGGCGATGGACACCGCATAGTTGCCGTCGTGGGACAGGCTGAGGTGCACCTCGCCCCCCTGCGCCGCGACGCGATCGGCGGCCTCTCCAGAGAGGCGCACCCGCGGTCGGGGGCGCTCCCCGGGGGCCGGCGCGGGCGATGCCGCCGACAACGCAGACCACTCCACGACGATGTCGCGGAAGGTGACCCCCTGGGCCCAGCCGGTGCCGAGGCTCTTCATGACAGCCTCCTTGGCCGCGAAACACTCAGCCAGCCAGGGCCAGGGGGGGCGCCGGGCCTCGCACCAGGCGAGCTCCGTGGGATCATAGACCTGGGTGCGGATCTCCGGCGTCCGCTCGAGGCGACGCCGGAGCTCGGCGATGTCCACTAGGTCGGTGCCCAAGCCGAGGATCATGGGGTAGCAATCTACCACAGACGCCGGTCTGCCTGCCGGGCGCATACCCAAAATGGGACTTGTCCAAGGGTCGCGCCGGTCGGCTTGCGAATCCCGACCTGCTCGGTACACTGCTGTGGATGACGGATCCGCTGGCGCCACTGCCCCCTGTCCCCACCCACCTGGGTGAATTTCGCATAGAGTCGGTGCTCGGCGAGGGCGGAAGCGGAACGGTCTACGCGGCGCAGTGGGGTCACCGGGAGGTGGCGCTCAAGGTCCTGCGAGACGCCTGGCTCCCGAGCGACGGCGAGCGCCGGCGATTCCTCGACGAGGCGCGGCTCCTGGCGGATGTGAACCACCCGGGTGTCGTGCGGATCCTCGGCTTTGGCGAGCTGCCCGACGGGAAACCCTACCTGGCCATGGAGAGGCTGGAGGGGGAGAGCCTGGCGGCCCGGCTCCTCCGGGGCGCCCTGCCCGTGGAGCGGTCCCTGGAGCTTTTCGACCAGCTGTGCCAGGCGGTTGCCACCCTGCACGGACGCGGGCTCATTCACCGTGACATCAAGCCCGAGAACGTGTTCTTGGTCCGGCAGGAGCGATACGCGGTGCTGCTGGACTTCGGGATCGCCAAGCCCGTGGACGCCCCCGACTCCACGGTCACCCGGGAGGGCGGCGTCCGTGGTACGCCGGCCTACATGGCGCCGGAGCGGTTCTTCGGCGCGGCTGCCAACACCTCCACCGACATCTACGAGCTGGGCGTGGTGCTCTACACCATGGTCGCCGGGCGCCTGCCCTGGGATGGCGCCAACGACCCGGTCGCCCGCCTGAACCCGCGGTGCCCATCGGACCTGGGCATCACGCTGCCGGGCGCCCTCGAGGAAAGGCTGCTCGAGGCCCTGGCGAGCCGTGCCGAGGGTCGCCCGGCCACCGTGGCCGACCTCGCCGCCGGGGTCGCCCGTTCGGTCCACGAGGCGCCGACCGCAAGCGGGGCACGCCGCACCGCCGCGCTGAGCACCGCCGACGCCAGGATGACCGCTCCGGGCAAGGGGCAGGCTCCGCCGGCCGCAGGGGCCGCCGCAACCACCGGACCTGGCGAGGGGCAGGCTCCGCCGGCCGCGGGGGCCGCCGCAACCACCGGACCTGGCGAGGGGCAGGCACCGCCGGCCGCAGGGGCCGCCGCAACCACCAGGCCGGGCAAGGCGTCGGACGTCGCCATGGCGCCCACCCTGCGGGTCACACCCCCCTGGGCCACGGCGCGCGTCTCGCCGGGCGCGAGCCCCACGCCCCGCACCAACCCCACACCAATCGCCAGCTACTGGAGCGACTCCGACCCCAACATCGTGTTGGCGGACCTGCGGTCCACCGGGCCGGGCGACATCGCGACGGCCTGCCTCGACACGAACCTCGACGTGATCACCCAGACCTGTGCCGACACAGCCTCCGGAGGATCGCACACCCCGGAGAGTCCGCCGAACCGCGTGGCGGGTCCCCTCCGCGCCGCGACCCTGGGGGTCGGCCTCCCAACGCCCGTTGGCACGACGCCCGTGGTGCGGCCGACCCGCCCCAGCCGCCTCCCGGCGTTCGTCGGTGGCGGCGTGGTCGCGGCGCTCGTGCTGGTGGCCACCACCTATCTGCTGACCCGCCCCGCGGCGGAGCAGCCGCTGTCCGTGGGCGCCGCCGGGCTGGTGAGACCGCCGGATCCGACGCCCGGCGACGCTACTCCGCCCTCGCGACGTCCCATCCTGGCGGAGCGAGACAGGCTGGTCTGGCGGACACACCCCAACGACACACAGCTGCTCTTCCGCGTGTCGCTCGACCAGCTCAGGGCCTCCGAGGTGTTCAAGGCGATCCTCAAGGCGAACCCGACACCGGTCAAGATCCCACAGCTGGTCGTGCTCGAAAAGGCCTGTCAGATGGACCTGATGGACCGGGTGGAGTGGCTGAGCATCGGGCTGGCGGGTTCCACGAAGAAGATGCTGGTGGACTTCATGCTGCGTGGCACCTGGACCCGTGATGAGGTCGAGCGGTGCGTGGCGACCCTGGGCAAGGCGGCCGGTACCCCATCGAAGGTCGATCCCCGCGGCCTGGTCACGCGGGTCGAGCTGGGCGGCAGCTCCTTCTGGATCGGCTGGCCGGACCCCAAGACCCTCTTTCTCAGCAACCGCGACGACGCCGATCACGGGTGGATGCAACAGCGACTTGCCGGCAAGCGGCCTGCCCGGGAGGCGCTCACCCTGCGCCAGCTCTACGACCGGGTGGATCCGGGCGCAACGGCCTGGGCGGTCATCGGCTCGGCGACGTTCGTCGACGACGAGCTGTTTCAAGAGCTCCCCAGGCCGGCGACGGCCGTCGTGAGCTTGCGAGTGACCAAGGAGCTGAAGCTGGCGGCCGTCGCACAGTACGACAGCGCCCGAGCCGCGCTCCAGGCCCGGGACGGCATCCGCATCAAGCTCCACAAGATCAAGAGCAACATCTACGTCAACACCCTGCTCACCCACGCCGAGGTCACCGGCACCGGCAAGGTCGCCCAGCTCACCGTCCACCTGGATCAAGCCAGCGCCCTGCTCTTCGCCCAGGCGCTGTCGTCCTTCCTGGAATCCACCGATCTGTCGTCGGTGACGCCGAAGCCCAAACCCAGGCCAAAGACGGGCTCGCAGACGCAATAGCACCCTCCAGGCTGGTCTCCCGCGGAGCGAAGCCCTCTCGGAGGAGGTTGGCCGTAGCCGATCTTGGCCGCGTCCTCGCGGTCAGAGCGGCCAAGGTCGACCTCCGGAGAGGGGCTGCGCGAGCGGAGAATGGCTCGGGCTCTTGTCTCGAGGAGGCATGAGAAGTCAGCTTGTGCCTCGACTCCAGGGATCAGCGCCCCGGCCTCCGGATCGACGTTGTCAATCACCACCATCGGGCGTATGCTTCCGCTCCGGAGCCTAAACTGGATCGACATGGAGGAATGCGCATGAAAGCCGGCGTGGCCGAAGTCCCCGGACCCTACAGCCTCGTGGAGCTCTTCGACAGCTCCATCAAGAACCACTCCAGCCGCAAGCTGTTTGGCACCAAAAACCGGGCCGGCACCGCATACGACTGGGTCACCTACGGTGAGGTGGGACGCCGCGTGGATGACCTGCGAGCGGGCCTGGCCGACATCGGCGTGTCCAAGGGTGACGGCGTGGCCATCATCGCCAACAACCGCGTGGAGTGGGCCATCGCGTGCTACGCGACCTATGGTCTCCGGGCGCGGTTCATCCCCATGTACGAGGCCGAGCTCGAGCGCATCTGGAAGTACATCATCGACGATTCGGGCACCCGGATCCTGTTCGTCTCCACTCCCGAGATCTACCAGAAGGTAAAGGACTTCCCCGACGAGATCGAGTCCCTCGAGCACATCTATCTGCTCGACGGCGACGGTGACAACTCCCTGGCCGCGCTGGAGCGCGCCGGTCGGACCAAGCCGGTGCCCAGCGAGATCCCCGAAGCCGACGACATCGCCGGGCTGATCTACACCTCGGGAACCACCGGCAACCCCAAGGGCGTGCTCCTGTCCCACCGCAACCTCGCCAGCAACGTCATCGCCCTGTACCACGAGAACCCGGGCGACCTCGGTCAGGAGGATCGCACCCTGTCATTTTTGCCCTGGGCACACTCCTTCGGCCAGGTGGCCGAGCTGCACCTGCTGGTGCACGCCGGCGCCTCCACGGGCTTCGCCGAGCGCCCCGACACCATCGTCACCGACCTGCTCTTGGTCAAGCCCACGATGCTCGTGGCCGTGCCGCGCATCTTCAACAAGGTCTACGCCGGCCTGCAGCAGAAGATGGAGGAAACCGGCGGCCTGGCCAAGTACCTCTTCGACATGGGCGTGGAGGCCGGCCAAAGGCGGCGCAATGGCGACGACGGCCTGATTACGAGGCTCCGCTTCGCCATCGCCGACCGCATCGTGTTCGCCAAGGTTCGCCAGAAATTCGGTGGAAAGCTGAAGCTGGCCATCAGCTCCAGCGCCGCGCTGAACGTCCAGATCGCCGAGTTCTTCGATGACATCGGCATCCCGGTGTACGAGGCCTGGGGCATGACGGAGCTGTCCCCGGCGCACACGGTGAACATGGAAGGCCTTGGGAAGCCTGGCAGCGTGGGGCGGCCCATCCTGGGCAGCTGGGTGGAAATCGACAAGTCCGAGACCGGCGAGGACAGCCGGGACGGTGAGGTCATCGCCTACGGCCCCAACGTCATGATGGGGTACCACAACCTCCCGGACAAGACCGCTGAGGTGCTGCGCCCCGACGGGGGATTGAGCACGGGCGACCGAGGCTGGGTGGACGCCGATGGGCACCTGTACATCACCGGCCGCATCAAGGAGCAGTACAAGCTGGAGAACGGCAAGTATGTCTTCCCCGTGGGTCTGGAGGAGGCCATCAAGCTGAGCCCGTATGTCGAGAACGTCATGGTGGAGGGCGCCAACCGTCGATTCAATGTGGCGCTGGTGGTTCCCGACCTCGCCACGCTCGGCCCCTGGGCCCGGGACCGTTCTCTTGCCGAGGAAACGGAGGCGCTGGTGAAGGAGCCGCAGGTGGTGCAGCTGATGCTCGACGAGATCCGCGAGCGTTGCACGGACTTTGCGGCCTACGAGATTCCACGGAAGGTGCTGGTGCTGGCCGACACCTTCACAACCGACAACGGCATCCTCACGCCCACGCTCAAGCTCAAACGCCGGGTGGTCATGGAGCGCTACGGCGCCGAGCTGGAGCCACTTTTCGACTGAATCTGTCACTGCAATCGCGCAACACCGGAGCTCATCTACTCATGTCCCACCTAGTCACCAAGCGCACCGGCATCGCCGGCTTCATTGACTTCCTTTTCGAAAACAGCGTGTTTCTCCTCGTCGGCGCGACCGCGGCGCTGATCTACGCCAACGTGGCGCCCAGCTCCTACGGCTGGCTCGTACACTCCAAGAACGCCACCATCTCCGGGCACGAGGTGAACCTCTTTCACTTCCTCGTCAACGACGTCGCCATGGCGCTGTTCTTTCTGCTGGCCGGAAAGGAGATCCGTGAGGCCATGCTGCCCGGCGGCGCCCTCGCCAGCGGGCGCACGGCGGCCTTGCCCATCCTCGCCACCATCGGCGGCATGGTCGGGCCGGCGCTGATCTTCGTGGCCGGCGCGCAGATGTTCAACCCCGCCCTGACCCGCGGCTGGGCCGTGCCCATGGCCACCGACATCGCCTTCAGCTACATGGTGGCGCGGCTCATCTTCCCGCGCATCGCCGGCAAGACCCACCCCGCCATCGTGTTTTTGCTCCTGCTGGCCATCGCCGACGACGCCGGCGGCCTCATCGTCCTGGCGACCTTCTATCCCACGGGTGAAACGAATCTGCTCATGCTCGCGGGTCTGGTCGGTGCGGCCATCGGCCTCTCCCTCGTGCTGTGGAAGGTCCTCAAGGTGAAGTCCTTCTGGCCCTACCTCATCGGCCCAGGGGCTCTGTCCTGGTACGGCTTCCTCGTGGGCGGGATCCACCCCGCCCTGGCCCTGGTCCCCCTGGCCTGGTGCCTCCCCCACGAGCACACGGATCTGGGCGTCTGGGCTCCGGGTGAGTCGGAGGGCGCCGACACCCTCAACAGGATGGAGCACTGGTGGAAGCGCCCCGTGGAGCTCATCCTCGGCCTCTTCGGCTTCGTGAACGCCGGCGTGGTCTTCAGCGCCATGGGCGTGGGCACTGCCTTGGTCTGCGTGGGCTTGCTCGTCGGCAAGCCCGTCGGCATCATCGGCATGACCCAGCTCGGCCGGCTCTTCGGCCTCACGCTCCCCGAGGGCATGAACACGCGGGACCTCGTCGTCGTGGGCTTCGCCGCCGGCATCGGCTTCACCGTGGCCCTCTTCGTCTCCATCGTGGCCTTCCCCCAGGGCGCGCTCCAGGACAGCGTCAAGATGGGCGCGCTGTTCAGCTTCATCGTCGCTCCGATCACCCTGATCGTCGCCAAGCTCATCCGAAAGCCGGACGCGCCCGCTCCAAGCGCACAGTAGCGTCGCCGCGGCGTCTCTGATAGATTTCTGCGCAACCACATCAAAGGGTGGAGGAGCACGATGAGCGAGCCGCTTTGGACACCGTCCGCAGACCGAGTCGCCACCTCGGGCATGACGCGCTACCAGGAGTACCTGGCCCAGAACCACGGAAAGACGTTCGACAGGTATCCGGACCTCTGGCAGTGGTCCGTGGAGCACCGCGCCGCTTTCTGGGAGACTCTCTGGGACTTTGGCCAGGTGCGGGCCTCCAGGCGCTGGGACGAGGCCGTCGTGGACGGCGACAAGATGCCCGGCGCCCGATGGTTCGTGGGCGCAAAGCTCAACTTCGCCGAGAACCTGCTGCGCTTCCGGGACGACCGGCCGGCCATCGTGTTCCAGTGCGAGGGCCAGGCGCCGCGTACGGTCACCTACGCCGACCTCTACGACCGCGTGTCCCGTCTGGCGAAGACGCTTCGGGCCCGGGGCATCGGGGTCGGCGACCGCTTGGTGGGGTTTCTGCCCAACCTGCCGGAGGCCATCATCGCCATGCTGGCCACAGCCTCCGTCGGCGCCATCTGGTCCTCCTGCTCGCCGGACTTCGGCATCAAGGGCGTGATGGACCGCTTCGGTCAGATCGCGCCGCGCGTCCTGTTCACGGCCGACGGCTACTTCTACAACGGCAAGCCCTTCAACTCCCTCGAGCGCATCAGCGGTGTCCTCACGGAGCTGGACTCGGTGGAGCAGGTGGTGGTGGTGCCCAACGTGAGCGACGCGCCGGACCTGTCCCCGGTCAAAGGCGCTGTCTTCTTCGACGACTTCCTGGCGGCCGACGGCGGCGAGATCGACTTCGCCCAGCTCCCCTTCGACCATCCGCTGTACATCATGTACTCCTCGGGCACCACCGGCGTGCCCAAGTGCATCGTGCACGGCGCCGGCGGCACGCTCCTGCAGCACATCAAGGAGCTGTGGCTGCACACCGACGTGACCTCCGAGTCCAAGCTCTTCTACTTCACCACCTGCGGCTGGATGATGTGGAACTGGCTGGTTTCGGGCCTCACCGCTGGCTGCACGCTGCTGCTTTTCGACGGCTCCCCCTTCTCGCCGGACCCGGCGGTGCTGTGGCGCTTCGCCCAGGACCAGGGGATGACGGTTTTCGGTACCAGCGCAAAGTACCTCGCCGCCTTGGAAAAGGCCGGCACGAAGCCCGGCAAGGAGCTGGATCTGTCCGCCCTACGGACCATCTGCTCGACAGGGTCTCCCCTGTCGGTGGAGAGCTTCGAGTACGTCTACCGGGACATCAAAAAGGACGTCTGCCTGTCGTCCATCTCCGGTGGCACGGACATCATCTCCTGCTTCGCCCTGGGCAACCCGAACCTGCCCGTGTACCGCTCCGAGCTCCAGTGCCGGGGCCTGGGCATGAGGGTGGACGCCTTCGACGCGCAGGGCCGCCCCGTACGCCAAGAGAAGGGTGAGCTGGTCTGCACCGCGCCCTTCGTCTCCATGCCCATCTATTTTTGGAACGACGCCGACGGCGCCAAGTACCGGGCGGCGTACTTCGAGCGGTACGACAACATCTGGCACCACGGCGACTTCGTGGAGATCACCGACCACGACGGCGTGATCATCTATGGCCGCTCGGACGCCACCCTGAATCCCGGCGGCGTGCGCATCGGCACGGCGGAGATCTACCGCCAGGTGGAGGGGCTCGACGAGGTGACAGACAGCCTGGTGGTGGGTCAGGACTGGGAGGACGACGTGCGGGTGATCCTGTTTGTCATCCTCCGGGACGGCGTATCGCTCGACGACGCGCTGATTCAGAAGATCAGGACCACCATCCGCGCCAACACCACACCGCGGCACGTGCCCGCCAAGATCCTCTCCATCGCCGACATCCCCTACACCATCAGCGGAAAGAAGGTGGAGCTGGCGGTGCGCAAGGTCATCCACCGCCAGGCGGTGCACAACAAGGACGCCCTCAAGAACCCCGAGGCGCTCGAATTGTATGCGGATCTGGAGCCGCTCCAGAGCTGAGCCCAGAGAGCTACTGGCAGTAGATGATGGATCCGTTCCAGACGCGGGGGCTGAAATCGGAGCCGAAGGGGTATGACTTGCCGACGCCCTCGTAGATCTGCAGGTGGCTGTCCTGCACGTACAAGGCGCCCTCGGTGCTCCCGTTGGTGTAGTTGATGTCACCGCCTGTGGTCGTCACGTAGAAGCCGAGCGTCGTGCCGGCCGTCGCCGTCAGGTTCAGGTCGAGGTTCAGCGGGGTCGCGGTACCCTCGGGGTTGCAGGCCACCCCCGGCACCGAGGCGATGAGCGTCCAGCTGGCGGAGTTGGTCTCGTGACCCACGTAGGTGCCGACACGGTAGTAGATCTCCAGGTCGTTGGTGTTGTCACAGTGGACGTCGAAGGAGTCGATGGTCACCGCCTGGAGCACCACCACGTCGAACATGTTGCCGTCCTGGCCGTTGCCGCCGGCCAGGGTGGTCGTCAAGGTGTCGGTGCAGACCTCCGAGACGCAGGCGGCGTCGCAGCCGTCGCCGGAGACGTTGTTGCCGTCGTCGCAGGACTCCCCGGCGGCGACGTTCATGTACCCGTCGCCGCAGAGGACCGGCGTGCAGTCTCCATCGCAGGTGACAGTGTCCCCGCCCTCGTCGCAGATCTCTCCCAGGCCCGAGTGCAGGATCCCGTCCCCGCAGTACTCGACGACGCAGGTCGCGCTGCACCCGTCGCCGTCTATGAGGTTGCCGTCGTCGCACTGCTCGCCACACTCCAGGTTGCCGTCCCCGCAGTTGGGCGTCGGCTCGATGGTGCAGTCCGCCGCGCAGCCGTCACAGTCCACGAGGTTGCCGTCGTCGCACTGCTCGCCACACTCCAGGTTGCCGTCCCCGCAGTTGGGCGTCGGCTCGTCCAGACACGCCGCCGAGCAGCCGTCACAGTCCACCGTGTTGCCGTCGTCACACTCCTCGCCGGCGCCCGCCGACACGATGCCGTCCCCGCAGTACTCCAGCCCGCAGTCGGCGTTGCACCCGTCCCCGTCGATGTTGTTGCCGTCGTCGCACTCCTCGCCCAGGTTCGGCTGCACGTTGCCGTCCCCGCACAGCTCGTTCTCGCAGGCGTCGCTGCACCCGTCCTCGCTGACGGTGTTGCCGTCGTCGCACTCCTCACCCAGGCCCGCCTGGACGATGCCGTCCCCGCAAACCTCCGTCACGCAGGCCGCGCTGCACCCGTCCTCGTCGGCGACGTTGCCGTCGTCACACTCCTCGCCCAGCCCGGGCTGGCGGATGCCGTCCCCGCAGACCTCCGCTCGGCAGGTGACGCCGCACCCGTCGCCTTCGGTGGAGTTGCCGTCGTCGCACTCCTCGCCGAGGCCCGCCTGGACAATCCCGTCCCCACACCGCTCCAGCTGACACGTGGGCCCACAGCCATCTCCCTCGTCGGCGTTGCTGTCGTCACACTCCTCACCCCCCTCGATGACGCCGTTGCCGCACACCGACACCGCCTGGACCTGGCACAGGGGGCTGCACCCGTCATAGGCCACGAGGTTGCCGTCGTCGCACTCCTCGTCCCCCTCCACCACGCCGTCCCCACACTCGGAATCGCCGTTCAGGGCCTTCGTGGGCGCGCAGGCCGCCAGCCCGAGAAGGACCGCAAAAACCAGACAGCAAAAGCGATGATTCGATGTTTTTCTCATAAGGACCCCTGGGGACGGTCTGCTCACTCACCCGACGTCGATCATACAACACAATCACGGTCGCTGACAAAAGCGCAGCTGGCCGACAGCCCGAAAGGACTTACATTCTCCTGCATGAGACTCCCACTTTCACCTCTCACCGCGCTCCTCCTCGGGGTCGCAGCCGTCCCGAGCGCCACCGCGGCCCCCGGTCAGACCACCGGGGCCGACTGCGACCGCCCCACGGCCCGCAAGACCCTCACCGGCCGGCCGGTCATCCGCGATGGCTTCCACTTTCAGGTGATGTTCGGCTTCGGTGGAGGCCCAGACTCCGTAGGCATCTTCCACGCCATGGAGATAGGCGGGACCTTCCGAAACGGCTTCACAATCGAGCTGTTGCACGTGTTCATCCAAAACGACGGCATCATCAGCGACGTGGGCGGCCCGGATCTCATCGGCGGTTGGATGCCGGCGGTCAAGTTCCCGCTGGTGTTCGACGATCTGATCTTCAAGGTAGGCGTGGGCCTGGGGGGCATTCACATCCAGGAGGGTGGCATCAAGGCCAAGGTGGGGCTGGGCGTGGCCTACGGCCTGGACTTTCACCTGCCCTTCTTCAGGCGATCTGGCCTGACCTTCTCCGTGACGCTGCTCCATGTCTGGTACAACTACAAGGGTGACCACACCCACTTCGGCGGCGCTCTGGGCGTGGGCTACACTTTCTTTTGAGCCGAGCGTACGAGGTGTCTTGCGGGGAGTGGGCTCGGAGAGGTTACTCCTTGCCGGCGTCGGACTGGTAGTAGTCCATGAGGATCTTCGCGACCTCGGGGCGGCTGAACTCCTCAGGGAGGTTCTCGCCGTTGGAGAGCATGATCCGCACCTTGGTGCCCGACAGGAAGACCCAGTCGTCCTTGGTGTGGTCGTCCACGGTCCGCATCATGATGACCTTCTTGAGCTTCTTGGACCACGCGGTGTGGTCAGCCTCGAAGATCTGGATGTCGAGGGCGCCCTCGGGCACCTCGTCGTGGAAGATGGACTGGGCATCGAAGGGGCCATAGTAGGAGCCCACGCCGGCGTGGTCACGTCCCACGATCAGGTGGGTGCAGCCGCAGTTCTGGCGGAACACGGCGTGGAGCACGGCCTCACGCGGCCCGGCGTACAGCATGTCGAAGCCGTAGCCCGTGATGTAGACGGTGTTGTCCGGGAAGTACAGCTCGGCCATCTTCCGGATGGCAGCGTCGCGCACGTCCGCGGGAATGTCGCCCTTCTTGAGCTTACCCAGGAGCATGTGGATGAGGATGCCGTCGGTGCCGAGGGCCTCGTGGGCCATGCGGCACAGCTCCTCATGGGCGCGGTGCATGGGGTTCCGCGTCTGGAATGCAACGACCTTCTCCCAGCCGAACTCCTGCATGCGCTTGCGGATGTGGTACGCCGTGCGGAAGGTCTCGGGAAACTCTTTCTCGAAGTACGAGAAGTTGAGCACCTGGATGGGGCCCGAGATGGCGAAGTTGCCCACGGTGTTGAACGCGGCCACGCCGGGGTGCTCGGTGTCGTCGGTGCGGAAGACCTTGTCGGTCATGGTCTTCATCTGATCGGCGGTGATCTCCTCGATGGCTTCCACGTCCTGGATGGCCAGGATGGGGTTGCCGTCAACATTGGGGTCGCGGAGCGCGATTCGCTTGGCGCCCTTCACCGCGCCCGGGTCCTTGACCACGTTCAGCACAGGGGTGGGCCAGAAGAGGCCGCTGGTGGTCTTCATATTCTCGGCCACGCCCATGGCGTCCGCCACGTTCATGTAGCCGGTCAGCGGGTTGAAATAGCCGCTGCCCATCATGACGGCGTTGCCCGCGGCGGCGGAGCTCACCACGATGCCAGGAAGGCCCTCGGCCTCCTTCAGAAGCGCAGCGCGCTTCGCATCGTCTTGAACGTAAAGCGGATTCAACTCATTGGAACCGTGCGGTTTGATCATTCCTCGAACTCCTTGGAAGGTTGACTTGTGGTTTCTTCATCACTGATAAGTGAGGATTGACTATCAAGTTAATCCCACTCCGTCAAGCGGATTTGGAGGGGGCGAAATATACCGAAATACTAGGGATTTGTTGCGGGGCGGGACAGAGCGGGGGTCTTGGCGCCGCCCGCTTTCCGGGGCACCTCACCGGCGCCCGCGGGGCGCGTCGCCGGCGGGGTCTTGCGCTTTGCCGGTGGCACGACACGCGGTCGCTTCTTGACGGGCGGGGCCGGGCGTACAGGGCGAGCCACGAGACGATGTGGGGGGCGAGTGGCGCGGGGATCGTCTCGGGTGGGAGGCGCCAGACGCGTGCCGCGTGGTTGCTCGCGGTCGCGCTTCTTCGCGCCGCGGCCGAACCTCGCGGTGAAGGTGAGCGCGGTCAGATGTGCCGTGGAGCGGTAGGTGCCAACGGGACCCTCGGTGCCGCCCTCGGACTTGGAGTCGAGGAAGTAGACGAACAGGTAACCCAGGTCGACCTTGAGCCACTTCCACTCGTACCCTACACCTACGGCAAAGTCGATGCGGTGGGCGTCGGGCAGAGACGGAGACAGGTACTCGGCCGGGGCAGGGTTCATGTCGAAGATGAAACCCAGTCGAGCCTTGAGACCCTTGACCGGAAGCTCATACTCGAAGCCCAGACGGAAGGTGGCCACGTTCTTGTTCTTCCGCTTGAGGATCTGGTCATCCCGCCGCTCGAAGTCCAGCTTCAGCTCGTCGTAGGTGGACCACAGCACCACGTTGACGTCGTAGGTGATGGCCAGCTTCGGGATGGGGCGGTACATGGCGCCCACCGAGATGATGTCCGGCAAGACAATGACGGCCTTGCCGCCCTGGTCCTGCAGCTCGGGGATGAACTCCTCGTGGTCGGGCTCGAAGTCCGCGCGCCCGTTGAAGGCCAACCTCACCCGGCTGTGGTAGGTCGCTCCGAAGTGCAGCTTGTTGGGAATGGGGCGGTACAGAAGCGCCGCGTGGGCGCCGAAGCCGAAGGTGGCGCCGCCGATCTGCACGTGGCCCCCAATGGCCTCGGGCAGGCCGTTGGTCATGTCCACCATGCCGCGCACCACGTTCAGGCCCAGGCCGACGCTGAACTTCTTGTGCAGTCGGACCGACACCGTCGGGGAGAAGGTCACCGTCTCGATGTCGGCCAGGATCGCGTGCTCACGTCCGGTCCAGTCATAGGGCCACTCGATGCCCAACCCGAAGATGGTGTACACGCCCAGACCCACCGAAACCCACTTGTTGATCCGGGCCATGCCGTAGATGGTGGGCAGCCAGAACCCGCCCTTGCGTGGAATGGCCTTGGTCGTCGCCCCGGTCGCGGCATCCTCGAACTGGGCGTTTGCGTTGACCCACACCGTGCCCAGGGAGAGCTGATAGCCCTCCATGTGCGCCAGGGCGGCAGGATTGAAGAACACGGCGGCGGGCTCGTTGGTGCTGGCGGTCACCGCGCTGCCCTTGCCGAGGGCCTCGGCAGAGACGTCGTAGACCAGGAACCCGGCGCCCCGAGCACTGGGGCTTGCGGTGAGACCCAGCACCAGCGCGCAGCCAAAAGCGACGATGATTTTGTTGGCTCGATTTTTCATGGGTACGTCCTGTTGATTCTCGAATTTCGCCGGTCAGGCGTCAGGGCGCCACGTAGTTGAACGCGTACACATATGCGACGTTCTCGCGGATGAGGTCGTGGGTGAGAGATGCAAACAACGGCTCATCGAACAGCTGGGCCATGGCCAGACGCGACTCCTCGACCTCCACCGCGGTCTCGTTGTCGAGCTTGGACACCAGGGAATTTCCATCGGCGTCGACCAGGGCGCCGCGCGTGCGCAGGTACACGGTCAGCGGCGAGGGCACGATGGGCCGCGAGCCGACCTCTCCAGGGGGACCGTCGCAGACACCGCAGTAGAAGGGGTCTCCCGCGTTCGCGGGCACCAGATCCGGGCGGTTGTCACCCTCGGCCTTGGCCGTGAGCATGATGATGTGCCGGTCGCCGTCGATGAACGGGAGGTCGGCGGTGAGCACGAGCTCGTTGCCCACCAGGGTCGGGGTGAAACCCAGGATAGCGTCGTTGAGCAGCGCCGGGTTTGTCAGGGCCTGCTGGACGACTGTGGCGTTGAGCAAAAAGACCGTGGCCGCTTCGGCGTCCGCCAGGGTGAAGGGCACCAGGCTGGACGCATCGATGGTGCCCTTGAAGGGCAGCCGCAGGATGTTGTTGCCCTCGGCGACGGGCACCATGCCCAGCGCGGGTTGCAGCTCCACCGTGGTCTGCGTGTGCGTGGGCCAGGCCCAGGCCACGGCCACCTCGTCCTTGGCCATCTGCCCGACGAGATCGATCACGTCCCACATGCCGGTGATGCCGTCCACGCCCTTGTACCCCTGGCGCAGCCCCTCCAGGGAGGCGAGGAGCCCCACCACGGTGGCGTGCAGCCCATCCGGGTCGCCCGGGAACTGGCTCGCATACATCTCGTGTATGAGCTCGTAGTACTTGCACTGGTCGTCCACCACGGCGTCGGCGTTGTAGAAGGGCGGGGTCTGGGCGTCGGGAGCGCAGTCCAGGAGGCTCTCCTCGCGCTTGAGCAGGTTGTAGATGACAGAGGCCACCACCCGGGTGCCGTCGCTGGTCACGACTCCGTTGTCGTAGCCGCGCACGGCCCCGACGTAGAGCGTGCCGATTTCCCAGCCGGCCGGGTTGTCGATGTAGAGGTAGTTGTCCGCGTCGTTGAAGCTCACGACGAGGCCGTCGCCCGCGGTATACTTGCTGAAGCCGCCCTCCAGCACCACGAGGGTGTCATCTGCCGCGCCCTCGTAGGTGATGGTGGCCGGATCCAGGGCGGCGTTCGCCGGCGTGCGCATGGTGGACAGGGTCGGGTAGCCGTCCAGGGTCTCCAGATACTGAAAGAACTCGCACTCTGCCACTGACGGCCAACCCGCGGCGGTCAGACAGGCGGCGGGCTCTTCGGGCACGTCGTAGCCCAGGAGCCCGAAGTCCAGCATGCCCGTGGTCTGGCTTATCGCGGCCACGGTGGGTTCCGGGATCCGCCCCGTGGCCGTATCGAACTCCATGAAGGAGGGCACCGGGTCGTTGCCGATCTCGGGTTCGCAGCCGGCACCAACCACCAGAAGCGCTGCGAACACAACGGCCGTCAGGGTCTGCCAGTGCCAAGGGCTGTACGCTCTACGTTTTTGAGTCATGGCTTGCGTCATGGGCTGTGTCATCCTCGTCTTTGTTGACCTCTCGCTTCGCGTTCACGCAAGGAGCTCGACCTCCGGGATTCTCTGAATCGTCAAGACCTGTGCTGTGTAAGCGCGACAACAAAACCACCCTGTATATGGCATGTGCGAAAATATTTACAAGTCCAAAAAGCCCCGGTTCGTCCACAATGCGCCCAGAAACACAAGATATCGCAGGTAGAAGCGAAAAACACGTAATAACAATTACTTTCATTACAGGCTCGAGACGATCTCCGGGCCTCCAAGAGGCCTCGTGTCCCGGAATGTGCGCTTTGGGTTCCGCCGCAATTGGGATACCATGGGGGCCGGACAGGCGCCGAACCCTGCGGACGCCGAGGCCGGGCTAAGATGCGCTCGATTGTAACTCTTCTCATCGTGTCGATTCACCTTGCGCCGGGTTGTGCAGACCGGTACACCGCGCCGGATCCGGGAGCGGACGCAGCAACCCCGGACGCCGCCCAGGACGCAGCCGGGCCGGACGGGGACACCACGGACGCGGCCGAGGGGCAGTGCGGCAACGGGGTGACCGACCCGGGCGAGGCCTGTGACGGCCTGGATCTGGGCGGCCTCGATTGTGTTGGCCTGGGCTTCTTCGAGGGCTCGGTGACCTGCCGGACGGACTGCACCCTGGACACTTCGGGTTGTCGGGAGCGGTGCGGCAACGGCGCGGTGGATCCCGGTGAGGCCTGCGACGGGGCCAACCTCGCGGGCCAGACCTGCCAGGGCCTGGGGCTCGGCGCGGGCGTTCTGAGCTGCCGCCCTGACTGCGGCTACGACCTCACGGGCTGCCCCGGTTGCGGCAACGGTGTGCTGGAGGCCCCGGAGGGCTGCGACTCCACGGACTTCGGTGGCGCTTCCTGCACGGGTGGCCTCGTCTGCACGACCGACTGCCATGTCGATGCCACGGGCTGCGACGTTCCCGGCACCGGCACGGGGGCTGACGGCGTGCTGAACGTGGATGGGCCCACCGTCCTGGAGGCGCCGCTCGCGTCATCCTACTCGGTCATCAGCCTGGGGATGGACCGCGCCACCGTGGACGCCACCGCGGACGCGCTGGCCCCGGGAGACGAGGTCCTGGTGATCAACCTCCAGGGCTCCGACGCCGCTTGCGGAACGGTGGGCGTCCATGAGTTCTTGACCGTGTCATCGACTGCGGGCAGCGAGGTGGTGTTCGGGTCGGTCGTGCAGGAGATCTACGGCGTGGGGGGCGACAACACGGACCTCTCCGGCCAGGCCATCGTGGTGCAGCGCGTGCCCAACCTCTCCTCGATGCATGTCACCTCTGGGGGCATCCTGACCACCATTCCGTGGAACGGCACCCGGGGTGGGCTCCTGGTGCTCCGGGTGGACGGCGCCGTCACCCTCGATCCACAGACCTCCCTCACGGTGTCGGGCCTGGGCTACAACGGCGGCGCGGGGGTAGGCATCGGACGCAGTCACGGCCGACAGGGCGAGTCAATCTGCGGCAACCCGCAGGCCGTGGACGTCACCCCGAATCACGGCGGGGGTGGCGGAGGGATCTACCTCGACACCAACGACGACTGCGGCCAAGGGGGCGGGGGCGCTGGCTACGCGATGCCGGGCGGGTGGCGAGACTTCACCCCGACCTGCGTGAATCGAGGGGCCACCACACCGGCCGCCAACGGCGGTGGGATCTACGGAGTCAACAGCCTGCCGCGCTGGCACCTGGGCTCGGGCGGCGGCAGCGGCGGCACCGACGACCATTCGACCACGTCCGGTACCGGTGGACGGGGGGGAGGAATCCTCGTGGTCTTCGCGCGGTCCCTCGTCGTGGACGGCGCCGTGAGCGCCGCGGGCGGCGACGGCCAGGTCCCGTCCGACTTCACCGACTCCGGAAACGGCGGCGGTGGCAGCGGAGGCACGATCCTGCTGCACCTGGGCGCCCTGTCGGGGGCGGGCGCCGTACGCGCTCCTGGCGGCCTCGGCCCGCCCCCACAGCACCCGGACTGGAACAGCCCCGGCGGCGACGGCGCCGTGGGCCGCATCCGAATCGACTACCAGAGCGGCTACGGCCTGCTCCCCGGTGACCCCCTCGCCACCTGGTACCTGGAGCACCTGTGCCACCCCGCCCCCGGGTACACGTCGGTGGTCTACTGATTCACCCGTCCGCCGGTCCGTGATCGATGCTCCCGCTGACCTACGCCGCCACTCGACCGGCGCCGCCACCCGACCGGCGCCGCCACCAGAGCCCGACCCACAGCAGCAACCCGAGCACCACTGCGCCTCCGGACACCGGCCCGGCCCCCTGCCCTCCCGAGCACCCGCACCCTCCGGTCACCCCCGGAGCCCCATCGCCGCCCCCATCGACTCCCGCGCCGGCATCACCCGCCGACCCCGCGTCCGCGAGCCCGGCGTCGGGCCCTTCACAGGGCAGGTCCGCGCCATCGCAGTCCTGATCGATGCCGTCTCCGCACAGGTCCGCGGCCCCGGGGTGGATCCCAGGGTCGGTGTCGTCGCAGTCATAGGGCCAAGCGTACCCGTCCCCGTCCAAGTCCGCCGCACAGGACTGGTCGCTGCCGTCGCAGTCCTCATCGATGCCGTTTTCGCAGATCTCCGGGGCGCCCGGGTACACGTTCGGGTCCTGGTCGTTGCAGTCCGCCGGCGCCTCGAATCCGTCCCCATCGGCGTCGGTGACCGGGGCGGCCGACACGTAGATGGCGTGGGTCCCGTACACGGTGTCCGCCGGATCCGCCACGAAGGTCAGGTCATAGGTGCCTTGCTGAGGAAAGACCACCGTGTAGGTCCAATGGCAGGGAACGGTCGGGTCCGAGACGCAGGAGCCATCGATGCCCACGAGGGTCGGCACCAGGCCCCCTCCCGGCCCCATGACCGCCAGCCCGATGTTCGTGTAGCCCACGGTGCCGGTCACCACGATGGTCACTGTCTCCAGGGCATGGGGCGCCGACGGATCGTGCCAGAAGGTGACCTGGTCGCCCGAGCATTGAAGATCCGCGCCGGTACAGTCCTCGTCCACGCCGTTTCCGCAGATCTCCGTGGCACCCGGATGCACGTTCGGGTCGTTGTCGTTGCAGTCCGCCGGGGGCGAGTGCCCGTCGTTGTCCACGTCGATGACCGTGCCCCCGCCACACGCCGGATCCCACGTCGGCGCCGAGGCCTGGTAGGCGTAGTAGGCGGCCTTGGCCACGCCGCCACCGTCCAGGAGCCCGTAAGGCGCCACCATGCCGTCGGACCAGCAGAACCACAGGATCACCGGCACGTTGGCGAGGTAGAAGTTGCGGGTCAAATCGTAGACGTTGGTGAGGTACTGGTCCTGGTTCGCCAGGTCCACGGTTCCCAGCTCTGTCACCCACAACGGCACGCCGAACTGCAGGTACGTGTTGTAGAAGGTCGACAGGTTGCCAAAGCCCCAGGTCGCGTTGGGCCAGCCGTCAGGGGCGCGTTGACCATAGGGGTGCACGCCCACCCCATCGGCGAAGAGGCTGCCCACGGCGTCGATGGCGTCGGTCAGGTACTGTGGATTGCCCGAGGCGAGCCCGCCCACGATCACCGGTCGGGTGGACTGGGCCTTGATGGCGAACCAGGTGTCCCGCAGCATCACCCCATACTTGTCCGCCGGCACCCCCGGGTCGTAGGGCTGCCCAGGGAAGAGAAGGTCGGGCTCGTTCCACACCTCCCAGGCGTCCACGTTGTTGCCATAGTGCGCCGCGAGGGCGCCCACGTCGGCCGCGAACGTCGCGATGTAGCTGTCCCACGCCGCGCCGGACCCTCCCGACCCGGGCCCGCCGGACACCGAGGCGTAGTCCACCAGCAGCAGCACGCTGAGCCCGTTCGACCGCAGATCAGAAATGATCGGATCAAAGAACGACGTCCCCGCGCCGACCTTGTACTCGATGCGCACCCACCGCACGCCCGCGTTCTGGAGCTCCGCCGCCGAAGGGTTCCCCGCCGGGTTCCAGGGATCAATGTTCATCCCATAGACCATGTTGTCGGGCGCATCGCACTGCGCCCGGGCCGCCTCCGGCGCCCTGACCAACACAGCCATCATCGCAACGAGCCAAAAACCGCGCAACGCCAAGCACCTCATGGCGACCTCCCGGGTGAATCTGCCAGGCAAATCAATGCTAGTCACAGGCCCGTCCCAGAGTCAACGACCACCGCATCCGGCCATTTTCTCACGGACGTTCCCCGCGGTGGAGCAGCAAGCACTTCAGGAGAACGCTGCCCTATGCGCTTCTCACTACGTTGTCCGATTTCCCCAGACTGCTCCGCCGCTTCGCGGCTCACTGCACCCCCCCCCGCCCCTGCCCGGCACCCAGGACGGCGTTGCCTTTCCGGAGCGAACAGTGCGACACGCCCAACACGTGCGGGGACGAGGAGAGCGACGCGCCCGAGCAGTGCGACGGCGCCGACCTGGGCGGAGCGGACTGCGTCTCGCAGGGCTTCGACTCCGGAACCCTGGGCTGCCACGCGAACTGCACCTTCGACACCACGGGCTGCCTGGCCCCGCCAGGGTGCGGCAACGGCCAGCTCGACCCTGGAGGAGGATCGGTTCCCCATCCCCGGTGTCAGGCCGATCGCATACAGCGCCCCGCCGGCCGCCCTCCCGCAGGCGGCCTACGCGGCCAACCTGAAGCAATGGGTGGCAGACGGGGGAGCCGTCGTCGTGGACGACTTCAACTACGACTTCGTCGAGCAGGTGTGGCCGGAGTTTCCGGGATACTACGACGACAGCGCGGTGTGCGGCGACGGGAGCACCCCACCTGGCACCGTGGGTCTGTGCAACAGCTGGTCCTCCTACAGCTTCAACGGCAGCCCGGGGGGGGGACGAGCTTCGGGTCCTGGCTCGCCCAGCCGATGGTCAACCAGGGCAACCCTCTCGTCTTGGAAGAGGCCTGGGACATCATCTCCGGGCTGGGTCCGGGTGAGATCGGGATCGACGCGACCTGTGGGACCGGCCCGAATGGCGAGGTCTACAGGGAGCCGGCGGTCTGGATGTACGACGCCGACAACGGGCCCGTGGGCCCCATGGCCCCGGCCACGGTCTCCTGGCCCTACCACTGCGGCCGCGTCGGCTACACCGTGTACCACACGGTGGGTGGCGGAGGCTCCTCGCTGCTGCTGCAGGAGAAGATCATGATGTACCTGATCCTGCGCCTGCAGTCCTGCGCCGTCGGCCCCTGCGACTGGGCCGGCGTCCAGTAGAGGCGGCTTCGGTACCGCACCGCGGCCCAGGTCCAATCACCCTGGTGTAAGCTCGTCGCTGCTGGGACGTTTTGTGAATGTTAGCCTGGAGTTCCCTCATTATGCTGCAGGAGATAGCCATGCGATCGATTAGCCTGTTCATGACAATGATGCTTCTGGGGTGCGCGGCCAAGCACGTGTCCCGGCCTCCCCTCGAGCTGGTGCGCACCCCCAAGGAAATCGTCAAGCGGGGGCCCCCGCCCCTGCGCGTCGCGGTCCGGCTCAACAAGCGCTTCGTCAAGGCCGGATCACCGGACGAGATCATCGCCCGTCTGCGCATCACCACGGCGAAGGATCTGACCGTCCCGCGCGCCTCGGTGAACCTCGGCCTGGTGGTGGACACCTCCGGGTCCATGGCCGGGGCACCGATCAGCCACGCCCGCAAGGCCGCCCTGGCCTTGGTCAAAGCGCTCAGAGTCGGCGACCGGATCGCCGTCGTGGTGTTCAACTCCGAGTCCCAGGTGCTGGTGCCCTCGACGGTCATCGATGACCGATCCCGGGACCGGATCGCCGCCCGGATCGCGACCATGGTGGCGCGGGGTACCACGGACATGGCGGGGGGGCTCTCGAGGGGCATCGCGCAGGTCCGCCGGGCCATGCGGCCGGGCGCAATCAACCGCGTGGTCCTGCTCAGCGACGGCAACCCCAACGACCCGCGGAACATCCGAAACCTCGCCCGCAATGCCCAGCGCAGCTCGATCACCATCACCGCGTTGGGGCTCGGCCTGGACTACAACGAGACGCTGCTCGGGGCGATCGCCAGGGACTCGGGAGGCACCTTTCACTTCATCAAGGACCCGGCCAAGGTCGCCGGGGTGTTTCGCAATGAGGTGATCCGGATGCGGCAGGTGGTCGCCCAGCGGCTGTCGCTGCGGATCCTGCCCGGCCCCGGGATCACCATCCGGCGGATCTACGGCCGGGCCGCGCACCGCCACGGCCGCTACGCCACTGTGCCCCTGGGGGTCCTTCGGGCGGGCGAGCAGCGGGACGTGCTGATCCGGCTGTCGATCCCGCCTCGCCGCGCCCAGGCCACCATCGAGCTGATGGATGGCCTGCTGACCTACGTGGCCAAAACCGCTGGCAGGGGCTTTCGCCACCAGCACAAGGTCTACCTCTCCGCGGTGGCGACCCCCGACCCCGCCAAGGTCATCGCCGGTGGCAACCGGGACTTCGACCTCTCCCTGGCCCGGGCCGAGGCCGCCCAGGGAACCATCGACGCCATCGCCCTGGCCCGGTCCCGAAGGCTCAAAGAGGCCCTGGCGATCCTCGACCGGGCCCTGGCCGCCGCCCGCGCGGCTGCGCTGAAGTACAAGGACGCCAAGCTCACCGCCCAGGTGGCGCAGATGGTGAAGCTGCGCGCCGCGCTGCCCTCTCTGGTCCCGAGGGTCCTGCGACAGGCCTGGGAGCGTCGCCGTCGGCGACGTCGGGGACGTCCGGGACGCCCCGGGCGACGCCTCCGGCCCACGAAGCCCAGCGCCCCGGTCCCTGCCCCTGCCGCGACGATCCGCAAGGCGCACAGCGCCGCCACCAAGGTCCTGGACAAGTAGTCTCACAGATGCCGTGACACCACGTCACCACGTCACCACGCCGGCACTCGCCGTCAACCCTTGCTGCGGCGGACCAGACGCCTGCGGCGATGGTCCAGGGCCCGCGCCACCCGGTCGGGGTCCCGGCGGCAGGACACCCGGCCCGTGGCGAGGCGAAGGAGCGCTACGTCCACGACCTCCAGGGCGTCGGCAAAACGGTGCTCCCGGTGCTCCAGGAGCTTGGCGAGGTTCTCGTATGGGTACAGGCCGTCCGGGTGACAGGTCTGCACGAGGTCCCGCCACAGGGCCTCGGCCTCCTCCCAGCGATGCGCCCGCTTGACCAGGCCCGAGAGTCGGCGCAGCGCCTCGTCGCGAACCGCCCCGTCCCGGACCGCCCCGTCCCGGACCGCCCCGTCCCGGACCGCCCGGGGCTCGGCTGGTGGATCCCGGCAGGCTTCGACATAGGCGTGCTCGGCCCGCTCGCCATCGCCGAGGTGCTCGTGACACTGGCCCAGCCCCAGCCAGACCGCTGGGTGGTCCGGCTCTGTGGGGCGGTGGTCGTCGATCAGGTCTCGGATTCGAATCGCCAGCGACACCATGGACAGGACGTCCAGGGCGTTGTGGCTCACCACCGGGGCCAGGGGCGTCGCGTCACCGTTGCTCAGGTATTCGTTGTAGATTCGGGGGATTTCAGGCCCGGGCACGTCACCCTCTCGGTGGAGGTCCAGGAGGCTCTCCTCCAGGCTGGTCAGGGCGCAGCTGGGCAAGTGGTGGCGCCAGAGCCGCCTGGCGGGTCTCATGAGGTCCAGGTGCGGCACCGCCCCGATGGGCAGGGCCCGACGCTGCAGGATGAACCGCGTGTGCAGGAGCGGCACGTCGAAGGACCGGCCGTTGTAGGTGACCAGCAAGCGACAGCTTTCGAGGTCCTGGGCCACCAGGCGCGCCCAAGCCCCCTCCTCCTCGGGTGCGCGCAGGAAGTACTGTCGCATGACCAACGCGCCGTCGGAGAACCTCGCCAGACCCACCAGGAACGCATAGATCCCCGCGCCCGCGCCAAGGCCGGTGGACTCCACGTCCAGGAAGACCGCCTCGGCCAGGTCCTGGTCCGCGGCCAAATCCGCGCCCGCCAGGTCGGCCAGCCCGCGCCCCACGGGCCCTCGAAGCCGATCGAGCCGGACCCCGCCGTGGACCTCGGCGGCATCCATGCGGGTCTCCACCACCACGACGGGCCCATGGGCTGTGACCACGTCATGGGCGTTGGGCAGGATCCGGGTGAGCTCCGTCATCGGCTCGGCTCCTGGTCGTCGGCGCTCGGCTCCTGGTCGTCGGCGCTCGGCTCCTGGTCGTCGGCGCTCGGCTCCTGGTCGTCGGCGCGCAGCTCGCCCAGGATCGCCCTGGCGAAGTCCCGGCCGTCAGACCTACGGTCGGCGCGGCCCTGCCCCTGGGCCTCGTCCGGCGGGCCCACGCAGTCGGGACACCCCGCTGCGCAGCCGCACCGCTCCACGAGCTCGTGCGCGTGGGACAGCAGCTCCTCGTGCAGGTCGAACAGTGCCGCGGCGAAACCGACCCCCGCGGGGGTACGCTCGGCGATGACCAGGGAAGGGCTCTCTTCTCCCTCGGGTGGCTGCCACCAGACGCGCAGCTCGAGGTCCCGGGGGTCGCACATGAGCACGAGGGGCGCCACGTTGCCGATCAGGTAGGCCAGTCGCTCGAGGGCGCCCGCGAACCGCTGGTGGTTCTCGGCGCGGGCGTGGCACACGCGGCAGAGGGTGACCAGGTTGGCCAACCGGTTGGCTTCCTGGTAGGCCTGGTTCTCGCCCCGCACGTAGCCAAAGTCCCGGAAGGGTCGCAGGTGGTGGATGTCGTGCTGGCGCTCTCGCTCCGGCGCCCCGCAGCGCGCGCAGACCCGACCGTCCCGCTCTCGGGCCCGCCGCCGCTGGGCCTGCCAGTCGGGGCCGCGGTAGCCCACGGGGTCCGGGCGCCACCAGCCGCCGGCCCGCAGCCGGTTCACGGTGTCCTCCGAGAGGGTGAGCCAGTAGGCCGTGGCCGTGCGACGATGCTCGGGGAGGTCCAGAGGCTCCCGAGCCACCACCTCGCCGGTCCGCGGATCGACCTCTCGGTAGCCGACGGTCCTGTTGGTCAGCTCGGTGTCACCGTACAGGACGCCGCCGCCACGGACCTCGCGCTGCCTGGCCGCGTCGACCAGCCGCAGGTCGTGCTCCTGGTCGGCCAGCGTCACATGGTGCGTGCGGGCGGGGCTGAGCACCGCCCTGCCCGCCTCCCAGTCCAGGGACTCCACCCGGAACACGTCGCCATCGTGGACGTACAGGGCCCCCGGATACGCGACGGCCAGGGCCGTCGACCGGTCCAGGGTGCCCACGGCGGCGCCACGGCGCTTTCTGCGTCCAGCGGTGCGTGTCCCCCGCCTCCCGGACGCCTCGGGTGCCAGGTCGAGCGTGACGGGATCCACCTCGATGGAGCGGAGCCCCACCTTGGGCGCCGGGGCTTCGCCGCCCACCCAGAAGAAGCGCTGGTCTGCCCTGCGCAGGACGCCCTCCCGGGCCAGGTCGGCGAGCAGGGTGCCGCACCGCCGGGGGCGGACGTCCGCACGGTGGATGTCGCGCAGCTCGCCAGGGTCCTGGGGCTCGCCGGCCGCCTGGGGCTCGCCGGCCGCCTGGGGCTCGCCGGTCGCCTGGGGCTCGCCCGGGGCGACGGGCTCTCCGGCGGCCAGGGACTCGCCCGGGGCGATGGGCAGCTCGAAGGAGGCACACCGCAGGTGCTCACGCAGGATCAGCGGGTTGTCGGGATCCACCTGGGCGTGCTCCGGGCGGCCCGACAAGACCAGGTCCGGGCGCCCGACGAGGTAACGGTCCAGGGCGCCGCCGCCCGCCACCAGCACAGCCAGCGACGCGCCCCGGCGCCCCGCCCGGCCGGCCTGCTGGTGCAGGCTGGCCAGGTCCCCCGGATAACCGGCCAGCACAGCCGCCTGGAGGGGACCGATGTCCACGCCCAGCTCCAGGGCGCTGGTGGAGACCACGACGCGAACGGTGGAGTCTCGGAGCCCCTGCTCGATGGCCCGGCGCTCGGCCGGTCGGAGGCCTGCCCGATAGGCGCGGATGGCCTCCCTCGGGCGAAGCCCCTCGGTGGTCGCTGTCGACCGGCGCAAGGAGCGCACCAGCTCCTCCACCCCCCGGCGGGTCCGCACGAACACGATGGTGGGGATGGAGGCCTCGAGGAGCGCCCGGACCAGCAGCTCCACCTCCTCGACGAGGCGGCGGCGGATGCCGAGGGCCGGATCCTCCACGGGCGGGACCAGGCCGGCGAAGCGACGGGGCGGCCGCGGAGCGTCCGCGCCGACAACCACCGTCAGCGGACGGGTCGAGGTCCGGGCTGAGCCGATCAGGCGTCTGGCCAGGGACTCGGGGTTCGCGATGGTGGCCGAGCAGGCGGCGACCTGGACCGGCCCTCCTCCGTGGAAATGCACCAGCCGCCCCAAACGCCACAGCACGTTGGCCACGTGGGAGCCGAAGACGCCCCGGTACACGTGCAGCTCGTCCAACACCACCAGACGCAGGTTGGCCAGGAAGGGGCCCCAATGGGTGTGGTTGGGCAGGATCCCCAGATGCAGCATCTCGGGGTTGGTGAGCAGCCATCGCGCGCGCCTCCGGATTCCGGCTCGGCCGGCGCGGGGCGTGTCGCCGTCGTAGGTCTCCACCGCGACGTCGAGCGGCCCGGGGAGGAGGTCGTTCCACCGTCCGAGGGCCGCCCGCTGGTCCTGGGCCAGGGCCTTGGTCGGCGCGAGATACAGCACCCGCGCCGCAGGGTCGGCCAGGAGCGTGGTGAGGGCCGGCGCGATGTAGCCGAGAGACTTCCCCGTGGCGGTGCCGCTGGCCAGGACCGTGTCCTCACCGTTGAGCAGGGCGGCCATGGCCTCGGCCTGGTGGCGCCAGGGTCGCGCGATGTCGAGGGCCACAGCCGCGTCCACCACCGCCCGGTGCACCGCCGGGGGCCACTCACAATACCGGGCGGGACGCGGCGGCTCGTCGCGCACCCACTGAAGGCTGGATTCGAATCGAGCGAGCACCGAATCGCCAATCAATGCTCGTCCTTGATCCTGGAGTGCTCGATGAGCAGCTGCAGCGCGTTCATCTGGATCTCGTCGGGGCCCTCGTACTCGTCGGCGACGAACTCGAAGTGACCGGCATCCCAGTCCAGCAGCTCGAAGAGCGCCTCCCGCCCGGTCAGATCAAAGGGCTCCAGGGAGCAGCACACGGGCCTCCCTTCGCGCACGTTCACCTTGGCCCGACACTGGCGGTTGCTGATGCGCAGGGCGCCGGTCTTCTCCTCGGTCATCAGCATCTGGAGCAGCGTGGGCAGCGCCACGAGGCCGAGGTCCCCGTGCAGGACCCGGCGTGAGGACATGTCGCTGGGGTGGTCCTTGTACTTGACCAGGGTCTCCTCCACCCGGGCCAGAATCTCTTCGGGGGGCGTGGACTTGGAGATGAAGTCGTCGGCCCCCAGCTCGTAGGCCTTCTGCCGCTCGTGGGGGCTCACCACCGACGCGAGAAACACGAAGGGCACCGGCGCGAGATCGGGTCGCGCCTTGACCAGCCGCAGGAAGGTCCAGCCGTCCATGGCGGGCATGCGGATGTCGCTCAGGATCAGGTCGGGCGGATCCTTGATGCACTTGGTGAGCGCCTCCGCCCCCGTGCCCGCCAGGGCGATGCGCAGGCCACGACGCATGAAGAGGCTGGAGATCTTGCGCTGCACGAGGCCCTCGTCCTCCACGAGCAGGATGCGCGTGCCCTTGAGCCGGGCGCGGTCCACGGTCGGGTCTTGACGCTCTACACACTCGACGAAGGTGTCGTGGAGCACCGCCTTGCCCTCCGGGGCGAGATCCAGGAACTCCAGGCCCATCCCCGGCGCCCGGTCCAGCTCGGCGGCCTGGTCCGTGCCGATGACGTGGGCCACCCGGGCGATGACGGGGATCTCCTGGTCTTCCCCCGGCAGCAGAAGGCGCAGCGGGAGGACGGTATTGATGGGCAGAAAGTGCAGCGTGCGGATGAAAATGCCGCCCTTGCTGATGTTGTCGGCGTACCGGGAGATGTACTCGGAGTGCGTCCGGTAACGGACGCGAACCTCGGAGGACTTGCGCGGCGTTTGACGATCGTGCTTGGTCACGGACTCGCTCCCGACTCCCGGGCACGGGGGGGCACTCCGGAGATCAATACCAGGCTGCCCCGGGAAAAGCAGCAGGATTGTCACCCATTTGATCACAGATGTTCCCCGCTGGCGCCGGAGGCGCCGCGTCCGTGGGCCGTGGCGCTCGGGCCCGCACCATGCCGCAACAGCGTGATTGCAGTAGGCCTTCAAACCGGTCGCCGTTCTAGGGTTTCTTCGCAGTGCCAGGCAGCCAGCGTTTTTGAATGAAGCTTCCTTCCGGGCGTGCCTGATTTTTCTTTGAAAGGGGGGAAAGATCGCCCGCGCTTCCACTCTGGGGTATGCCCAAAATGGAAGATCGGCGCCGGGGCGGTGGATGGGTGTGCATGTGCGCATCGCCGACAACACCTTTGGCAAGGTACTGCCACGGCTGGCGCAGGGCGACCTGATGACCTGCCTGCACCGGCTGGTCAAGGCCGAGCATTTTCTATTGGGCTGTGTGGGAGGATCCTGAAGACCAAGGCCTTCGACGCAGTCTGGGTCCGCCCCGGCGTCGCTCCTCTCCGGATTCTTGTCGGTAAAAAACCTCCCCCGCTGCAAGGGGCCAGCGACAGCTGAGCCGTCAGCGCGACCGCAGCGCCCCTGCGGGGCTCGCGGACGTCAGCCTGCGTCAGCGCAGGCGGATGAGTGATAGGACGTGCCCGGGTTTCAGCCGGGCTTGCTGGCAGGCCACCGACTGTGGTTCAATCAGAGGTCGAATGGAATCTGAAAGAGGTGGTGTCATGAAGCGCGCGATTGGATGCGGTGCTGTACTGCTGGCTGTGTTCCTGGTGGCGGGCGGGTGTGGGCCGCGCACCACGGGGAATGGGGAAGATGACGGCGGTGGGAACGACAACAACCAGAACGTCAACGACGGGGGGGTCGAGGACGACGCCTTTGTCTGCGATGGGGACCGGGTGGTGTGCGAGGGCGTGTGCTGTGAGGTGGGTGAGTTCTGTTGGGACGGCCAGTGCTGTGACGACGTGAGCCGATGCGGCGACCACTGCTGCGCGGCGGACGAGCTGTGCATGGGGGGCTATTGCTACCCAGACTGCGGCCAGGGGACGATCTGCTTGGACACCAACGACCAGGCGCTGTGCTGCGACTCCACGGAGATCTGCTTCATGAACCAGTGCCTCGTTCCAGGGGGCTGGTGTGACTCGGACGCCGACTGCGCGCTGACGGAGTACTGCGAGGTGTCCATCAACGCCTGCCTGCCCATCCCCACCAGCACCTGCGAGTACATCCCGCCGGCTGGGGACTTCACGCCCACGGTGGAGTGGACCTGGCCCCCGACCGGGGGCACGACCATCCTGCCCAACCACCTGGACGTCCTGACCGCGCCCGCTGTGGCCGACATGGACGGGGACGGGATCCCCGAGGTGGCCTTCGTGGCCTACCGGGACTCCTGCGACGGCGGGAGCTACTGGACCGGGGTCCTGACCATCGTGCGCGGCGACACGGGGGCCGAGGTCCTGCGGCTGGATGATCCCACCCGCCGGCTGGGCGCCTCCACGGCGCCGGCCATGGGGGACATCGACGGCGACGGACTGCCCGAGGTGATCGTCATGGGCGTCAACTGGCTGCTGTACGCCTACGAGCTCGACGGGACCCTCATCTGGACGTCGGAGGCGTCCACCCGGGAGATCCGCAACGGCGCCATCGCCATCGCGGACGTTGACGGGGACGGCCTCCCCAACATCGTGTTCGGCACGTCCATCTACGATCACCTGGGCAACTTCATGTGCGCCGGCGTGGGCGGCGGCGTGGGGGGCAGCAGCGCCCAGCGGGCCATCTCCGTGGTGGCCGACCTGGACATGGACGGGGACATGGAGATCGTGGGGGGCAACACCGCCTATCACCACGACTGCTCCATCTACTGGAACAACACCTCCATCGGCGACGGCTACCCGGGAATCGTAGACATGTTCGACGGCGCCGGGGTCCCCGGGCAGGACCTGTGGCCCGAGGTGGCCCTGGTGAGCGCGGGGAACGTCTACGTGCTCAACGGCCAGACCGGCGACGTGATCTGGGGCCCGGTGGCCATCCCGGGGAACACCGGCAGCAACTTCGGCGGCGCGCCAGTGGTGGCGGACTTTGACGGGGACGGGTTCCGGGAGATCGGCACGGCGGGTGGCGGCGCCATGGCGGTCTTCGATCCAGACGGCCCGACGCAGGTGCTGTGGGAGCAGCCCACCAAGGACACCTCCTCGGCCATCACGGGCTGCACGGTCTTCGACTTCGAGGGCGACGGCTCGGCGGAGATCGTCTACACCGACGAGTGCTTCGTGTACATCTACCGGGGCACCGACGGCGAGATCCTCTTCCAGGAGTCCAACAACACGCGGACCCACAACGAGTTCCCCATCGTGGTGGACGTGGACGCCGACGGCAGCTCGGAGCTTCTGGTCACCGCCAACATCTGCAATTGGAGCTGCGATACCATGACCGGCTGGACCGGCCCGCTGCGCCGGGGCATCAAGGTCTACGGCGACGTCCAGCTCAACTGGGTCCGCACCCGCAAGATCTGGAACCAGCACAGCTACCACGTCACCAACGTCAACGACGACGGCACCATCCCGTCGCCGGAGCCGCAGAACTGGATGGTGTCGGGCCTGAACAACTACCGGCAGAACGTGCAGACCTGGGGCGTGCACAACGCGCCGAACATGGTGGGCACCCACTTCGGCGCCGACACCCGCCTCTGCGCCGTGGGCGGATCCATCGCCCTGGGGCTCATGGTGGAGAACGAGGGCAGCAAGGGCGTGCCCGCCGGCATCAACGTGGGCTTCTACCGAATCTACAACGGCACGGAATCCACCTTCATCGGCGCGGTGCAGACCGCCGATCCCATCCTCCCGGGTATGATTGAGTACGTGGAGCTGATCTACGACATTCCGCCCGAGGACGACCCGATCCCCGACGAGTTCTGGTTCTCCGCCGTGGTGGACGACGCCTCGATCCTGGAGGTGGCCATCCACGAGTGCCACGAGGACGACAACACCGTGGGCCCCATCATGGTCACCTGCAGCACGGTAGACTGAACCACTCGACCAAGGACTGCTACGGGGTGGCGTACAGGTCTGTGATCTCGGCTGAGGACAGCGCCTTGTCGTAGACTCGGACCTCGTCCAACAGACCGTCGAAGGCTGCGCCCCAGGGGCTGCCGCCCAGGTGAATGGGCCGGTCCACGTTGCGGGCCACGCGGCCGGTGAGCTGCGCGGTCTCCACCTCGACGCCGTCCAGCCAGAGCCGGACATCGGCGCCGTCGTAGGTGACCCCATACAGGTGCCAATCGGTGTCGGCGTTGTCGAGGCCCTCTGCCGTGAGGCTGACCGAGTCGGCCTCGTTGTAGACATCGGCGCGCAGGCCGTCGGCGAGCAGCCGCACACTGTACGACGTGTGCTTCAACAGCACCTCCCCGCCGGCCGCCGGATCGTTCTTGCGCGCCCAGAAGACCAGGCTGACCTGCTCCAGGTCGTCGAGCAGGTACTGGTGGTCCACGACCAGCAGCGCGCCGCCCTCGGCGCCGTCGAAGGAGGCCGCCTGGCCGGACACGCCGGGTCCGTAGGTGCCGTCGCCGGCGTCCCAGGCCACCACGTTGCCCTTGCCCGACCAGTCGTCCGCGTCGCCCTCGAGATGCAGGCCCAACACCAGATTGGGCAGGACCGCGGCCGCCACCGTGACGGGGCGGCTGACCGAAGCGCTCTGGCCGAACCCGTTCGTCACGGTCAGCGTCACGTCGAAGTTCCCCGGGCCAAAGACGTGGCGCACCGTGGCCCCGGTGGCGGTCTCGCCGTCTCCGAAGTCCCACCCGTAGGTCGGGTTGGCGCCGCAGGCCAGCGAGTACGTTGCGTCGAAGTCCACGGCGAGGGGCTCCCAGCCCGCTCGTCGCGTGCTCACGATGTAGGGGATCGGCGTGTCGCCGTCGCAGCGCACGCAGGGGAAGGCGCCGATGTCCGCGCCCTCGTAGCCGGCACCGCAGGCCGGGCTGGATCCGATGACCCGGTAGTCCTCGTTGTCGAAGTCCATGAACAGCGGATCCACGCCGTACAGCCCGTGCGCATCGTCCCCCGGGACCTTCTCCGGCCAGGTGAAGTCCGGGCAGTGCAGGTTGTGGTCCCAGATGGACCCGATGCGCGAGACCTCGTCCGACAGAGCCTGCCCCGCGGGCTGGAGCGGCTGGGACATGCCGTTGTAGTAGAAGATGTTGTTCACCACCACGGCGTGGTGCGATCCGCCCGTGATGGAGATCCCCGTGTACCAGGCCTCGGTGACCACGTTGTTCATGAAGGTAACGCGGTCGGTGGACGTGGAGATGATGATGGCCATGGCCCGGGTCTTGCGGAACACGTTGCCCCAAAAGGTGATGTCCGACAGGGCGTCCTCCCCCCCATCGGCCTCTGCCTCGTCTGACGCCATGAGCATCTGCCCCGAGTTGTAGACGTAGTTCCCCTCGATGACGATGTCGTGGGCGAACTGGCTGTCCGGATAAACGGTGAACACCTGGAAGGCGTCGATGTGCGGGTCTCCGAGCTGCTCCTCGTCCAGCAGGTCGTGGATGTAGTTGTAGCGGATGCGGTGGCCCGTTCCGAAGAACCGGATGGCGTCGGAGTCTCCCCCGACGTGGATCCCCGTGTCCGTGTTGGTGTCCAGCGTGTGCGAGATGTCGTTGCACTCGATGCGCCAGTCCGTGCCGAAGATGCCGATGGCCGTGCCCTGACATCTCAGCAGCGTGTTTCCGCGCACCAGGATGTCGGTGTTGTCGTGGCCGTCGGCCCGAACGCCCACGTAGTTGTAGGAGTCCGGCTCGGCGTTGGCGTCGTGCACGAGGTTGTCTAGCACCTCCACGTGGGCGCAAGCCGTCATCCCGATGGCCCCCCTTCCCACAAAGGGAACGTCCTGGGTGAACACGGCGGTGATTTCGAAGCCCTGTACCCGCACGTAGCTCGCCTCCAGCGCGAAGCCCCGCGTCACCGCGTTGGCCACAGGATCCCCGGGCAGCGCCACGGGGCTGGCCGGGTCGTACAGCGCCGTCATGTCCAGGTGCGTGGCGCTCGCCGTGCGCGCCGCCCGCACCACGATGTAGTCATCCGTCGTGCCGCTCCTGTCCACCCGCACGCGACCGTAGTTCCCTGGATGGACGACGCAGTGGTCCCCCGGCTCCGCCTGGTCCACGCACGCCTGGATCGACTCGAAGTCCGCGGTCCCGTCGGGGCGCACGTGCAGCTCCCGCAAGGCGACCCGCTCGGTCACCAGAGCCCCACAGAACCCGAAGTCGTAGACAAAGTCGTTCGGTGGGACCCCCGCATCCCCGTCGATGTGCCGCCCCGCGTCGCCCCCGCACGCCGCCAGGATTCCCACTCCGACCGCCAGACCCACCACTCCACCCATCCGTTGTCGTCGCATGGTCAATCCACCTCGTCGGGCTTCAAGAAGCGCACGATGGACACGTCCATGCGGCTCTGGATGAGTCGCATGATGGAGTCGAACTCGGTGCGGCCCACGTCCAGCTCGCGGATGAGGGAGTTGCGGGTCTCGGTGAGGAGCAGCTCGCGGATTTCGCCCAGGCGGCGGGAGATGGTGGCCTTGTGCACGCGGTAGATGCGGCCAATCTGCTCCACGGTGAGGCCGTCGATGTAGTAGTAGCGCAGCAGGTTGCGCTGCTTGTGGTCCAGGGCGGCCAGGGCGCGCCCGAAGGCCTGCTTGAAGGCACCGGAGTAGACCCGCTTGAGGTAGTCCTCCTCCGGGCCGGGGCCGCCCTTGGGCATCGTCACGAGGATGTCGGGCGACAGGGGGCGCTCCCGCTTGCCGTCCCGCTTGAGGTTGAGGGCCATGCGCACGGCGGTGACCCGCACCCAGGCCCGCAGGTCACCGACGCCGTCGAACTTGTGGATGGCCGCCTTCCGGTCGCCGTCGCCCACGAACACCTTCTGGTAGACGGACTGCTTCACGTCGTCCGCCTGACCCGTGCGACCGCAGATCCCCGCCAGGGCTCGATCCAGCACGGGGAAGAAGGTCTCCTCGAAGGCCCGGGCAGCCCTGGCGTCCCCCTCGAGGCAGGCGCAGGCCAGGTACAGGTCCGCGCTCTTGAGCTCGTCGAGCGCCTCGGGCAGGTCGCGCTCTGGCGGCACGCGTCTGGCGAGGAAGGCCAGATACGTGTCGACGTCGACGGCCACGCGGGGCCAGGCCCGCCGGGCTTCGGTCAATATGGCGCCGAGCCGCTCCTGTAGGACCTCCACGACCGACTCCGGGCGATCGCCGCCCGACAGGTGGCCAAGGAAGCGCTGGGCCAGATCCTCGCCGTCGGTGTGCTTGCTGTTGCCGCGATCGGTCATGGTGCCCTTTGGGTCGGAGACGCCATGCGGTCCCCGTCTTGGACCCGGCCCAGTTTTGCCCGCGGCCGCCCCTCCCGGGTGCGGCGGGCGGCCCAGAGCAGCAGCTGCAGGTCCACGTGCACGCCGCGCTCACGCCGGGTCAACAGCCGGGTGCGGCCGCCACCTCTGCCCTTCGGACTCCTCGCACCCGGCGGACGCTGGTCGGTGGCCCCGAAGAGGAGCAACGTCGTGCCGTCCTTCAGATCCCAGATGCGCGCGGCATGGAGCCAGGTCGCCGCGCCGAGCTGTCGGCCGTCCGCCGAGCAGGCCAGCTCGTCGATGCGGCGCCCGTGGCCCGAAAGCGTGCGCTGCAGCACGCCGCTGGCGCGGCTCCACACGCTGACGGTGCCGTCCTGGGACGCGCTGGCCAGCCGCCCACCCCGGGGACAGAACGCCACCGCCGTGACCCGATCCGCATGGCCCTTCAGCCACCCCACCGCGGCCCCATTGGCGACATCCCACAAGACCACAGTCCGGTCCACGCCGGCCGACGCGAGGGTCCGGCCGTCGGGGGAGAAGGACACCGCCAGCGCGGCGCCGATGTGCCCTCGGAGAATGTGGGCCAGCTTGCCCGTGCGCACGTCCCACACCCGGATGACGCCGTCCCGCGTCGCCACGGCGAGCCGACCTCCGTCGGGCGACAGGGCCATGCCGTGGATGCGAGACGCGCTGGCTCGCAGCTGCAGGGTGCGCCAGCCGTCGGAGACCCGCCACACGCAGACGTTGCGAACTGCGTCGGCGGTGGCGAGCCACCGCTGGTCCGCCGACCACGCCGAGTTCACGACCGTCCCGGGCAGCAGCGCCCCGGGCCGGGGTCGCGGACGCCTGCGCTGGGTCTCGAGCCGTCTCAAGAGCTGCGCAGTGGTCTGTCGCTCGGAGGCGAGGGTCGCCCGCTCCCGCTTCCGCTCCTGGCCCTGGCGGTAGTACGACAGACCCACGTAGACGAGGACGGCGAGCGCAGAAACCGCGGTGATGACGGCGGCCCACGTCCCTCCCCTGCCCCCGCGGACTCGCGCCCGGGGGCCGCCTTCGATCCCTCCCAGGTTGCGCCCTGTCAGGTACGCCGACACCTCGTCGGCCAGGTCCATGGCGCTCTGGTGGCGCCGGGCCTGGTCACGTCGCAGCGCCTTGTCGGCCACCGCCGCAAGGTCCGTCGGGACCTCAGGACAGCGCCGCCGCACGGGTACCAGCTGCGAGGTCAGCACCCGCGCCACGATGTCGGCGGCGGACTTGCCCAGGTAGGGCGGCTCGCCGGTGAGCACCATGTAGAGCACGGCGCCGAGCCCCCAGATGTCCGAACGCTCGTCCACCTTGTCCAGCTCGCCGGCGGCCTGCTCCGGGCTCATGAAGGCGGGGGTGCCCAGGGACATGCCCAGCTCCGTGAGGGCCTCCTCCTCTTCGAAGTGCTCCCGCCCGACGTCCACGTCCGTGGGAAGCATCGCCGTCTTGGCCAGGCCCCAGTCCAGCAGCACGGTCTCGCCGAACTCACCGATGAGCACATTCTCTGGCTTGATGTCCCGGTGGAGCACACCCTGGCTGTGGGCGTAGGCGATGCCCTGGCACAGATCCACAAAGTGGCCGAGCTGCTTGAGTCGCGCGGCCAAGCCGTCGCAAGAGGCCAGCTCCTCGGCGAGGGTCTTGCCGCGCACCAGGGGCATCGTGTAGTAGAGCGTGCCGTCGGCCCGACGCCCGGTCTCGTACACGTGCACGATGCACGGGTGGGTGAGCCGCCCGGCGATACGCGCCTCCCGCAGGAAGCGGCGCGCCATGAGCGCCTTTTCCTTTGCGGTGAAGGAAGCGCGGCCCGGGGGGGCCTCCTTGATGATCTCCTTGAAGGCCACCTCACGCCCCATGAACGTGTCGTAGGCCACCAGGATCCGCGCCTGGCCCCCGCGGCGGTACTCCGACTTGATCTGGTAGCGCCCCTCGGCCTCGATGGGCACGCGTTTGCGCGATCGACGCGAGCCTTCCACCACGGCCACCCGGGGCCGCAGCTTGCCACTGAAAGAGATCTCCCGCTTCGCTCCGTCCAGATCGCGCGGTCCGGCGAGGTCCTCGATGGGCTTGGCCGGCCCGGTGATCGCCAGGGAGTCCACCTCCGCAGCGTCCCGGGTGTCCCCGGCATCGGGCAACGAATCCGCCTCCCCATCGTCGATCGCTTCGGTCTCGGAGCGTGCGAGCTCCGCCACGAGGAAACGACAGGCCGGGCAGTCGTCCAGGTGTTGCTCGACCGCCTCGATCTGCTCCGCAGAAAGGTGGCCGTTGAGGAAGCCGACCACCTCGTTGCTGGTGAGACAGTTCATTGCACCTACAGTGTAGCTCCTCTGATCGTTAGCAGACCCCACCCTGGGGTACAAGGAATTGGAACCTCCACCGTGATGTCCGGCAGCGCCAACGTGTTTCCCTGGTGTTTCTCGACGGTTGTCGTTTTTTGCAGAAAATTCGCGCAACAGACAACGCCACCTCGTGTCTTTGTTTTGAACAAGGAAAACGACGTCTGAGTGAGACGGCAGTTTTCCAACACGACACATTTCGGGACGAGTTGGCGCTGGTGGCGCCGGGTTGTGGCGAGTGTCCTTTCCCTAACAAGGAGGGGGACGGCCACCACAAATATTAATCCGCGGAGGGCCTCCTCACACTCGGCACCACCAGCGCTCAACTCGACCAGATAAGGCTCTCCTCCCCGACTGCACGACTGACGCTTATCTTCTTCCTTCTGCCTCTGTACGAGCTCCCGGTTCACACCCGACCGGGAGCTCACTTCTTTTTGGGGACGGTCTCGACTGAATTGGCGCCTGGTCTCCCTCTCCCACGGCCCGGAAAATCCAATCGAACCCACGATCGAAAAAACTGCGCAACGCGACCGCCGGCGCCGTGTCAGTTGAGCGACTGTAAAAAATGCGACTTCCTTGGAGGTGTCCGATGGTGCGCGCTCTGACCACAGCATTTCTCTTTTCACTGCTGGTGACCGGCTGCATTCCCGACGCGGAGTCCACCTGCCTCGACACGGATGGCGACGGCTATGGCCAGGGCACCGCCTGCCTCGGTCCGGACTGCAACGAGCTCGACCCCTTCTGCTACGGCGGGCCTTGTTGTGGCGGTCCGGTCTGCGACGACAAGGACGGCGACGGCTTCGGCGTGGGCAGCGCCTGCCTGGGCGAGGACTGCAACGACGGCGACGCCCAGTGCTGGACGGGCTTCTGCTGCCCCGCCGACACGTGCACCGACCCCGACGGTGACGGCTACGGCGAAGGCGTGGGCTGCCTCGGCTCCGACTGCAACGAGCAAGACTCCCAGTGCTGGACCGAGGGCACCTCCTGCTGCACCCCGTCGGTGTGCACCGACGCCGACGGCGACGGGTACGGCGTGGGCGCCGGCTGCCTCGGCCCCGACTGCAACGACAGCGACGCCTCTTGCTTCCAGGAGGGCTCGTGGTGCTGCGAGGAGCCGACCTGCACCGACTGGGACGGCGACGGCTACGGCACGGGCACCGGCTGCTTCGGCGACGACTGCAACGACAGCGATCCCTGGTGCTGGCAGTGGGGCGACCCATGCTGCGGCGGCTTCTCCTGCACGGACTGGGACGGCGACGGCTACGGCACGGGCACCGGCTGCTTCGGCGACGACTGCAACGACAACGACCCCTGGTGCTGGCAGTGGGGTGACCCCTGCTGCGGCGGCTCCTCCTGCACGGACTGGGACGGCGACGGGTTCGGCTCGGGCACTGGCTGCCTGGGGGCGGACTGCAACGACAACGACTCCTCCTGCTGGAACGCCGGAGACGCCTGCTGCTCCTCCACCTCCAACTGCGACGACCCCGACGGGGACGGCTACGGCCTCGGCATCTGCAGCGGCATCGACTGCGCCGAGTCCGACCCGGCCTGCCACACCCCCGGCGACGTCTGCTGCACGACCGGCACCCTGGGCTGCAACGGCATCATGAGCTGCACCGCCGGCTGCTCCGACATGCCGTGCTACCAGACCTGCGTGGAGACCGGCGACGCCTCGGCGCAGCAGTACTTGAACGACGTGGATCAGTGCATCGTGACCAACGGCTGCTACTTCGCGCCGGACCCCGAGACCTGCATGACGCAGTACTGCACCACTGAAATGAACAACTGCCTGAACGACAACTAGGCTGGACCTAGGAGTACCGACTTGGCGATGGCTGTGTCGACCCTGACGGATCACCCAAACCCCGGCAAGGACGGGGGCGGCCACCCATACATGAAACCGCGGTGGGTGACCCCCACGGTCGACCCTGCCATCGCCTCCCTGGACCCTTTCCCACCCCGCCATCTCGGCGACCCCTGACGCTCGCTCGCGCTACGCCTCTCCCCGGGCACCCCGCCGGCAACACCGGCGGGTGCTGCCCCTATTCGCTGGACCCTTCTCGCTGGATCCCTTGCAAAGCGCCCCTCTGGAGTTGATACTCTTGCGACCGTGATTCACAGGACCCCCGGAGTCCCCGGGTCCGCAGACTGGAGAGTGTCGACATGCGTATTGCACTGGTTTCCCTGGCTCTCGCCGCGTTCTGTCTGGGCGGCTGTCCCAAGACCGAGCCCAATCCGCAGATTCCGCGGCCTCGGGTCGACAAGGACCTGATCCCGCGGAAGGTCATCTTTGGGAACCCCAAGAAGTCGGCGATTCGGATTTCGCCGGATGGAACGCGGCTGTCATACCTGGCGCCCGTGAAGGGCGTGATGAATGTTTGGGTGCAAACCGTTGGTAAGGACGACGCAAGGGCCGTGACCGCGGACGGGTATCGCGGCATCCGCTCGTACTTCTGGACCCCGGGCGGCAAGTCGATCCTGTACATGCAGGACGTGGGCGGAAACGAGAACTACCGCATCTACCAGGTGACGCTGGCCACGGGCAAGGCGCGGCTGCTGACGCCGGCCAAGGGCGTGCGGGCTGGGATAGTCGCGGTGAGCAAGCACCACCCGAACACGATCCTGGTGTCCATGAACCAGCGGAGCCGGCGGGTGTTCGATGTGTATCGGATGGACCTGTCGACGGGCAAGGCGACATTGGACACGCAGAACCCGGGCAACATCGTCGGCTGGGTGGCGGACTTCGACTTCCGGGTCCGGGCCGGGCTGGCCATCGACGCCCAGGGCCAGAAGATGCTCGTGGTGCGCGACGACCTGAAGAAGCCCTGGCGAACCCTGCGCAGGTGGACGGCGCTCGAGTCGGGTGGTCCGGCGGCGTTCACCAGGGACGGCAAGTCCATCATCGTGCTGGGCAACAAGGGCAGCGACAAGTCGCGCCTCTACACCATCGGGGTGGCTGACGGCAAGATCACGGAGATCTATACCAACCCCAAAGCCGACCTCAGCGGTGTGGAGCTCAACCCGGACGACAATCGCATCGAGGCGGTGTCCACCGAGTACGTAAAGAAGGAATGGAAGGCCATCGACCCCAAGTTCAAGACCGACCTGGACGCCCTGCGTACCCTGGCGAAGGGGAATCGCTTCGGCATCGGCAGCCGCACGCACGACGACAAGCGCTGGGTGGTGGCCGTGGGCGGCCCGACGATGCCCGTGCGCTACTACCTGTACGAACGCGCGGCAAAGAAATTCCGGCTGGTGGTGGCCACCCGCCCCGACCTCGGGCGCTACAAGCTCAGCCCCATGAAGCCGGTGATCATCCCGGCCCGGGACGGTCTCAAGCTGGTGTGCTACCTGACGCGGCCGGCGCGGCCCTTGAAAGGCAAGCAGCCGCTGATCCTCTTTGTGCACGGTGGGCCCTGGTCGCGGGACAAGTACTCCTACCACCCCTGGGTGCAGTGGCTAACCAACCGCGGCTACGTGGTGCTGCAGGTGAACTTCCGCGGCTCGGCGGGGTTCGGCAAGAAGTACCTGAACCTCGGCAACAAGCAGTGGGGCAAGAACATGCAGCACGACCTGACCGACGCGGTGAAGTGGGCTATCGCCAACGCCGACGTGGATCCGAAGCGCGTGGGCATCATGGGCGGCTCCTACGGAGGCTACGCGGCCCTGGCGGGGGTGACCTTCACGCCGGACCTGTACCGCGTGGCCGTGGACATCGTCGGGCCGAGCAACATCATCACGCTGCTCAAGTCCGTCCCGCCCTACTGGAAGCCGCTCATGGCCATCTTCACCACGCGGGTGGGGGACCTGAAGAAGGACTACAACCAGCTCATGGACCGGTCGCCCCTGTGTCACGCCGACAAGATCAGAACGCCCCTGGCCATCTTCCAGGGCGCGAACGACCCGCGGGTGAAGATCCACGAGTCCGACCAGATCGTGGCCGCGATCCGTCGGCGCGGTGGAAAGGTGCTCTATGTGGTCTATCCCGACGAGGGGCACGGCTTCCGCCGGGAGCCCAACCGCATGGACTTTCTAGCCCGCACGGAGGTGTTCCTCGCCAAGCACCTCGGCGGCCGACTCCAGCCCTTCGCGGCGGTGAAGGGCAGCAAGGCCTTTGTGCGCGTTGGGATACCCAAGGCCGCGGCGGTGAAGTGCACGCCCCGCAAAGAAGCCCCGCCCAAAAGCAAGTAGCCCCGCCCGAGGTGACGAGTTGCGTACACGATCTCCGAAAAGAAAAACGGCCCTGGTGAGCCTGGGTCTCCTGCTCGTCCTTGCCATGGGCCTCGCAGTGGGAGCGTGCTCGGACGACGACAGCGGCCCGCCGCCCATCGATCCCGGCGGATGTGGGCTGACGGGCTACGCGTGGTTGCCCGCCGGACAGGTGGGCGAGATCATCGATGACTCCGAGGACGCGCTCAGCCCCATGGAGGGCGTGATGGTGGACGGGCTCGTCTCGGTGATTTCGGACGTTCTGTCGCCGGTGCCCTACGGAGCGCGGCTCTTCAATGTGCGATACACCACCCAGCACAAGGGCCGGTCGGTCGAGGCCACGGGGATGATCGGCGTGCCGTGGACTCCCGACGGGCCCGCGGGCAAGTTCCCCGTGGTGCTGTTCCACCACGGCACCACCGGGTTCACGGGCCACTGCTCCCCGTCGGGGCTGGGGGGCGAAAACAGCCTGCTGGTGTACCTGACCGCTTCGCTGGGGTACGTGGTCATCGCGCCGGACTACATCGGTCTCGACCCACGCGGCGCGGACGCGGACCACGCCTACATCACCTTCGAACAGACCGCCATCGGCGCCCTGGACATGGTCCGGGCGGGGCGCCCCTTCGTGGCAGACGTGGTGGACACGGCGGTGGAGCCCACAGGGCCGCTGGTGCTCATGGGCGCATCCCAGGGCGGGCACGCGGTCTTTGCCACGGACCTGCTGGCGCCCTACTACGCCCCGGAGATCGACATCTGCTGCGGTGTGTCCATGATTCCGGTGTCCGACCTGCTCGGCTTCGCCCAGCACGCCGTGTCGGACGTCAACCCGGGCACCCCCTACCTGGCCGCCATTCTCGCGTCGCACAACCGATGGTACGAGGGCACCGCGCCGCTGTCCGAGGTGCTGACCGACGCCTCGCCGCTGTACGTGGCCACTTCGCTTCCCGAGGCCATGGACACGATCTGCGACGCCGGGGATGTGCTGGACGCGGCCACTCGCATCGAGGAGATCTTCACGCCAACCTTCGTGACTGCCGTACAGGAAGGAGACTGGGACGCCATCGAGCCCTGGTCCTGCTACCTGCGTGAGAACTCCCCGGCCACGACCTCCATCCCCCGGGTACGCGACGTTCCGCTCCTGGTGGTGTTCGGCGAGAACGACAACCTGGTGCACACGCCCACCCAGGCGGCCGACTTCGACACCCTTTGTGGCCAGGGCTACCGCCTCGAGTACCTGGAGTGCGCCGACGCCGGCCATTCGGACGCGGCCCTGTGGTCCCTGCCAGAGCAGCTCGCCTGGGTGGAGGACCGCCTCGCCGGTCTGCCCATGGACGCCGCCCTCCAGTGCCTGCGTACCGCCCCGGTGCACTGCTCGGCGGCGCCGTAGAAACCTCGAAAATCTGAGGCGCTCGCGGCGTTTCGAGGGTGAAAAAGCCCGGGTGCCAAGCGTCGCGGCCCCCCAAGGCCGGGTAATCACAAGGGGGCGCGACGGTCCGCCTCTGGCACTCTTCCTGCAACAAACGGCGGGCCTGACAACAGGCTAGTTCCACGCCCCGGAAGTTCGTTCCGGGTTTTTAGCGGTCGCCGGGCGGCGAGGGCAAGGCGCGACGAAGGCGCATACCGGGAGTATTCAACTGAGGAGCAACGCAGCCATCGACGTTCG
>Ga0272441_10000728_pt1 | contig 72940 bp, 56 predicted proteins | sample SSMProp6N_FD_193582 | JGI IMG/M metagenome (GOLD analysis project Ga0272441, IMG submission 193582) | Marine sediment archaeal communities from Little Sippewissett salt marsh, Falmouth, MA, United States - SSM-Prop-6N | ecosystem: Environmental > Aquatic > Marine > Wetlands > Sediment ...
CTCCCAACCAGCGAATGAACGCCCTCATGAGAGGGCGTTTCTTCTCTTTGTCACGGAGGGTGAGAAACCTCAAGCCGGCGATAGGAGTTCGCGAACGTGCCCACCCGAGCAACCGGACAGCCGACAAGCTTGCGATCCGAACTTGGCTTCAACGAGCTACCCGTTGTCGCGTAGATCGGACTGCCCACGCAGAGATACTCCCGCATTTGCGCGTGACCCAATCGTTCGCGGCAACGACCGCGTTCCTTCCGGCGGGAACGCTATCCGTGATGTGCGCTCAGTTCCCATCGGCCAACCTGTGATCAGAGGAACTGCTTTCCGCTAGAATGGGTCTCAGAGGAGAAGCAGCGAAACCTGATATGCAGGCGAGCGAAGACAGTCAGCGAAGCGGCGGCATCCATGGCATCGAGCAGCAGGCTCGGACGTACGTTGACCTCGGGGCAGCCTTCGATGCGACCGGAGATGCGATATTCATCCTCGACTCGAATCACCGCATTGCTGCGTGCAACAGGACGGCAAGAGAGTTCTTCCGTCTCCCTTCCCGGGATATCGTCGGCAAGTACTGCTGGGAAGTCGTTCACGGGACGGATGGCCCGATTCCCGGTTGCCCGTGTGAGAAATCCAAGCACACAGCGTGCCGGGAGACGATGGACTTGCAGATTGACGAGCGATGGATTCGGGTAACCATCGACCCGATGAAGGACATCGCTGGCACATTCGCAGGCGCCGTCCATGCCGTGGCCGAGATCACAGAGCAGAAGAGGGCCGCAGAAGCTTTGCGCCGAAGCGAAGAGAAGTTCCGGGCGTTGGTCGAGAGCTCTGTGATGGGGATCTACATCATTCAGGATGCGAAGCTTGTCTACGTGAACCCACGCCTCGCACAGATTCTGGGGTATGCACCCGCAGAGATCATCGACAGACTTGGCCCAGAGGATCTGATCCACCCTGATGACCTCCCAAGCGTCATGAAGAGACTAGGACAACGATTGGACGGTCTACTAGAGGATGAGCCGATCTCCTACAGAGCGTTCAAGAAGGATGGTTCTGTCATCGACATTGAGGTCTACGGTGTGAAGACGGAGTTTCGAGGTCGAGCGGCGGTGATGGGGACGCTCCTTGACGTCACGAGGCGGAAACGCGCGGAGGAAGGTCTGGCGGAGAGCGAAGCGCAGTTTCGAAGGCTGATGGAACAGTCCCCGGTGGCGATCCAGATCTTCTCTCCTGATGGCCGGACGCAGCAAGTCAATCCTGCCTGGGAGCGGCTCTGGGGACTTGACGGAGTCGGAGTGGACGAAGTGCTTGGTCAGTACAACATCCTCGAAGACGAGCAGGCCCATCGCTTGGAGCTGGCCCCGCTGATCCAGGAAGCCTTTGCAGGCAAGTCCGTGGCGTTGCCAGTGCGGGAGTACGACGCGCATCAGACGCTCTCATCCATCGGCGTGAAGAACCCAGGGGCAAGATCGCGCTGGATCGACGCGCGGCTCTACCCACTGGCAGATCGGACGGGCGCAATCACGAATGTCGTTCTCATGGAGGAGGATGTTACGAAGAGGGTCCAGGCGGAGGCCTCACTGCGCGCATCGGAGTCGCAATATGCTTCGCTTGTTGAGGGCACCACGGACGGAATCGTGATCATTCAGGATGGACTGGTGAGTTTCGTCAACTCTGCGTCCCCGAAGCTTCTCGGCTACGCGCACGATGATCTTGTGGGCAGACCGTTTGCTGAGTATGTGGCTCCAGAGTTTCGCAACGTCGTCATGCAGCGCCACAGAGATCGGATGGAAGGCGGTGAGCCTCCTCCGATCTACGAGATTGCCCTCCTACGCAAGGACTCGACGCAGCTTCCGGTGGAGGTCAATGCAACGCAGATCGTGTATAAGGATGCGCCGGCTGTCCTGGTCTTCTTGCGGGACATCTCCGAGCGCAAACGAGTGGAGAAGGCCCTCAACGAAAGGGATCAGGAGATCAGGGCTATTGTCGAGTCGTCTCGGGACTGGATCTGGGCTCTAGATCTGGGGGGACGCCATACATTCAGCAACCCTGCGATTGCGCAAATCCTCGGGTACTCGCCCTCGGAGCTCGTTGGCTTCTCGTGCCTCCATCGGATGCATCCAGAAGACCGAGCGATGATCGAAGCACAGATGCCCCTGTGGATCCAAGAGGAGCGCGGATGGCAGGATCTTGTCTTGCGATGGCGGCACAAGGACGGCACATGGAGGTGGCTGGAAAGCAATGCCGTGCCCATCACCGACGCCGCCGGAAAGCTTGCTGGCTTCCGTGGAGTCGATCGAGACATCACAGAGCGAATAAGGGCAGAGCAAGACCTTCGCACATCACTTGAGTCAACGATTCAGGCGATTGCCGGGATGATTGAGACAAGAGACCCATACACGTCGGGCCACCAAGCCCGGGTCGCACAGCTTGCCGTGGCCATCGCCCGGCAGCTCGGTCTCTCGGAAGAAGAGATCGAGGGAATTCGGGTTGCCGCGATTCTCCACGATATTGGGAAGATGACAGTCCCAGCGGAAATCCTCAGCAAGCCCGGTGACATCACGGAGGCCGAGTTCGCCTTGATTCAACAGCACCCGGCAGCTGCGCATGGCATCCTGAAAGGGATCGTCTTCCCGTGGCCTATCGCAGACATCGTCCTTCAGCACCACGAGCGCCTCAATGGCAGGGGGTATCCGCAGGGATTGGCAAAGGACGCTATCCGACTCGAAGCTCGAATCATTGCGGTTGCGGATACCGTCGAAGCGATGTCAAGTCACCGCCCCTATCGCCCTGCATTGGGCATTGACGCAGCTCTCGATGAGATCAGAAGGCACAAAGGGACACGGTACGATGCTGAGGTTGTGGATGCCTGTGTGCGACTGATCGAGTCAGCGGAGTTCGAGTTTGCCGAGTAGATACCCAGGCTCCATGCTACGCGCTACCACCAGTAGCGTCCGCTCTGCACCTCTCAGGCTCTACCCTAGAGGCTCAAACTGCTATCCGAATCGCGTTTGAGATAGGAGGGCTAGCTACCAGAGACGCCGACCGAGTTCTGAACCTGTCCACTACTCCCGATACAGAATCCCGAGGGCAGCAGCTCCTCGGGATTCTGTCTTGCGGCGAGCGTGATGAGAGCCCCCAAGTCAAGGACCCATGATCCGCGCCGGTGTTTTCCATCGATCCCGGTGTTCTCTGCAAGAGAACCCGAGATGTACGCATCGCGTACGCAACCCGCACGTGCCCGAAGGGCACGAAAACTCCCGAGCAACCGGAGAACCAACGACCCGCTCCGGTTGCCATTCTCCTCTCCCAAGCAACGAATGAACGCCCTCATGAGAGGGTGTTTCTTCGTTGGACGAGCGGGGTGAGAACCCCCATTCCGAGGATTCCATGATCCGCCGCGGCGTTCTCCGAAGGAGAACCCGCACGTGCCAAAGGGCACGAAGACTGCCAAGACTCCGCCGCCCGGCATCCCGAACCCGAGATGCACCGCATCCTTCCATCAGGATCGATGGTGCGAGAATCGTAGCTTGTGCGTGGTGTGGTTTCGCAGGATGTACCGCTATGGTATACACTCCTCGCATATGCACACTACGCGGGATTGACCTCGTGAGGTGACCCCGCAACACCCCATTGGGCTCTCCCGCCAAGGAGGCGTCCATCATGTCGAAGCGGGTGCAGCGTGTTCTTCTTCTGGCGGTCGCAGCCAGCCTGTTCTGTGCTGTTGCCTGGGCCGAGTCGGCGCCGCCGATCTCCGAGTGCGAGCTTTGCCTTGGCGTGGCAAAGGAGGACCCGTACGTTTGTCTGGAGAGTGTATCCGCCATCCCCAACGACGAGGAGGCCATCTACGTCCGCGCCCGTCTGGAGGGACCGTTCACTGAATCGCACGTGGTGGCGGCCCGATGGATCGATCCGTCAGGCACGGTTTACCGTGAGGATGTCTCGACCGTCCCATCGGCGTCGAGCCAGGGGTACGGGTGGTGGAACTATCACGTCGCCTGGTTCTGGATCGACATCGCAGGATGGCCTGCGTCCCGTATGCTCGGGGAATGGCGGGTCGACGTGTTTGCGGACGGCGCGGAACGGTGCACGAAGAAGTTCACGATCGGTCTGTCCGAGGAGGTGGCGGATGCAATCGCTGCTGGTGTGCGGGAGTGTGCTGCTGCTAGATTCAGCAGCAACCCCGGACTCACTTGGGATCTCGTGTTCATCGAGGTGAATGTCGTACGCGAAGCCGCAGGTTTCCCCTACGAAATCCTCTACGACACCGAGGTATCCGGGGGGATGTATTCCGGGCAAGAGATCGGGCTCGGCCCCAACGCGCAAAGCCTCGAACTCGGAGGTGCACTGGATGAATCCGGCATTGCTTCGATCAAAATCCGTTGGCCCGGTGACGAGGAGACGTACTTCTTCCAGGTGCTGATCGGGACGAGTCCGCTCGATCTCCTCAGCGGGTCCTTCTGGCAGAGCAACGTCGTCCGAGTCGATCGTCCTTCCGAGGAAGAGCCCCTCACTTCCAGCGGATTCGATGGCCCTACGGGAGATCTGGGTACGGATGACATGCTCGTCTGCATGTCCGAATCCCCGAGACCTGGCGAACCGGACATCGAGTTCCAGCATGCGGAGGACTGTCTCGTCCTCCAACTGTCGCCTGCAGGGCTGGTCGCAGGCTCGGAATCTCCGCTTAACCTAACGTTTGGTGATGAGGGCTTCGTGACAGTGTCGCCAACGGACGAGCCCGATGGGGAGGCAGGCTACGTCGCTTTCCTCCCGGTCGATCTTCCGCTCCGCCCCTGCTGCGAGGAGCTTGAACTGGCGGGACTCTCGTTCTGCTATCAATCGCTGACCGACGAAGACAGGATCGAATCGCTGCAGATCGGGTACTTGAGCGATATGGGCTCATTCGAGGAGCTTGCCGTCGTCGGGGGCGATCTGGCCAGCCTGACATGGGACTCCGCCTTGGTCTCGTTCAATGACGTTTTGCTCTTCAGACCCCTCGTGATTCGCATCTGGTTCGGTTTCGGAGGAGTTGCTCCGTTGCCGGCTGCAGGCGGAGTCCGATTGGGCAACATACGGGCTGTCCTTGCGCCCAGGAGGCCCGGACCATGGTCAGGGCGAAGCAGCCCCGGCAACATCACCTGTGCCAAGCTGCGGACTTGCTTCCCGTGGGGTGGTGGTTGGGGTCCCAATGTGAGTTGCGCTGACGGTGTACAGTACCACGACTACAAGCAGGACCCTCCTCAGGTCATCTTCTACTTCTGGAGCCACTGCGAGGAGTCGATCACCTGCGAAGGATGGAGGGTTCTGGACGAGATGGGGGACGTCATCCGGACCGGCGGCTGGGTGGTTCGGACTGCGCCGGCCCCGGAAGACGGGTACTACCAATGGGGCGAGCAGGACTACTACTTGGGGGAATGCTTCCTCCCGGGCGCGGGCAGCTACGAGGTCGTTCTCGAGACGAGTCTGGGCGAGTTCACGAAGAAGTTCTCGATCGAGCTCCCCGACTAGGCAGATGAACAGCCGTGCACGGACTGGCCATCACGGATCCCCCACTCGCCGGGAGAGCATCGAGTTTGGGGTAGCATCTCGAAGCGAGCGCTGGAACCGCTAGAGAGCCGACCAACGACTCCATCGGGCTTGTCCCTTCCATCTCCCCGGACAGACATGAGCGAAGCAGCCCCCCCGGCCTTGGAGCCGAGGAGCTGCGATGCTCTGCTTGGAGACTGCGTGGCTGCTTACGGTCCCTGGTTCGTGCACGCCGTGCCGCAGGACTTCGTGTGGAACGTGACGTTCCCACTGGCGCGAACCCATTCGCCTTCGGTGGGCGCCCCACGATTCACCCAGGAGAACTCGGTTGACTCCCGGACGAACGCCCCGCTGAAATCGACCATCTCGGCTTGGACATCGTATCCGCGGATCCGATAGAGGTATGGCACGCCGTTTTGGATCGTGTGAAAGCATGTACACGGATCGAGAGGGAGAAACCCGACCCAAGGTAGCGGAACATGGTCGGCAAGTGGTGCTTCCTCTTCCGACTTCATCGCCACCCGCTCCGAGGGGGAGTCCTCCGTCAACGGGATGATCACCACCGTTTCGTCCTCTCCGTTCAGCTTCTTCCCGCTGAAGAAGCGGAAGCGTTCGAAGTCGAGTTCATCGCCCGTTTCCTCCAGCAATGGCTTGATAGGCTCGAAGACCTCCCTCAGATACGCAACGAACGCACTGTGGTCCCAGCCCATTCCGTTCATGTCGACACCTCCTTGTGATTCGTCCTTCTCGGTACCAATTCTCCAAGCAGCCTTCTCTAGAACGTAGTATACGCAGAGAGGCATCCCTTCCAAGAATCACGGGTGGAAACGAGATCACTCCGTGCACAATCTCGTTTCCTCCTGGACTGAATCGGCTACGGCGTTGGAGAGGTGGCTGGGAGAGTCTCCTTCCCAGCAGAGGGCGGCAATACGGAACTGAATGGGGATATCCGAACTCCGGGCTCGGACCGGTCTCGGGCTATTGGTAGTGAACGCGCTTCCGCGCAATCGTCATCTGGATAATCGTGACGACGAAGATGATCGCGAACAGCACGATCGACGCGGCTGCGGCGCGCCCGTAGTGCGGCGTGCCGAAGAACCCTTGCCGCATGATGTAGTAGACGAGCGTCTCGGCGCTCTTCATCGGGCCACTCGTCCCATTGAACAGGACGAAGACCTCGGTGAACACCTTGAACGAGCCGATCAACGAGATGATCAGCAGGAAGAAGATCTGGGGCGTCAGCAACGGTACCGTAATCTTCCGCCAGGCTTGGAACCCGGAGGCACCGTCAATCCGCGCCGCCTCGTAATACATCTTGTCGATCCCCTGCATGCCCGCCAGCAGGATGATCGCCTGGTATCCAACGAATCGCCAGATGTTGAGGATGATCACCGCAGGCAGAGCGTAGTGCGGGCTGTTCAGCCAATCGACGATGCGGACGCCCATCAAGCTGAGGAAGTAGTTTAGCAAACCATAGTGGGTGTTGTACATCAGCCTCCATACCATGATCACTGCGACCATCGGCGTGATGTAGGAGAGGAAGAAGGATGTGCGCGCGAAGACCCTTCCCTTCAGCGGCTTGTTCAACAGGCTCGCAACGAGAAGAGCCAAGAAGAGCGTGATCGGTACGCTAATGCCGACGATGTAGACGGTGTTCCAGAGCGCACGCCAGAAGTAGCGATCTCCGAAGATGTAGCGGAAGTGATCGAGCCCGACGAACGTGCCGGGGAAGTTCGTGAACGAGACCTTGAAGGTGCTCAGCTGGAAGGCCGAGAAGAAGGGATAGAAGGTGAAGACCGCGAGAATCGCGAGCGACGGAAGCAGGTAGATGTAGGCCCAGGCGGTCTCGCCCCAGTAGGCACGCGTCCGCCACTCGAGCGGAATCGGCCGCTTCCAGAACGCCAGCTTCGAGCTGTTCCCTGCCATTCCGTCTCCTCAAGAAGGGAGGTGATGGCGGGCCGTTCGCCCGCCATCACGCATCCCGTGGTCAGCTATTCCAGTAGATCCGCGATGTCGTCCACAGCCAGCTGCAGCGCACTGGCAACCGGGATTCCGCCGAGGGTGATTTCCTCGCAGAACGTGCTGAGGATGTATCGCATGTCTCCGTAGTTCGGATGGAGAATCTGCGAGAATCCGTCAAGCATCTGGTCGGCCATCACTTGAGCGTACGGATTCGCCGCGACGTGATCGAGCCAGACCTGGCTGTCGTAGCCGCTGACCGTCACCGGCATGTAGCCCGACGCAACGGCCCAGTAGGCCGTCTTGTCGCCGGTCATCAGGAACTCGGTGAACAGAATCGCCGCATCGATCTCCGCCTGGCTCGCGCTGCGGAAGATTCCGATGTTCGTCCCCTGGATCATCGAGCTCTGGTTCTCTTTGGCGGGAACGCGCGCGAGACCGATCGTCAGCCCCGCATCGGCCGCAGCCGTGTCCCAATAGTAGTAGCCAGCCGACGTGTCGATCGCCATCCCGAGTAGGTTGACGTTGCTGTTTAGGTACTCGCTCGTGACCCACGCGTACTGTGAAAGCTCCGCGTAGAACTCGGCCGCCTGCACTCCGGCGACGTTGTCGAGCGCGACCTCGGTCCAATCCTCGTTGAGGATCGATCCGTTGTTCTGGTTCAGCAGCGTCAGGAACTGCTCAGGGTTCGCCGCCGGTCGGATACCGGTCCCGTACTGATCCATGATACCATCGCCGTCGGTGTCGATCGTCAGATCCTTGCACATGGTCAGGAACTCGACCCAGTTCGCAGGAGGAGTAGGCACCTTCTCCTCGATGTAGTAAAGGACCATGATCGACTTGTTGAACGGAACCGTCAGCATCTGGCCGTCGTAGACGGCCGTCGAGAGCAGTCCGGGGAGGATATCGTCGACGGTCTCTTGGCTGAGTAGTCCGTCAAGCGGCAGAAGAGCATCCGCCACCGGCGGGATCCAGTTCTCGTAGAAGATCGTCATCGTCGGCAGCTCGCCGGCAACGACGCCATTGTTGATCTTCGCCTGCAGATCGCCATACCCGCCCTGGTAGACGTACTCAATCGTGACGTACGGATACATTGCCTCAAACTCTTCCTTCAGCGTGTTCAGCGTCGTCTCGTGTCGGGAGCTGAATCGATGCCAGAAGGTGATCGTCACAGGCTCTTGAGCCATCGCGTAGAAGCCGATGGCGAAAGCGGCCAGTAGGCCCAGAAGAATGACATTGCGCAGCTTCATTGTTCACGTCCCCCTTGATTTTGACTCCAGTAGCTTTGGCCACTCCGCTCGTTTGATCCTTCGACCACCTCCTGTACCTAGGCTGGACAACTACTTGATCCCCGTCCTTGCTACGCCCTGAATGAACTGTCGCTGCGTGAAGAAGAAGAGGACAAGGATCGGGATGATCGCCAACACGGATGCCGCCATCAGCTGCTCGTAGGCCGTGCCGACCTCGCTCGAGAAGACGCGCAAGCCGACCGGCACTGTTCTCATCGTTGCCTTGTTCGTCATGATGAGAACCCAGGTGAACGAGTTCCAACTTCCGAGGAACTTGAACAGCGCCACCGTGAAGATCGCCGGCTTCGAAAGCGGGACCATGATCGTGAACAGGAACCGGAAGCGCGAGCAGCCGTCGATCCGCGCTGCATCGCGCAGCTCATCCGGGATGCTGCGGAAGAACTGCCGGAGCAAGAAGATTCCGAAGACGCTGACCAACCAGGGGATGATGAGCGCCTCGTATCGATCCAACCAGCCCAGGCGAGCGATCGTCACGTAGTTCGGAAGGAGCAGCATCTGCCCGGGAATCATCAACGTCCCGAGCATGATCGTGAACAGAATGTTCTTGCCGAAGAACTTCATCTTGGCGAAGGCATAGGCGGCGAGAATGGTTGTGAAAACCTCGCCCAGAGTCGTCGTGATCGCCATGAAGAAGCTGTTGAAGAAGTAGCGGCCGAACGGTGCGGCGTTCCAGGCAAGGACGAAGTTCTGCCAACGGAATGAGGACGGAATCCACTGGGGCGGGACGGCCAGAGCCTCAGCCTCGGTCTTGAAGGCTGTCGTGACCATCCAGAAGAACGGCAGAAGCATGACCGCACAGCCAGCGATCATCAGGAGATACAGAATCAACCGATAAGCACGCCGCTGCGCGATGTAGTAGCGTGCGCTTCGCGTCGCCTCCAAGTCCACCCCCAAGACGCCATTGACGATTACCAAAAGCCGGTAGGAAGCCAGTATACTCTCATCGATCTGAAGGGGCAAAGCCTCGGCGTGGCAGACTCGATCAGCCGGTTTCTGGCTGTCCTGGGTGACCTGTATGCTGGCTTGATGCCAAAGAGAACGAGAGGCAACAGGAGGCACAATGGCTGAAGTGGTGCTGACCCATATCACGAAGCGATTCGGAGACTTCATCGCGGTAAACGATGTTTCCGCCGTCATCGAGGATCAGCGATTCACAGTCCTGGTAGGGCCTTCCGGATGTGGAAAGACGACGACCCTACGCATGGTGGCCGGCCTGGAGACGATTACCAAGGGAGAGATCAGGATTGCCGATCGCGTCGTTAACCAGGTACCGCCGAAGGATCGCGACATCGCAATGGTCTTCCAGAACTACGCCCTCTATCCCCACATGGATGTCTACAACAACATGGCGTTCGGCCTCAAGCTCAGGAAGTACCCAAAGGCGGAGATTCGGAAGCGTGTCCAGGAGGCGGCCGACCTCCTCGGAATCGATGACAAGCTGAAGAGCAAGCCTCGCGAGCTTTCCGGCGGCCAGCGCCAGCGTGTTGCGGTCGGTCGGGCAATCGTCCGCAACCCAAAGGTATTCCTGTTCGATGAGCCGCTCTCAAACCTTGACGCCAAACTGCGCGTTCAGATGCGCACCGAACTCGAAGAGCTACACCGCCGTCTGAAGACGACGACGATCTATGTGACCCACGATCAAGTCGAAGCGATGACGCTCGGCGACAAGATCGCGGTGATGAAGGCTGGAGTGATCAACCAGTTCGCTTCGCCGCAGGAAACCTACAACACGCCCGCAAACCGGTTCGTCGCCGGCTTCATCGGTAGTCCCGCGATGAACTTCCTCCACGCGGTCGCGTCGCACGAAGATAACCGGACAGTCCTTGGCGGAACAGGGTTTCGTATCGTACTTCCTGCAGCGCGATCGGATGAACGAATCCAAGGGAACGTGGTCCTCGGTGTGCGCCCGGAGGATCTGGATGGTCCAGCATCCGATTCGGAGAACGCCCTGCGCATGAAGGTCTCGGTGAAGGAGCATCTCGGGCACACGCTGCTCGTCTACGGCTACGTCGACGACGTTCAAGTTGTCGCCAGTCTTGATCCTCACCGGCAGGTCGATGTTGACATGGAGGCGAGCTTCTCGGTTAACCTGGACACGCTCCATGTGTTCGACGCCGAAACCGAGACAACCCTCGTCTAGCCACGAGATGCCCGGCGCGAAATCTGGACGCGCGCAGCTGCCTTCTTCTCCACCGTAGGTCGGCTAGGGGCCGCGCGCGCCAAGAAGCAGAGCAGCCAGCGCCGCCACGACAACCCCGACACCCACCCAGAGAAGGACGGAGCCCCTCGTAGCGGTGGCTGTCTCCTGTTGCGGCTCAACGGAAGGCAGCACGAAGTGATCCATGAGCTCGTCGGGCGTCATGACCGGTTCGCCGGCAACTTCCTCCGCCACCGACACGCACTCAACGCCGATTCCATCCGGCGCGGTTTCGACCCGCACGTAGAAGAAGTGCTGCTCGATCGAGACATCGGATCCCTGGATGTGGATTGGCGTCGTGTAGCGCGGCGTTGCCCCCCCACCGCCAACCACCAGATAGGTAATCCCATCGCGCACGATGTGCTCGTAGTGGTGCGAGTGGCCGTTGAAGACAATGTCGACGCCATGCTCGATGAAGATCGGATGGTAGATCTTGTCGAAGAAGTAGCCTGACCCGGTGTCCGACGTAAAGACCGGATGGTGGAAGATGACGAACTTGTGCAGCTCGCGTCCAGAAAGGTGTTCTGCTGCCCAGGCCTGCTGCGCCCGGATCTCCGTCGCCTTCTTCACATTGCTGTCAAGCCCCACGATGACGAGATCGCCCCAATGGAGCGCCCACCACTGCTCATCCTTCTTTCCATCCCCCGGTGGGAGAGCGAAGTGGTTGTAGTATGAGCGATGGTTCTTCTCGTGGTTCCCGAGCACCGGGATGAATGGAGCGACAAGCAGCGTATCGTCGAAAGACGCGAACCAATGGTCCCAGTAGTAGGTCGACGGGCTCTCTACAACATCTCCTGCGTGAAGGATGAAGTCAAAGCCCGCCGGATCAGCCGCGATCGCGTCAGCCACGAGTTCCAGACGATTCGTCCCTTCGTGCTGCAGTTGCGTGTCGGCGAGCACAGCGAAGGTCACCGGTTCTCCGGGGAGAGGCTCCGTCGGGAAGCTTCCAATGGGCGGTTCCGTCTCCCCTTCCTCGTGGCTGAGAACAACTCTGTAGACGTACTCCTGAGCCGGTTCGAGATCCGAGAGGACTACGTGCGTCGTCTCCGCAACTTCCGCGTTCTCCGGCACGGGAACGTCGACAGCGAACGGCAGCTCGCCGCTTGATTCGTACGTCTCCCGTAGCCCGTACTCGACGCGAGCCGCCATCGGCGCCTCGCTGCGCCAGCTCACCGTGACGCCTTCGGCGGACGGAGCGCCACAGTAGGGGCCATGGAGAAACGGAGACGCCGTCGTGCAGAGTGCCAGCGCCAAGAGCCAAACCGCTAGGAGAAATCCCTTTCGCATTACAGCCTCCTCGGAAGCAGTAGCTTAGCTCCAGACTCGGGCGAGGCGCAAGGAGACTCCTCCGTGATCAGATCGAGCCGCGGAACCTCAGGACGCGGAATGCCAGCTCGACCGGATCGAACTCGCTGATGCGAAGCTCCCGTCCATCATAGACGGACTCGCCGCCGACAACGACGATCCGCTGATTGGCGATCAGTGCGGTGCATTCGCTCGACGGCGCTGGCAGTTGCCCGACGATCTCATGGACCATCGGACCCTCGCCGATCGAGATCCGTGCGATGTCGCCGAGCGCCTCACGGTTCCACCCACCGAACACATAGAGGTAGTCCGCGAATTCGACGATTGTGGTGCGCGAGATCGGCGTTGGCAGTTCGAACGTCCGCAGGACACGCCCCGATTCGATGTCGACCTCAACCAAGAGGGACAGCAAGTCGCCTTCCCCCGTCTCGCCCCCGAGGACATAGAGCCGCCCGCTCGAGCAAACCGCTGCACAGTTCCGCACGGGCACGGGGAGGCGAGCAACGATTCGCGCCTCCCAGGCCCCCGGGGAGAAGGCGAGGACCTCGTCGCGAACTGCGGCTCCGTCCCAGCCACCCACGTAGTAGATCGTCTCTCCATCGCTCGTCACCGCGCCGAAGGAGCGCGACTCGGGCATGCGTCCGACCGGCTCGATCGAACGATTCGTCGGGTCAAACCGGACGATCTCGGGAATGGCGGTCGATCCGCTACGACCATCCATCACATAGAGCGCCCCATCCGCAGCGGCAATCATGGCGCAGTGGGCCGGCCACGGAAGCTCGCCGACGGGGGACACCCTCCTTCTCCTCACGTCGAACGCCAGCACATCGCGAAGCACGCCGACGTCGGGGCGAGTCCCCCCGAAGATATAGATCGTCTCATCGAGAGCGCCGACGCCCACGCGGTCCCGAATGGTGCACGGACGAAAGAAGAACCCGTGGCCCGCAAAGATGAATCCACCGACCGCGGCAAGGATGACCAGCAGAAGAACGAGGCCGGAGACCCCGCCCAGCCTGCGAACGAAGGCCGGCACCTTCGAAAAGACGCGGAACAGGCCTCCGGCAATCGGATTGGCCACCTCCCGCAAGGTGAATCCTGCTTTCCCTGCCTGCTTTCCAACGGACTTCTGCTGCCGATCGAACACGCGGTCTCTCCTTTCATGCGACGAAGGAGTCGTCCTGGGGGAACGACGGGCGGTGCCTGGGAAGGCATGGATACCATGTTTGGGGATCCACGTCAACCCGCCGAAAAGCGGCGCTTCGCTCCTGGAAGGCAAAACGCGCCGCGCGACTTCCGTCACGCGGCGCGTGCACCCCCGAAGTACTCGTCTATTGGATCCGAAGCTCGTCGTCCCTTGAGTTGTTTGCCTCGTTGAGTTCGGGGATCTCGTTCTCCGGGTCGACGACAATGCGGACGTCGTAGTACCCAGGAGCCCACCCAGAGGTATCGATTGTCCTGAGAGTGGTCGTACTCCTTCCAGGTTCGAGTCCCATGATCTGCCTTCCGCTGAGCTCAACAGGGCTCCCGCCCGGTGTGGGGACGTAGTAGAACATCACGTCGAACGCGCCGCTCGCCACGTCGCCCAGATTGATGATCGTGGCCCAGAGATGCGATATGCCGGCGCCTCCCGCGACTTCCGATGCGTTGAGCCTCTCGATCCAGAGATCCGCTCCTCCGGCGCCGGGCGGCAGCGCATCGCCGTACTCGAGCAAGATCTCGGCGGTGTTGTTCTGCTCGTCGGTTTCCTCGACGCGACCGATGCAGAGTCCGTCAAGATCGAACTGCCCGCTGCAGTCAACATCGATCCGGATGTCGAACGCGCCTGGTGCCATCTCCACTTGCGAAAGGTCAACGACCCAGCTCAGATCCTGCGTTGCGTACCCGCCAAGGCCCGGCACGGAGAGGATCTCCACGTGCCGCGTCACGTGCGGAGTGTCAGGCTGTGCCGGGTCGGGGAGCTGCTCGACGCGCATCAGCACGTCGAATGCCCCTGCCGGCTCGATCCCCAGGTTCTCGATCGTCGCCGCGAACTTGTAGAAGCCGGGATGCAGATCGGGATCCTCGACGCGCTCGAATGCCGGCACCGCCAGATCGGTCGTCCGTTCGCCAACGATGACGATCGGAAGATCGAACACGTTGTTCGTCTCATCGTGCTCAGCGACGCGTCCGCCGCAGATCCCGTTGATGCCAGGGACCCCGTCGCAATCCACGGCGATCCGCGCGATGTACTGGCCCGGTTCAAGGTCGGCCTGCGCAAGATCGAGGGAGCATTGGACATGCTCGGGGACGAATACGCCGATACCGGGCAATGAGACTTCGCCGAAGAAGAGCGGCCCACCGCAATCCGCTGCGTCCCCATCGCATGTGAACACTCGGACGGGTGCGAGCCCATCCTCGATGAGCTTGAGGAGCTGGAACCGAACATTGAACTCCCCGGCGGCTTCCATTCCCCCGTTGATGACCGTGGCGAAGAAGTCAATCGACTCGATCACGGATTGGTCGATCACGTTTTCCGGGACAGTCGTGAACTGCGTCACCGCCAAGTCGGCGCCCAGCACCATCACCTGTACAAGGCTGATGTTGTTCGCCTCATTGCGCTCGGCGACGCGCCCGGCTTGGGCGGAACCTGTCGCCGGATCGATCTCGACACGGACGGTGTAGAGGCCCGGATTGAGCTGATGGGTCTCCAGCAAGACGGGTACTTGCGTCATGCCGCCGATCGAAAGGCCCGGGATCTCGATCTCCGCGTTGGGGGAGAAATAGGTCGAGAAGAACTCGGGGGCCGCGGCCTGCTGCGCCGGATCGGCAGTCTGCAGCTCGCGCGTGTACGCGAATCGAACATCGAAGGCTCCCGCATCGGCGTCCCCGATGTTGGAGATGCACGTATCGAGGCGTAGCGTCTGTCCCTTGTGGATCTGGGCCGAGGGTGCAATGCTGATCGGCTGTGCCGGACAGAACGAGAGGTCGGGAAGCCGCGCCGCGAGCAGCGTCACCGTGGTGACGAGCGCGTTGTTCGATTCGTCGAGTTCAGCAATCACATTCGTCGGATCGACGGCAACGCGGATTTCGTAGACACCAGGGCTCAACAGGGCCAGCGGCAATGCCGCGGTCAGACGGGTCTGCGCCCCGGAGGCAAGGGACGCGATCTGACAGTCGGCACCGCTGACGCAGGAGAAGGGCTCCCAGCGAAGAGCCCCTTTGACGCGGTAGTAGAAAGCCGATTCGAAGTCCTCCGCTGCCGCGCGGCCCGTGTTGGCGACGACGGTCGACACCGTCAGAGAGGTGGCACGTCCGAGCTCAATCGGGGAGGCAGGACTGAGTTCGACGCTGTCCAGATGCAATTCCGAGTGCTGAAGCGCGGGTTCGAGGATCGTGAGCGTTCGGATCATCTCGTTGTTCGCCTCATCGAGCTCCGGGAGCTTGTCATTCGGATCGACCACCACTCGGATCTGGTGCACGCTCGGCGCATCATCCAGTCCGAGAATGTGCGGCGCGAGGATCCCTTCGACGGAGACACCAAGTCCTCGCCCAATGAGATCGATCTCGGCGGAGGCAAAACGGATCTGGTCGATGTAGAGCGCAACCTCGACCGCCTTTGCCGTTCCGGCGCCACCGTTCCGAATCTCGGCCGAGACCCGAACCTCCTCGTCCTGCCGCACGACGGTCTTGCCAAACGAGATGCTGATCGGGAAGACATCGGGGGATTGAAGCGCAAGGGCGCTTCCGATCGAGTTGTTGTCCTCATCCTGTTCGATCACTTGGTCGTCCACATCGACCACGACGTCGATCGAGTACGTCCCCGGAAGAAGTCCGAGTGCGAACGGATCGAGCTCGCCAACGACCTCCGTCGCTCCGCCCGAGGGCAAAGCGAACAGGAACTTGCGGTCGAATTCGACCCCGTCGAGCAGGAAGGCGACGGTGAGTGCCCCGGCCTGCTCAGCCGCCGGGTTCTCGACGACAACGGTCACGTTCCACGGGAGCATATCGTCGTCGCTCTCCGGGTTGAGCGGAGCGAACACGAGACTCGTCGGCTGCAAGTCGGGCAGGCCATGCTTCGAGTCGATGACGGTGAACGTGGTCTGCAATTCGTTGTTGAACTCATCGATCTCGGAGATCTGGTTCATCGGATCCGCAACGACTCGCACATCATAGGTCCCAAGTTCGAGCTCCCCCGTCTCGAGGGCGAACAACACGTCCAGGAAACCTTCCTGACTGGCAGCCAGGCTGGCATCATCGACCATGTCGACGAGCCGCCAACTCCCTGAGGAGCCGGCCGGCCGGTAGAAGATTCCAACGCCGAACTGGTCTGCGTTTCGTGCTCCGGTGTTCATCACACGCGCATGGACCTCGATATCGATGCCTCGTGTGATGGTGGAGGGAGGATCGAGCGTGATCCCCGTGATGTGCAGTTCGGCGAAATCCTCCGCGTGCACGAGCAGTCCCCCCAGCAATCCGATGAGCACCACCGCGGTTGCTGTTGCAGCAGCTCTCCTCAACATCCTCCTGCCTCCCTTTCTATCGCTGTGAGTCGAACCTATAGATCCAGCCGTCCTGCGTCCCGTAGTAGTAGCTTCTCACCAGTCTTGTCCCCGCCTCAGTCTGCACACGAGCCTCGGTGACTGCGAAGTTCGAAACGACCGCGCTGCCGCTCGATGCCGTGGAATCCACCGTGAATACGAGCTCCCCCTCCGAGTCGAAGACGTACGGGCGACCCGCCAGATCGCCAACGAGAATGCGCCCCGCCCGCGGTTCGATCGTCAGGATCGAACTGAGCGCCACCGGCGCATGCTGCGATCCTGCGTAGGTCCAGAGAAGATCTCCTGTGAGGCTCAGGGCATGGAGCGCCCCTGCGCCATCCGTTATGTAGACCGGATCGAGATCCCGCGGATCGACGACGATTGAAACGACGGGCCCGCCGAGCAATCCTGCCCCCGGATAGCGCCAGCTATCGAGGATTGCGAACAAGGACCCGCCTTGCGATGTGCAGAACGAAAACGCGTAAACCGCGCCGGCATCCGTTCCGAGGAAGACGCCACTCGTTCCGACGGTGAGCACCGTCGGCGTTCCGATGTACGAAGAGCTCTGGCACAGCGGCGTCAGCGCTGCATCGAACGTGTAGAGTCCCGTTGTCGTCACGACATAGAATGCGTCGCCGATCTCGTCGTACCCCATGTGGAGTACGTCGCCGACTGTCGTCACTTCCGCGACGATGCTGAATGCCGCATCCAGCACCACGAGTCGCTGGTTCGTCGCTGCGAGAAGCTTCCCAGCGGCCGTCGGACAGAGGGCTCGAATCGGCTCGGTCATCAGGAATGCCTCGTGAAGGATTTCGCCGGATGTGAGATCGAGCTTGGCCACCGTGCCGATCGACGTGCCAAAGTAGGCTGCCGGTTGACTTCCGTCGACCATCCGCAGGGACGTGATCGTCACGCCGACCTCCGGCTCAATGAGAGACTGCGTTGAGCCGTCCGGGTTGATGATCGCCAGTCTACCGCTCGCCCACGCCGCGTAGAGCGTGCCGGTTGCCGCATCGGCAAGGAGCTGCGTGACCGCTGCATCGCCCTGGGCAACGCTTCTGGCCATGGCCACGCCAGGCAGTGTAACGGAGTAAGACGCGCTCGCCGTATTGTTCGCCTCATCCGCCTCGTCCACGGCGTCTGCGTAATCGATGGTGATCGTAAGTGTACCGTCGCCCTCGACGCCCGGTTTCCAGGCGTAGGCGATTTCCGTGTCTTGTAGCGGCTCCAGACTTCCCCATGCCTCGTAGGCGGTTCCGTCCCTCGTGGTAAACGCGACACCGAACGGTCCGCTGGCCAGCATGCCGAGATTCCGCACGGTGACGTAGGCGTACAGCTGATCCCGGATCCCGACCTGGCCCGACGCCGGAGCGAATCGCACCGCAATCGGCACGAGATCGGGCAAGATACTCTGCCCGCCACCGACCATGACAAGACGGGTTAACTCGTTGTCGAGTTCATTCGGCTCGGGAATCTGGTTTGCCGAATCGACCGAGACGGCAACCTGGTAGAGCCCCATCGGAAGGGCTGTGTCGATCGTCACCGGCCCGACGGGAAACACCTCGCCCGCTCCGAGTACGCCGATGATCTGGGACCGGATGACATACCGTACGCCAGTCGGCGAGATCCATAGCACATTGACCGTGAACGGCCCTACAGGCTCTCCGCCAAGATTGGCAATCGACGCCGAAGCCTGAATGGGCGTTCCCACCTCGACGACCTCCGCCGGCGAGATGGTTAGCTCGTGGACCGCAAGGTTCGCCGCGCCCGTGCCCGGTGTGATATCGAGTTCGCGATCGCCCGGCGCCGCAGGGCCGATGTGGAATCGAACGAGCATCTCGTTGTTCGTTTCATCAAGCTCGGCCACTTCGCCGGCCGCGTCAAACCCGGCCCACACGGATGAATCGGCCCGGACAATCAGCTGGTAGTCTCCTTCAAGCCAGCGGATCGTGTCGAACGTCTCTCGGACGACCTGCTTTGCCGACCGCGACAGTCCGTTGACATCTTGGGCACGGTAGAATGGGAGCGGCCCTTCGGCCGGCTCGCTCAGCGTAGGCACATCCCATGTTTCCCCGCCGTCGTCGCTGTATCGAATGTAGAACTCGACCTGGAATCGCTCGGCGCCAATCCGGCCGCCGTTGTGCACCGTTGCGGCAATCCTGAGCGGCTCTCCACTTGCGATCGGTGAGGCTGGATCGAATTCGATCTGCGTCAAGTGAAGCTCCGCCAGTCGCTTGACGGGTGGAAGGACCGTCAGCGTTGTGCTGATCTCGTTGTTGCCCTCATCGAGTTCAACAACGCGCTCATCCGGATCGACGACAACTCTCAGCGTGTACGTCTCCGGCGGCAGGTCGGCCGTTTCGAGGACGCCCTGAACGCGAGCGCGATCGTCCTCCTCGAGACCATCCTCGGTCGCAATCGGCGCACGATAGTAGAACGTGTCGAAGCGCTTGTCATCGACGTAGAAGCCGACATTGAAATCGGACTGACTCCGATCGCCTGTGTTCTCTACGATCGCGACAACCGTGATCGTGTCGCCTTGCGCGATGGCCCCACTGGGCATCTCGAGCCGGATCGGATGCAGCTCCGTTCCTTGCACGGAGAAACCGACAACCAGCGTGTTGTTGTTTTCGTTCTGCTCAGGGATCTTGTCTTCCTCATCGACGGTTGCTCGAAGCTCATAGGATCCTGGTTCCAGGCCGAGTCCGTTGGGGCCGGCGTCGATTGTCATCTGGACGCTTTCCGTGCTCGTATCTTGCTCGATTCCGAGACGAGTGATCGTGTCAGATCCGAGCGGGATCCATAGACTGTCTCCGAGCCGGCGATAGTGGAAGCTGACATCGATCACCTCGCTGCCCATCGTGAGCGGAGCGGCGCTCCCTCCCTGGTTCATGATCACAACGTCTGCCTCCATGTCGTTGTCCCAGTCGAGTGGGAGAGGCTCATCGAATGTGATCTCGACGGGCACGAGTTCCGGCAGGTCGAGCGCCGATGGGCCGACGGTCAGCGCCGTGACCATGCGGTTGTTGTCTGGATCCTGCTCCGCTGTGCCCTCCGGCTCCTGGACAATGACCCGGATTGCGTACGTTGTCGCACAAGACTCAAGACGTGCCATCCCCTGAGAGGAGAGGGGAACCATGATCGAGCCAGCAATCGAGTCGACATCGCTTGGTCGAAGGAGTTCGCGCATGGCCTCCCCCGTCCAGAAAGCGCCGTTGACATCAACCGAGTGATCGCGCTCGATCCCGGGAATACGAACGGAATCGAAGGGAATCCAACACTCCTCGGGCAAGGCCCCTGCCAGGTCGGCGAGACTCTCTGTAGGATGTGCCCCATCGGCATCGCTGTCGAAGACCCACTGGCCAATTGGTGCGCTCGGCGTCCCCGCCGTTGAACTGGAGATGCGCCAAGTCTCCCCGGCCTCCTGGTCGACACACTGAATGGGGAACAGCTGAAACTCCACATGGAACGAACCCGAAGCGAGCCGCCCCGTGTTCTTCACAAGAGTAGAGAGGCTGGCCGTTTCGCCCCAGAGGAGCGGCGAGCTGGGCGTCGACTCGATTGTCTCCGGATGTAGCTCCGGCCGAGAGGGAAGGAGCTCGATGATGATTGTCCGCCTGTTGTTTGACTCATCGGCCTCGGGGAACCAGTTGGCATGATCCACCGTCGCAGCAATCTCGTACGTGCCAGGGAGGAGATCGCTCGTGTCGACCCAGGTCTCAACGAGTCCTGTACGCGACTCCGCAGAGGCATCAGAGATTGTCTCGATGATCACCCCGCAGGGCACCTGCTTGTCGATTCGCCGCCATGTGATCTCTACCGAGATCGCGGCATCAGGGACGTCTCCGACGAAGCCCAGAGCCGCCGCAATGTGAAGTGTGTCCCCTTGGATCGCGCCGCTCTGAGGTGTCACGTTGATCTCCGTGACACTCATGTCGGACGGCGCACCCTGGGCGACACCCGGAAGCGGCAAGATCGCACAGAAGAAAGACACGCAACAGGAAAGGAGAATCGCTCGACGCCAGCACCAACGGTCCATCATGCCCCCCTTACGGATGCGTCAACTCACCATAGCTGTCCCAGATCGAAAGCGTACAGATAGCCATTCGAGCAGCCGACCAACCCGTAGGCTGACTCGTTGTCGATGTCGACAACCGCGACAACAGGCGCCAGCAGGGCGCTCGGTACCACGCCCGCTTCCTCGGGCAGGAACGCAAACCAAACGTCGTTGTTGCCCCAGACATTGACCTGCGCCAGATCGTCGAGGTCATCCTCCCAGACCTGCAGTACGGGTCTGTCTGTTCTACGATCAAGCCCTGTCACCAGAACGGCTCTTGCCTCATCGGACGCGAAGATCGCCGGCGGAGTCATGATGTCACCGAGCCGCTTGGTACGTTCGCCTTCCGTCGTCCCTCGGAATTCTTCCTGGCTGTCCTTGTACTCGATGGAGTAGACCTCTCCGGTCGTACTCGTCAGATAGATGAGAGCATCTTCATCCGTGCTGTAGACATCCAGTCCGATGATGTCATCCCACAACAGGGCCTCCTCGCGGGCACGGAGCGTGCATGCCGTGCCGCTTCCCACGCCGAGCGCGAGCAGGTCGCCGCCGTCGGTTCCCAGGAAGACGACGTCTTGCGGCTGATTGAGTTCGAGCGAGGTGGTGATCGGATCATCGGCCTCGAAAGAGCACACGCTCCCATTCGGGTTGATCGCATAGACGTCGCTGCCGGACGCCATCCAGAGCGTTCCGGTGGCATCGGCGTACGCGGGAAGACTCGTCACCTCGTAGTCGGTGTGGCGACGCAGCACCGCGCCGTCCGTTGGATCGAGCACAAATGCGCCGGCTTCTGAACCGATGATTAACTCCTCCGCATCGGATGAGAGGAGCAGGAAGGTCGTCGGACGATTGCCGGAGCGCCGTTCCGTGGCAATCCCTGTTTCGCTCTGCCAGAGCGAAGTGAGTTCCGTTTCGCCCAGCGTGTACTGCAGCGCGTGGACCGACCCATCGCTCGAGCCGATGTAGATCCGATAGATGTCGACGGCCCCGCTGTTGTCGTAGGCCACCACAGGCGCCGTCAGCTCTCCGCTCGCCGACCAGACAGCCTGCTCCTCGCCCGTATCGACCTTCAGCACGTGCAACCGATCGCTTCCCGCACTCGTCGTCACGATATGGAAGACGCGTCCTCCCTCGACCACCGGCTCCACCGGTACGGTCGCGATATCTTCGTAGTACTGCTGGTCTTCGCAGCGGCACTGCTCCCTTGCAGGGAATGTCCACGCATCGACCGTAGAGTAGAAGTAGGAGAGCTTGTATTGATCCGGGAAGAACGCATCGCGAGCCAACCCGGCATCTTCGCCGGTCGGCGCGACTGAAACGCGGAGCTGCGCCTGATCGGAGCGGCCGATGACCTCGAAGTCGTCGGCCTCTCTGTCGCTCGGCCGAAACTCGGACGCGAGGCTCGCGTAGTCGAGCGTGATCGTGATACTGCCCTGACTCCCGGAAGACCCGATGAAGCCAAGAACACCCAGATCCTCGGAGCCACTGAGTGTCTCAAAGACGTTGGCCGGCGGCGTCAGTGCCAGGCGGTAGTACCCAGCAACATCCAGGTTCGAGCTTGAGATGAGCTGCAGAGACTCGGTCCCGACGTTGTAGACGTTGAATGTCCAGCGCGTGTCGAGTTCCCCCATCCGGCAGACGGGGAACGTCCCCTGGAGTGCAAGCTGGGACAGGTGCCGGCCTGACTGCAGCACGGTCAGCGTGTACTTGTCGCTGCGCTCAGCTGCTGTGCCGTCGCATGCTTCGAGCGGTGTCACGTTGTTGCAGCGGTTCGACTCGCCCAGCGTCTCCATTGCGTCAGCCTCTGCCGAGAAGACGTAGATCCCGGGTGTGAAGCCGGTCGTCTCGAAGGAGATGACGGGGCGCGTCTCCTCGCCGGATGCCAGTCCGGAGACGGTCTGCGACCCGATCTTCCCGTGTTCGCCAGTGATCGTCTCGGTGAAGAAGAAGTCAACCGTGAACTGGCCGACACTCTCCGTTCCGAGGTTCCGCAGACGTGCGTTGATGCGGACCGTGTCCCCAACGAGCGCCTGATCCAGGCCGTAGGTCCAGCCAACGTGAAGGGAGACGATCTCGATGTCTATCCCTGCGGTGCTCTGCGCGCTCCCGGCGAACCCCGTCAGCAGGACGACGCCAAGCAGCGCTCCGATCCAAGCCGCCAGTCGAGACCAACGACGATTCCTCAGACAGCCTGCTCCCTCCGGCACCATCGAGCCTCCTTACCCCAAGATCGCGCTGTGGTTCTATGCTCTCCTTCGCTCGTGTCTTCCTAGATCACCTGCTGGAGGAAGATCCCGATTCCATGATTGAAGACCCCGATCCCTTCCGGGATGACCGCAAGGCCAGGGCGAATCTCTGCGGTGGTCACTGTCCCCGTAGCGGCTGCCCGGTCGAAGTCCAGGGCAACGATCCGATACCTCGAGGCGGGGAGAGTCAGCTCACGCTCATGATCGAGTAGGTACTGCCGCGCGTTATCGAGGTATGCCAGCCTCCGCGGATCCATGAGATCCATGCCGTCGAGTTCCCTGAGCACCTCACGAAGCCGGTCCCCAGTATCTGCGGCGAGGCGGTCACTGATGAAGCGGAACATGTCTTCTTTCTGCTGCTCGATGATCGTCTCTGCTTCGGGATCGACGATCTCGATTGCCTCCTGGATGAAGATGCCAATCGCCCCGTAGAAGATCCCGACGCCCTTCCGGTCGAAACCCAATTCATCCTGGGGCTCAGTAACGCCGAACCAAGGCTCCTCAAGCTCCTCCGCAGGAACGGAGAAGTCGAGCACGGTAATCTGGAACTCGTCCGAGGCAAGTTCGATCGGCTGGACAAACGCCTGATTCGCCAGGAACTCTCGCGGCGACTCGATGAGCTCCGAACGCGCCTGTTCGTCCATCTCCAGAACCCCAGCCAGCTCCATCAATGCTGGTAGGTGCCCATCGGGTAGAAAGATCACCGCTCCGGAAACGCGCTGGAAGAACGGCTCCTCCTGCGCATACGATACGATCGGCAGTCCTACAAGGAGGACCAAGAGTACTGCAACGACCATGCCCCCAAGACGTCCCAGGAGCAATGCATCCGCACGCGGTCGATCGACCATTTGGGACACCTCCTTGTGGCCACTATAGCGGCTTCCGCTGCACCTGTAAACAGCCGACAGATTCTGGTTCTCGGACATGGCAACCTCCTTCCTGCGAGGCACCCGCCTGCAGCCTCACAGCAGATCTACTCCTGGGGGCTTGCGCCGTTTCGCGGTCGAAGTCCTGGTCTGCATTAGAGACGTGGGCCCGTGACGCAACTGGCAACAGCGACTAGAATGACACACCAACATCTTGAAGGAGTGACGAACATGGGGCAGAGAACGTAGGAACTATGGACAAGGACGCACGCCGTGAACCGACGGACTTCATCCGGCGGATTGTTCATGAGGACATCGAGGCCGGGAAGAACGGCGGCCGGGTTCACACTCGATGGCCTCCGGAACCCAATGGCTACATCCACATCGGGCACGCGATGGGGTGCCTTCTGGCCTATTCGCTTGCGCAGGAATTCGGAGGGAAGTTCAATCTTCGCTTTGACGACACGAATCCGGTCGCCGAGGATCAGGAGTATGTCGACGCGATCATCGATGACTTGAGCTGGCTCGGCATCGAGTGGGAGGATCGCCTGCTGTTCGCGTCCGACTACATGGAGCAGCTCTACGAGTGGGCCGAGCACCTGATCGAGCATGGGAAGGCTTATGTGTGTGACCTCTCTCCGCAGGAGGTCCGTGAGTACCGCGGCACGGCGGGCGGGCGGGGACCTGACGGCATCACAGCACCCGGGAAGGACAGCCCCTATCGCAACCGGCCGATCGACGAGAACCTCGACCTGTTCCGTCGGATGCGGGCAGGGGAGTTCGAGGACGGATCCCGGACGCTTCGCGCCAAGATCGACATGGCGCATCCGAACCTCAACATGCGAGACCCCGTGATGTACCGCATCCTCCGTGCGCATCATCATCGTCAGGGAGACGCTTGGTGCATCTACCCGACGTACGATTGGACGCACGGGCAGTCCGACGCAATCGAGGGGATCACCCACTCGACATGCAGCCTCGAGTTCGAGAACCATCGTCCCCTCTACGATTGGTTCCTGGACAACCTCCCGGTGCCGCATCGCCCGCGTCAGATCGAGTACGGGCGGATGAACATCGAGCACACCGTGACCGGGAAACGCTGGCTCCGACAGCTCGTCGAGGAGGGCCACGTCAACGGGTGGGATGATCCCCGCATGCCGACACTTCGCGGAATGCGGCGCCGCGGCTATCCGCCAAGCGCAATTCGGGCGTTCGTAGCGGAGACGGGCGTCACGAAGTCTCAAGGGCACGTTGAGGTGTCGCTTCTCGAGCACTTCATCCGACAGGAACTCAACAAGACCGCACCTCGCGCGATGGCGGTTCTCGATCCGCTGAAGCTCGTGATCACAAACTACCCGGAAGGCGAGACCGAGGAGCTCGATGCGATTAACAATCCGGAGGATTCGAGTGCCGGAACGCGCGCGGTCCCGTTCTCTCGGACGCTCTACATCGAGCGCACCGATTTCATGGAGGATCCGCCAAAGAAGTTCTACCGCCTCTCGCCAGGGCGTGAGGTTCGCCTTCGCTATGCCTACTTCGTGACGTGCGATGACGTCGTCAAGGACGCCGATGGGAATGTCGTCGAGCTTCGCTGTACCTACGATCCGGCAACCCGCGGCGGCGATGCCCCGGACGGACGCAAGGTCAAGGCGACACTCCACTGGGTCTCGGCGGACCACGCCGTCGATGCCGAGGTGCGCCTCTACGATCACTTGTTCGAAGCTGCGAATCCCAACCAAGTCCCTGAGGGAGGCACATGGCTGGACAATCTGAATGAGTCGTCTCTGACTGTGCTGCGGAGCTGCAAGCTTGAGCCGGGTCTCGCGGGGCACACGTCAGGCGAACGCTTCCAGCTCGAGCGAACCGGATACTTCTGCGTCGATCCTGACTCGACGGAGGAGCGCCCTGTGTTCAATCGGATCGTGTCGCTTCGAGACACCTGGGCGAAGATGAGAAAGCGAGAGCCGAAGGCGGCATAGCGTTCGTTGTGCCAACCGCTGACCGAAGGCAAGGATCGAGCGGGTCGCGACATCGTGGCCCGCTTGATCGTTCTCACGGCAAACGGGTATGATTACCTCCCGATGACCGGCGTACGACGAGGGGGCATCGGGTGACGACAACAACAGAACCACGTGACGCTGCGGCCCGGAATGGGTCGCATTTCTTTTGGGTCGGGACCGTCCTTCGCCACCGACAGGTCTCCGAGCGGTACGCTCGCGTTCTTCTCGAAGGTTCGGATCTGCCAACGCAGATCGCCGCGGGCCAATTCGTTCTGCTGCGAGCACAAGAGGATCCCTGTCTTCCAAGGGCATTCTCGGTGCTGTCAACCAGCGTCTATGGCATCGAGCTCTTCGTGAAGTCTGAGGGACGCGTCCGCGAGAAGCTCTCCTACAGCCCGTTTGACACGGTGTTCGAGGTCAGGGGGCCGTACGGACAGCCCTACATGGGCAAGGTGAGCCCCGGTCGGCGGTACGTTCTCGTCGGAGGAGGAAGTGGCTGCGCTCCGTTGATGCACTTCGCGGAGCAACATCCCGACCTCGTGGCTGCAACGGCGTATGGCTTTCGCACCGGCGACGCCGGGCGGTTGCTGCCAGGGACCTCGATTCAGATCGAATGCGAAGACGGAAAGAGCGCAGCAGAGTTCGCCGCCGATCTCTGGAAGCCCGGATTGGGGATTATCGCGTGCGGCCCCGAACCAATGCTGCGGCTGCTTGCCGAGCGCTACCGTGGGCAACCGGACATCTACGTTTCCTTGGAAGCGAGGATCGGCTGTGGCATCGGGACCTGCCTGGGGTGCAGCATCCCTACGCGTTCGGGTCCCCAACGGATTTGCCACGAGGGTCCGCTGTTCGCGCTGGAGGAGCTCCCATGGCTGATGTAGGCGTTCATGCATTGGGCCGACGCTTCGCCAGCCCGGTCGTGTTGGCTTCCGGACCGGCCGGCTTCGGAGTCGAGCTCGAAGGAGAACTCGACCTCTCCTCCGTTGGTGCGCTCACAACCAAGACGGTGACATGCGAGCCACGCCCGGGGAATCCTCAGCCCAGGCTTGTCGATTGCCCGTGCGGTGCGCTTAACTCGATCGGTCTCGAGAATCCCGGTTTCGACCGTTTCCTCGCCGAGATCATGCCTCGGATTGCGAAGTTCCCAACGCGCCTCATCGTCAGTCTCGCAGCCGGCTCGCCCAATGAACTCGGCGCGATGGTCGAGCGGCTGAACGTCGTTCCCGGAGTCGATGCGCTGGAACTCAATCTCTCCTGCCCGAACGTAAGCGGCGGCGTGACCGGAGGTGACCCCGATCTGGTGCGAGCGTTCACCGAAGCGTGCGTCCGAGCCAACGGCCACCCGATTCTAGTGAAATTGCCTGGGGACGCGGGAAATCTTCTCGATGCGGGAGAAGCTGCGCTATCCGCCGGCGCCGGAGGGCTGACGCTGATCAACACGCTGCGTGGACTGCGAATCGACCGCGCGCTCGGTCGCCCATTCTTGCATCGAGAGATCGGCGGTTTGAGCGGCCCCGCGATCCTGCCCGTTGCACTCGCGCGCGTCTACGAGGCCCGTCGCGCGTTCCCAGAAGCCTTGATCATCGGCACAGGCGGCGTCTGCGATGTCGGCGGCCTGCTTGAGATGCTGTTCGCCGGGGCGGATCTGGTCGGCGTCGGATTCGGTCTGATGGCCGATCCGGAACTTCCGCAACGATTGCACGAGAAGTTGAGCGCCTGGCTCGACAACCATGGCTTGGCGACCGCGAGCCAGGTCACGGGCGTGGCACACCGAGGAGGGTTCGATGTTCCTTGAACAGTACCGAAGCGCCTGTGACGTAACTGGCGGTTCGCTTTGCGTTGGGCTCGATCCGCATCTCGATCGGATGCCGTCGGAATTCGGCAAGACACCGAAAGACGTCGAGTGCTTCCTGGACAAGGTGATCGAGAAGACGATCGACCACGCAAGCGCCTACAAGCCCAACATTGCCTTCTTCGAGGCATTGGGAGCGGAAGGACTCGGCGTGCTTGCCCGAACGATCGAACGGGTCCGGCGCGCCGAACGGCCGGTGATCCTCGATGCGAAGCGCGGGGACATCGCGTCGACGGCCGCGGCCTACGCCGCGGCCGCTTTCGGCGGGCTGAAGGCCGATGCGATCACTGTTGTCGCGTACATGGGGTCCGATGCGGTTCGCCCATTCCTCGAGCGCGGCGGATTCGCGTTCGTGCTGACGCTTCCGTCCAACCCGTCGGCCGAAGCGATCGTCAACCACGGCGATCCACCGCTCTACGAGCGTGTCACCGAGATGGCCCTGGAGCTCGAGTCGGCGTATCCGGGTCAACTCGGCCTCGTCGTCGGCGCAACGCGTCCGCACGAAGCCGGCCATCTGCATCGCGTGGCTCCCGATCTTCCTTGGCTCGTCCCGGGGATTGGCGCGCAGGGAGCAAGCAGCGCCGCGTTCTTCGAAGAGGCCGGAGCACATCCGGTGCTGGCGGTGAACGCATCCCGGGCGATTCTGTTCGCTCCGGATCCGGGACAAGCAGCCAGAGAGCTTCGTGAAACGATCGAGGAGTTGAGGAATGCCTGAGTACTGGATGGACTTGCTGACGAGGACCGGCGCGATGCAGACGGGCCACTTCCTCCTTTCCTCTGGACGCCATTCCGGGCAATACGTCCAGTGCGCGTTGGCACTCGAGCATCCGGAGAATGCGGCGAAGCTCGGCGGCGCCCTGGCTGAGAGGATCGCTGCTTCGGTGGAGGACGGGGTCGATTGTGTGATCTCCCCGCCGCTTGGGGGGCTTGTCATCGGCTATGAGGTGGCCAGGAGCCTGAACGTACCGTTCCTCTTCCCGGAGCGGGGAGAGGAGGGACGCTTCTTGCTTCGACGAGGGTTTGCGCTCGTGCCGGACACGCGGGTTTGCGTCGTCGAGGATGTCGTCACAACAGGGCGAACGACCCAAGAGGTCATCGAACTCGTTCGAGGGATTGGGGCGGTGGCTGTCGCCCTCGGGGCCGTGATCGATCGGTCCGTCGATCATCACGTCGGCGGGATTCCTCTGTCTTCGGTTCTACAACTCACCATCCCGACCTATGCCCCGGACGAGTGCCCCTTCTGTGTTGGAGGCATGCCGATCGTCAAGCCGGGAAGCCGCCGACACGCACGTGAGGCAGCCCGATGAGGGTGCAGATTCTGGAAGAGCACGGCTACGAACCAGCGCTCGTCGGGCTGTCGCTCTCGTACGGCCGGAATCCGGCCGCGATGGAGCGTGTCGCACGCCGTCTGTGCTTCCTCGGCGACGGCCACAACAAGTACCTCGAATCCATCGTCGTCTGGCTCGATGTCGACGCACCGCGCTACTTCTGGCAGCAGCTCGACACATACCGTGTCGGCATGACGAAGCAAAGCGAGTCGACGATGCACACGATCACGGTGAGACCGCTCGAGCAGAGCGACTTCGCCCATCCGATTCCAGAGGAGCATCTGGAGCACCTCAACCGCTTGGTCGACATCCAGGACTGGGAGGGTGTCAAGCGTGATCTGCCGGAATCCTTCAAGCAGCGGCGGATCGTTTGCGTGAATTACATGACCCTGCAACGAATGGTTCGGCAACGCGAGACGCATCGGCTCGCCGAGTGGCGCGAGTTCATCGATGCCGTTCTGCGTCAGGCTGAACACCCCGAGCTCTTGAAGGAGGCTGAAACCTCGTGACGCATGGGATTCTCTCTGACCGTCAGATCACCGCGCTCTGCATGGCAGATCCACCGATGCTCTCTCCGTTCGTCGGGCAGCAAGAAGGCAGACCATCCTTTGGGCTCGGAAGCTGCGGCTACGATCTGCGACTCGGCCAACGCTTTCTCGTTCCGCTGGGCGGCATGAATACGGTGCTCGATCCGATCGACTTCCCGGAGGATCACTTCCGAGCGATCGAAGCGGAAGGCACATTCGATCTGTCGCCGAACTCGCAAGTGCTCGCCGAGTCCATCGAGTGGTTCAACATGCCCGACGACGTGTGCGCAGTCTGCTGGGGAAAGAGCTCCTACGCCCGATGCGGGCTGCTGGTGAACGTGACACCGCTCGAACCGGGCTGGAAAGGGATTCTGACGATCGAACTGGCCAACGTATCGCCACTCCCGATTCGTCTGCATGTTGGTCAAGGAATCGCCCAGGTTGTCTTCTTCCAGGGAGAGCGCCCGGAGAGGACCTACTCGGAGAAGGAAGCCGGGGGCGAATATCAGAACCAGTCCGGCGTGACGTTGCCGAGGTAGATGGACCATTCGTCCACACGTTCGGCGCGCCTATAATGGGTCCCGTTGCACTCGTCCCGGCCAGGGACGGGATCATCCGCGGATCAAGGGGGAGTGGGATGCGAAACGCACTTGGACTTGCGCTCTGCGCTGTGCTGCTGATTGGAGGAACCGTCGCGGCTGCGTCCGGTCGCTATGTGGATGTTGAGATCGAGGTCTTCGAGTCGTGGGGCTTCCTGACTTGGGGTGCATGGAGGACCCTGCCGATCGAGTTGCAGACCGCGAAGATCGAGCCGTTGACGGATGCGGACATCGAAGGCCTCGCCACGCTGACCGCGGACTGCACCGAGGACAGCGCGCCGGAGCAACAGGCCGCATGTGAGCTACTCGACAACCTCGAGTACAGGCTTGTTCGAACCTACCGCGTCGCGCCGCTTCTCGGACTGCGGTACCGTGTCGTCCTGACCAACCTCACGAAGAGCCATCTCGGCGTCGTTCTCGCGGTCGACGGCTTGAACTCGAACGGGAATCTTGAGGTCGCGGGAGATGCCTCGGACCGTAAGTGGATCCTTCTCCCCGAGCAGAGGGTGCACATCAGCGGGTGGCAGATCTCTGCGGATGAGGCGCTGGCATTCGTCTTCACGACACCCAGTCTGTCTCATGTGGCCACAAGCGAGGAGCGAGGCAGGATCGACACATACGTGTATCTGATGGATCCATTCGGCGCTGAGTTTGCACGGGGAACGGGAGCCGGAGAGGTCATCGACCAGCCGACGGTGCGCATTCCGTTCGAGTCGGCAACTCCAGCGCCGATCGAGACGCTATCGATCGACTACGGCCGCGATCGGGTCGCCCTGGGAATCTTCTGCGAGGAGACCGACGGCCCGGGGGTTCGAATCCTGAACGTAGTCGAAGGAACCGCCGCGGCGCGCGAAGGACTTCGCGCGGAGGATGTGATCACGTATGCTGACGCCCGTCCGGTCAACTCGTGCGCTGAACTGCAGGAGCTTCTGAGCACCAAGGTGGCGGGCGATCGGGTCCTGCTGAAGGTCCACCGGACCGATCGCGTCTTCCTGCTATCGATCGAGTTGGAGGAGTAGCGGGAGCCGGCGGAGACGTCCTACTCGCCCGACGGGTTGCAGGTCCCCTCTGTCGTGGGGCGCACGACATCCCCCGCCGACAGGGCCGCGCCAGGGTCGAGGATCGAGCAGATGGCGCGATCCTCGTCGATGAGCTCGATCACCTCGATCGCCACCCCGGTTCGTTCGACGACGAAGCGGTCCATTGTGCGGAGTCCGTTTCGACGTCCGAGGGACAGCGTTGCGGTCTCGGTTCCCGCGTCGAGCGCCACGATGCTCCCGGCGGGCGAAACCTCGATCGCCAGGCTCCGTGACGCGATCTCCGCGCCGCCTACGCGAAGCACAACGCGAAGCGCATACCTGCCCGCGTCCCGATAGGCGTGGGCGGGCTCGCGCCCGGTGGCCGTTGCTCCGTCGCCGAACTCCCAGCGCCACTCCGCCCCAGCCGGGGTTGAGTTCGCATGCGCGCTGAAGCGCAGCGTGCCTCCGGCATAGGGGATCGTTGGGCAGTACGAGACGCCGATCTCTGCAGGCTGCGGCTCCAACGAAAGCAGAACGCGCGTCTCCCCCTCGCCCCGAAGCTGCGGATGCTGCGGCTCGTCTCGCTCCGCGAGCACATGCTCCGGGACCTCCGAGGCGACGTACTCGTAGAGCTCCCAGAGGGTCACGCGGTAGTCGGCGTTCAAATCGGCCATCCCGTTGAGTCCCTGGAGGAGGTAGTGCGTGAACACGCCATGCTCCAACGCGGGCGACTCGAACGCCTCCTCGCCTTCGGCCGAGGCGGAGAGCACGAGACGCCCCTCCAGCTTCAGATCGCCGAGCCAATCGGAGACCGGTGTCGCCGAGCGCGCGCCGGGGACGAGGCTCCGCGAGAGCCCCCCTGAATAGCAGCTGTCGAAGAACACAAGCACATGATTCGACTCAATCCGATCGAGGAATCGCCCGAACTCATCGTCGCGGAGCGCCGTGTCATCCCGCGCAGCGCTCCGCGTGTCCTGCAGTGCAAGAAACTCGTCAACCCCGTCCGCTTCGTCGCCGTTGTCGTCCGCCCCTTGGTATCCATGCCCCGAGAAGTGCACCAATACGAGGTCGTCTGCATCGGCCTGCTGGCGCAACCAACCGAGACCTTCGCGCACGGCAACCAGCGTCGCCGGCGGATGCAGGCCATCCTTCCCGTCCGTTAGCGTCCGTACGTGATCGGGTGGAACGCCTGCACTCGAGAGCCAGTCCGCCATCGCCATCGCGTCGCGACTCGCGTAGTCGAGATCCTCGACCTCGGCGTAGTCCGAAACCCCGATGATCAGCGCCCAGACTTCGTCCGGCTCGACGACACCGGGTACGCGACCGACGTTGACTCGCCGGACTGTCGAGGCGCTTCGTCCCGCGGCATCGGTCACCGTGAGCGTCACGTCGATGTCACCTTCGGCGGCGAAGCGGTGGATCGGCTCCTGCTCGCGCGAGGAGCCGCCATCTCCGAAGTCCCACGCCCAAGCGACGATTCCCTCATCCCCTGCAATGGATCGATCGACGAAACGTACCGGATCGAGGAGCGAAGGCCGGGTCGGAGAAAGGTCGAACGCGGCGAGTGGCGGTCTCGGCTCATCGATGTCCAGGACGTGCATCACGGCGTCGCTTCGGTTCGTGTCGTCGATCACCCGCAGGGTAACCGGCCGTGCCCCACCCGAGAGGAACGGATCGATCACGAGGAACGGCTCGCGGGTCGTCGCGTCGAACACCCCATCGGACTCCAGATCCCAGTTGTACTCGACGATGGTTCCGTCCGGATCGAACGACGACGATGCGTCCAACCGAATGCGGTCTCCCACGCGTGCCGGCCGGTCAAGCGGGATGCCGCCCTCGGAGATCGCGCTCCACACGAACGATGCGGCAGGAGCCGTATTCGCCTCCCAGATGACGATCGTCTCCACGAGCATCGTGGCTGCACCATCGGCATCCGACACGGTGAGCGTCACGACATGCTCGCCGGCCGTAGAGAAGACATGCTCGACAGCATCTCCGATTGCGAACTCCGTTCCGTCGAACTCCCACCAGGTCTGATCGATCGTCCCATCGGGATCGAAGGACGCCGATGCATCGAACAGCACCGGCTTCCCGGCCTCCGGTTCGTGCGGGGAGCTGGTGAAGCGTGCCACCGGCGGCTCGTTTGGCTGCGGCGTGAGCCAGCGGGTCGTGTCAATCCCGATTCGCACGCGAAAGCGAGCTCCCTGAATCGCGTCGATCCCGGCCTCGGCGCCGACCTCCAGCGCGCCGGACCGCCAGGACGCGGTGATCCCAAGATCGGCCAATGCGAGCGCAGCCCATGCGCCGTGAACGCGGACATCGACGTTCGCTTCACGATCCTCCCAGCCAAGCTCGAGGCTTCCGACTCCGATGTCTTCGAGAAAGACACGCAGCCCGGCGCTGAGCCGCCAGGTCTCGTGTCCCCAACTCGCATCGAGCGAAAGACGCGGATCGGGAATCAGTGTCAATCCGCCTTGGAGGTCGATCGCCTCGCCCGCCAAGGGGAGTGCAGTGTTCGCGGACAGATCGAGACGGTTCGCTACAAGATCGGTCGAGACGAAATCGAGGTGCCAGCGTTCGAATTCGAGATCGATCCACTGGCGAGAGATGCGACTTGGCCACTCTTGCTCCAGGCGAAGCTGGCCACGGCTCATCTCGCCCTCGAGGACCGCCGCCCCCCACAGGGCCACGTACGAGGCAGACGCGTCAAGCATCCCGTCTCCGCCAACCGCCAGGGCGAGCGAACTCGAGCCGTCCCTTGCAAGCGTAAGCTCACCAGGGCGATAGGATCCGTCGACCGACATCCAAGAGGCGGAAGGTCCGATCAGCGATGCGTCGATCGCCAATTCAGCGCGCGGCCAGTTCCCGTCGAGGCGAATGCGCCCCTCTTCGAGTGCCACCAGCGACACCTCGACGCGAATGTCGCTCCCAAGCGTCCAACGGGTCGGTGGAAGGTCCTGCGCCACGTCAACGGTGATCCTCGCCCCCGCGGCCGTCAGAGGATTGACCGCCGCGCCGATCGTCTCGCTCCATTGCCCCGAGCCGATGCACGGTGAAGTATCGCGGAGCGAAGCATCCCCGTCGGAAGGGTCCGAGAGGCCTGGAGACTCGGAGGTGTCCGACGATCGGCGACCGGTGCCGATGTAGTCTCCGCCAGCATTTCCCCACACGGCGTTGTAGCCGGACGTTGACGTGACAGCGGCCGAACCGCCCGCCCGTATCCCCGCGCCTCGATTCAGCGAGAGAATCGTATTGCGAACGATCAGAGACCCGGCATCGGCGTGGATCCCATCGCCGTCGTTTCGGGCGATCGTGCAATGCAGGATCACCGATTCGCCGTTGCTCAGCAGCTCGATCCCGTCGCCCTCGCACGAAAGAATCTCAACCCGTTCGACCGTGCCACTCGCTTCGTCAAGAACGCGCACGCCGGAGCCTCGGACTTCACAGATCGATCCACCGCTCGAAGACAGCCGGGCGGCGTCCTCGACCCGAAGCCCCTCCATGCCGCCGAGCACGTCCACCCGGTCCAGGGTCACGCGGGCCGCGCCATCAGCGGATAGCCCTCCAATGCCATTCCGCAAGAGATCGACGGAGCGCACGTCGAGGTCCGATTCATCATGCGCCTCGAGTCCCCACCGCTCGTTGGTGACAAGCTGAGTACTGGCGAGAAATCCCGACGAACCGGCAACGAGAACGAGACCGCTGAGCGCATTGCCTTCGATCGAGCCACTCTCGATCCGGACCGTCCCGTTCTCGCAGAGGATCCCGTTCGACGCGTTCTCAGAGACCTCCGATTGCCGCAGGATCGCCTCTCCGTTGTCTCGGACCCAGATGCCGTGCCCTTCGTGTCCGGTGATGAGACACCCCTCGAAGACCGGAGCGGCGGAGAGCCCGAACACCTCGACGCCCGCACCCTGACCGCCTTTGATCGTGCAATCGATGAAGGTCAGAGACGACGAATCGAGCACGACCGCAGGTGCAGCCAACACGGAGGGAAGGCGCTCGATGGTCACACCCTCGAGACGCCCCGAAGAGGTGTTCTTCGCAAACACGACGGCCTCGAAGCCGTAGCCGTGCCGGAGGATCGTATGCCCGGCTCCAGCGCCAACGACCGTCACGCCGTTCACGAAGTCGATTCGACCGTCATAGATGCCCGGCTGGACGTAGATCGTATCCCCTGCCGACGCGTCGTTCATCGCGCCATGCACCGAAAGATGGGTCCCCGAGCCGTCCTTGGCAACGACCCAGTGCGCCGCCGAGACACTCCCTGCCAGGAGCGCCGCGGCTGCAAGCACAACGAGGACCACCCGGATCGCGCGAACCATGAACGGATTGTAGAGGCGATCAGGCTTGCCACCAAGGGGTCACGAAAGCCCCCAGCCTCTCGCGATGTCGACGCATTGCGTCAACTCGCCCGTCGCGGCGACGCACGGATTGAAAGACGAGCAGGCGTGCCGCCATGGGGTCACGGAAAAGTCGTCCCCAGCCTCTCGCGATGTTGACGCATTGCGTCAACTCGCCCGTCGCGGCGACGCACGTCGCCGCGACGAGTGATACCATCACGTTATGCACAGGATCCGAGCGTTCTTCTGTATCGAGTTGAGCCACGAGATCCGAACGTCGATCGCGGGAATCGCCGGCAGCGTCCGTGCCGCGGTGCAGCTGCGAGCGTCGTGGGTTCGCGAACCGAACTATCACATCACGGTTCGCTTCCTCGGAGAGATCGATCCGATGGCAACGATCGAGCTGGAAGGCGTCTCGCGCTCCGTCTGCCAACGGATCCAGCCCTTCGAGCTTGTCCTGGGGACTCTCGGTGCGTTCCCGTCCACAGATCGGCCGCGCGTTCTCTGGCTCGGAGACGAAGCGGCGCCCGCATTTCGAGGACTGTCGACATCTCTCGATGTCGGACTGCGCGCGATCGGCTTCCCGCGCGAGCGCAAGGATGCCATCGCGCACGCGACCATCGCGCGGATCAAGGGTCGATCCGATCCGTCGCTCGCCGATGCCGTCGCACGCGCGCAGCCGCGGACTCCTCTTCGCATGCGTGTCGAGTACCTCACGCTGATGCAGAGCGAACTCCGCCCGCAGGGTGCGCTCTACAGCGCGCTCTTCCGCACTCCGCTTGGAGGGGCGCACGGCAATGCCGATTGAGTACCTCGATCACACTGCCGATGTCGGGCTGCGCGCCACGGGTAGGACGATTGGGGAGGCCTTCGCGGAGGCGGCACGCGGGCTTTTTGGCGTGATGCTCGACGCGGCCCGCGTCGATCCCTCGCAGGAGCATCATGTCTTCACCCACGCCGCCACCCTCGAGGAGCTCCTCGTCGCTTGGCTCAGCGACCTTCTCGTCCAGAAAGACCTAACCGGCCTCGTCTTCTCCCGCTTCGCGGTAGACGTTCGCTCCGAAGACGGCGGCTTCGCGCTTCGTGGCACAGCGATAGGAGAGCCGCTCGATGTGACACGCCACCGCCCAGGGTGCGAGGTCAAGGGAATCAGCCTGCTCGGGCTGCGCGTGGAAGAGGCTGGCGGCGAATGGACCACGGAATGCGTCTTCGACGTGTGACCTAGGGAGGTCAAGTGAATGAGTCCTTGATGCTCAAACGGACCTCGACGTACGAGTGGCAACTTGCCCCGACAGGGAAGATGCGGGTTCCCGTCACCCTCTTCGCAGATGAGACGACGATCGCCCAGCTCACCGCGGACGTCGCAAACCGAGCACAGTGGAACGCCCTGCAACAGGCGGCGCATGTCGCCTGCCTGCCGGGCATTGCGCAGAGCTCTCTCGCCCTTCCCGATGTCCATCCCGGATACGGGTTCCCAATCGGCGGCGTCGGCGCGTTCGATCTGGATACCGGCGTGGTGGTCGTTGGCGGAGTTGGGTTTGACATCAACTGCGGCGTGCGGCTCCTGGCGACGGACCTCGATCGCTCGACGGTCGAGCCGCATCTCGTAGAGCTGGCGGACGCCTTGTTCAACACCGTGCCGGCGGGGCTCGGCTCGCAGGGATCACTCCGTCTCAAACCGGCGGAGATCGACCGTGTTCTGGTCGAAGGGGCCGAATCCGTCGTTCGCCGCGGATACGGAATCGAAGAGGATCTGGCGTTCATCGAGGAGGGCGGCCGCATGCGCGGAGCCGACCCGGGCACCGTCAGCGATCTCGCCAAGCAGCGGCAGTTCCGCCAAGTCGGAACTCTCGGCTCGGGGAACCACTACCTTGAGGTACAAGCCGTCGATCGGATCTTGGATGCGGAGGCCGCGACTGCCTACGGACTGTTCGAGCGACAGATCGTGGTTTCGATCCACACCGGATCGCGCGCTCTTGGGCACCAGATTGGCCAGGATTATCTCAAGGAGATGGCCGAAGCGACGAAGGTCCACGGAATCGAGATCCCGGAGCAGGAACTCGCGTGCGCTCCGATCGACAGCCTGGCGGGTCGCCGCTACCTCGCGGCCGTCGCCTGCGGAGCGAACTGCGCATTCGCGAACCGACAGGCAATCGCCCATCTCGTTCGGCAGGCCTTCGCAAGCGTCAAGGGAGTATCCCGCGCGATGTTGCGGACGGTCTACGACATCGGGCACAACAACGCGAAGGTCGAGCGGCACACCGTCGCCGGGGTGGATCGCGAGTTGCTCGTGCACCGGAAGGGATCCACTCGGGCGTTCGGTCCGCAACGCGAGGAATCTCCGGCAGCCTATCGCCACGTCGGTCATCCGATCCTCGTTGGCGGCACGATGGGCACCGCATCCTACGTCCTGCGCGGTACGGATACCGGCATGAGGAAAGCGTTCGGAAGCGGGATCCATGGCGCCGGACGAGCGATGTCGCGGAAGAAGGCTGCGAAGAAGCACTGGGGCGAAGCCGTGATCGAGGAGCTTGGCACGTCGGGCATTCTCGTACGTGCCCACAGCCTGCGAAGCGTCGCCGAGGAAGCTCCCGCTGCCTACAAGGATGTCGAGGCTGTGGTCGGAGCCGCTGTCGGCTCCGGGATCAACGCCCCGGTCGCGCGCCTGATGCCATTGGCCGTCATCAAGGGCTGATCTCGATCGGGACGAGGTCAGGCACCGAAGGCCCGCGTATGCTTGACAATCGCACGCACCAGCTTCTTCGGGTTGTGCTTCACCGTCTCTTTCCCGCCCCACTCGGCCGTGCCGAGCAGGCGGTCCCGTACGATCAGCATTCCGTACTCTGTTGACTCGCCAAGATCATCGATGACCGGCGCCGCCGCCTCGTCTCGATATCTGGAAAGGAACGCCTCGCTCGGAGCCTCCGCGTTGGCGATCAGAAGATCGAACGACGTCAAGCTGACGTACTCGTCCAGCACGTCGAGATGGCGTTTCAGCGTGTACCCATCCGTTTCTCCAGGCTGAGTCATCAGATTCGCCACCAGCACCTTCTCGCCCGCGGCCTGCTCGACGCCGCGGGCGATCCCTTCGACGAGCAGGTTCGGCACGAGGCTCGTGTAGAGGCTCCCCGGTCCGAGGATGATCAGATCGGCCTCTTTGATTGCGTCGAGCACATCCGGGTGCGGCTGGACGAGCGGATCCTTCAGTCCAACCGTGCGGATACTCCGCGGATCGAAGACGATCCGGCTTTCCCCTTCGATCCGGCTGCCGTCCTCCATTGTGCCGACGAGATGCGTTTCCGCGAGCGTCGCAGGGAGGACTCGCCCGCGCGTGTTGAGCACACTCGCCATGGCCTCGATGGCCCGATCGAAGCCCCCGGTCGCCTGCTCGAGACCCGATAGAAGCAGGTTCCCGAGAGAATGGCCCGCGAGTTCGGCGGGCCGATCGAATCGGTGCTGCAGGTAGCGCGACAGGCGCGACTCATCCTCGGCCAGGGCGAGGATGCAGTTCCGAACGTCCCCCGGCGGAAGGACGTCGACCTCGGCGCGAAGACGTCCGGAGCTTCCTCCGTCATCCATCACGGTGACGATCGCCGTGATATTCGATGTTTCCTCCTTCAGACCGCGAAGGAGCGTGGACAGGCCGGTGCCTCCGCCGATCGCGACGACCCGGGGCCCTCGGTCGAGGATCCGCCTCCGATAGATCATCGTCGAGGGACGAGCCGCGCGGCGAGGCGCGAGGCTGCGCGCCATCGAACGCACGAGTCGGAGGATCGAGAACCCGAATCCCAGCACGCCGAGAGCTAGGAGTCCCGCCATCAACGCATGCGCAATCCACGGCGTCCCGCCCAGCGGAAGTGCGCGGTGGAGGCTGACGACGATTCCTTCCCCAAAGCCGAGCAGCAGGGCGGTGACGATCAGCCCCATCGAGATCGACGCGAGCAGGATCCATCGCTTCACCCGCAGGCCGGGATAGAGCCAGCGAAGCGATGCGCGTAGAGAGAATTTCATCGCCGTTTCCCGTTGCGGATGGATACGTCGCGTACGCAGGGAAGCGAAGCGAGCGCAGAGCGCAGTTTGTCCGATGGATTGACGGCGTACCGCGCGTCCGTGTGGATGACATAGCATCCGACACTGTCCTGTAGCTGGATTCGGATCATCGCATCCCCCGGACACTCGGTCAGCGTCTGGCGCAGTTCGAGGAGTCGCTCCTCGCTGAGCTCGGCCTTCTCCAGGGTCAGCGTGACTGCGAGCGCCGACCGATGCGGCAATTCCTCGAGCGGGAAGATCTCCTCGGCAAGCAGATTGACGTCACCGTTTCGAGTGCTCGTCGACAGCGTCATCCCGACGAGTCGATCCTCCTCGACCAGCCCGTTGGTTGCCTCGAGCACGCGAGGAAAGAGCGTGATCTCCGCATCGTCCGCACTGTCTTCGAGCACGACAAATGCCATCTGGTTTCCACGCTTGGTGTCGATGCGGCGAATCGACTTGATTCGTCCGCCAACAATCACGGTCTGCCCCTCGGGCATGCCCGCCACTTGCCGAAGAGGCGTGCAGTAGAGCATCAGATCCTGCTTGTGCTCGTCGAGCGGGTGGCCGGTGAGGTAGAGGCCGAGATACTCGCGCTCGAAGGCGAGCAAATCGCTTTGCTGGAACTCGCCCTCGGTGATCAGTGGATCGACGGTCGTGACCGGAAGATCGCCGAAGAACGATGTCTGCCCGGTGACTCGTTCATGGCGCGCAACCTGCATCATCTCGAGTCCCTCAGACAGATGTCGCAGCAGACCGCGGCGAGACGCGCCGAACCGATCGAAGGCGCCCGCCTTGATCAACGCTTCAAGCGTCTCTCGATCGACGCCGTCCTCTTCGATCCTGCGGCAGAGGTCGAACAGCGACGTGAACGCTTCCGTCCGCGTCTTCAGGATCACGTCGATCGCGGAGCTTCCGACATGCTTCACTGCTGTAAGTCCGAAGCGGATTCGCCCCTCGCCCGCCGGGGCAAAGCTCCGCCGGCTCTCGTTGATGTCCGGCGGAAGAACGTCGATGCCCATGTCGCGGCACTCCCCGATGTACTCGGCGACCTTGTCGAGATCGCTCTGCACGCTCGTCATCAGCGCGGCCATGAAGCAAGTTGGATAGTGCGCCTTGAGGTAGGCGGTCCAGTAGGAGACGAACGCATAGGCCGTGGTATGCGACTTGTTGAAGCCGTAGCGCGAGAACTTCTCCATGTCCTCGAACGTACTCGCCCCGAGTTCCGGCGAGACGCCGTTCGCACGGCAGCCTTCGATGAACTTGACCCGGAGGCTCTCCATCAGGTCCTTCTGCTTCTTGCCCATCGCCTTGCGGAGGATGTCCGCCTCCGCAAGGGAGAACCCGGCCAGCGCCTGCGCCATCAACATCAGCTGATCCTGGTAGATCGGTAGGCCGAATGTCTCTTCCAGAACGTCTTTCAGGCTCTCGTGGGGATAGGAGACCTCCCGCTGCCCGCGGCGACGCTCGACGTACTCATCGGTCATTCCGCTCTCCAGCGGCCCGGGCCGGTAGAGCGCAAGAAGCGCGATCAGGTCTTCGAACCGATCCGGCTGCACCCGCCGAATGAGGTTCGTCATCCCCGAGCTTTCCAGCTGGAAGATGCCCGAGGTCCTGCCTTCGCGGAGCAGCGCAAAGGTCTCCTCATCATCGAGCGGGATCGACTCGACGCAAAGCTCGACGCCCTCGTGTTCGGCGAGCATCGCGCGCGCATCGTCGATCAGCGTCAGATTGCGAAGCCCGAGGAAGTCGAACTTCAGCAAGCCGACAGCTTCGACATCGCTCATGTCGAACTGGGTGACATACTCACCTTCGCCAAGCCGAAGAAGCGGGACATGGCGCGAGAGTTCGTCCGGCGCTATGACGACGCCCGCAGCATGGGTCGAGGCGTTCCGCGTAAGGCCCTCAAGCCGCAGGCCGATGTCGATGATCCGGTGAATCTCGTCATCCTGGTCGTAGAGCGCCTTGAGTTCGGCCACCCCCTCGGCCGCCGCCTTCAGCTTCCATCCGAACGGGATCAGCTTCGCCACGCGGTCGGTCGTTCCGTAGGACGCGCCGAGCACCCGGCCGACATCGCGGACGACGCTGCGCGCCGCCATCCGATCGTAGGTGGCAATCTGCGCGATCCGTGTCCACCACTTCTCGCCGCCGTACTTCGCTCGCACGTAGTCGATCACCCGATCGCGCCCCTTGACGCAGAAGTCGATGTCGAAGTCGGGCATGCTGATCCGTTCGGGATTGAGAAATCGCTCGAAGATCAGGCGATACCGAAGCGGATCGACCGTCGTGATGTCGAGGCAGTAGGAGACAAGGCTCCCCGCCGCCGAGCCACGACCCGGCCCGACGGCGATGCCTTCCGCCTTGGCAAAGCGGATGAAGTCCCAGACGATCAGGAAGTAGGTCGAGAACGCCATTTTCGAGATGACGCCAAGTTCGTAGTCGAGTCGCTCTCGGATCTCGTCGGTGATCTCCGGGTAGATACGCGCTGCGCCTTCATAGGTCAGCGTGCGCAGGTACTCGTCCGGACCTTCTACATCCTCCGGGAGCTCGAATGGCGGGATCATCGCCTGCCCAAACTCGAGTTTCAGGTTGCATCGCTCCGCGATCCGCCGCGTGTTGCGAATCGCATCGGGCGTGTCAGCGAAGAGTTTCTCCATCTCCTTGCCGGAGCGGAAGTGAAACCCCTTCCCGTCGAATCTGCGGTGGTCCGGGTCGTTCATCGTCTTGTTGGCGCGGATGTTGAGGAGGACCTCGTGGGCCGTCTCGTCGTCCGGATCGAGGTAGTGTACGTCGTTCGTTGCGACGAGCGGGAGGTCGAGTTCCCGTGCCAGATGGATCAGCTGCCGACGAATCTTTGCATCCCGCTCGGTTCCGTGGTGCTGGATCTCGATGTAGAACCGCTCGGGTCCGAAGATCCCGGCTAGCTCCAGAGCCGCAGCTTGGGCTGCGTCCTCTCGTCCCGCTTGGAGCAACCGCGGGACTTCACCGCTCTCGCACGCCGACAGCGCGATCAGCCCCTCGTGATGCTGCCTCAGCAGTTCCTTGTCGGCCCGTGGCCGGTAGTAAAATCCTTCGGTGTGCGCCAGGCTGACGATGCGCAGCAGGTTTCGATAGCCGGTCTCGTTCTCGGCCAGCAGCACCAAGTGGTAGAACCGCTTTCCGTCGACTGCCGAGCGGTCCCGCCGGTCGCCGGGCGCAACGTAGATCTCACAGCCGAGAATCGGCTTGATTCCGCGCCGTACCGCCTGTCGATAGAACTTGATCGCGCCGCTCATCACGCCGTGATCGGTCAGTGCGAGCGTGTCCATCCCACACGCCTCGGCGCGGTCGAGAAGCGCGACGAGGCGGCAAGACGAATCGAGGATGCTGTACTCGGAATGGATGTGGAGATGGACGAACGGGCTCGCCATCGCTACTCCTCTCGATCGAAGATGATCTTCTCTTCTCCAGGCATCACCAACCCGAGGCGATCCCGTGCATGGTCTTCGATGATCTCGGGGTCATCCTTCGCCGCGAGCCTCTCTCGCAACGCCTGCTGCTTGGCCATCGCAGCCTGTTGCTCAAGTCGAATTCGCGATAGATCCGCTCGCAGCCCCCGAATCTCGATACCACGAAGAATGAACAGGGTAGCGATCCAGCAAACGAAAAGGGCGATTGCCACAACAGCAAGGACTCGGCGGCGTCGGAAGTCGATCCGGCTTCTCCCGCGTGCGGTGACGCCGCGGGCCGATCCCCCCACCATCGTTCCCCCAGCGGCCGTGGCTAGCGCGCGAAGCGCACCGGCCAGCCGGCCAAGTCGAGTTCGTACTGCTCCTCGATCCGTAGCAAGCGATTGTACTTCGCTACGCGCTCGCTTCGCGAGATCGAACCACTCTTGATCTGTCCGCACCCCGTGCCGACGGCCAGGTCGGCAATCGACACGTCCTCCGTCTCCCCCGAACGATGCGAAACGACCGATGTGTACCCGGCGCCGTGCGCCAGATCCATCGTCTCGAGCGTTTCCGTGACCGAGCCGATCTGGTTCAGCTTGATCAGGATCGAGTTGGCGATCCCGTCCCGAATCCCGTCGGACAGACGCGTTGGATTGGTGACGAAAACGTCGTCCCCGACGATTTGGATCCTCTCGCCGAGGCGATCGGTCATCAGCCTCCACCCTTCGTGATCCTCTTCGCCCACACCATCTTCGATCGAGACGATCGGGAACGCATCGACCCAGTTCGCGTAGACCCCGACGAGATCCTCCGCCGAGAGGGATTGGATCTCACCGTCAATCATGAACTTGTAGACGCCGTTCTCGAAGAAGCTGGTTCCCGCCGAATCGAGCGCAATCCCGATGTCCTCCCCAGGGCGGTAGCCCGCTCGATCGATCGCTTCGACCAGAAGGGCGAGTGCATCACGATTCTCAGTCAGGTTCGGAGCGAATCCGCCCTCGTCGCCGACGGCGGTCGCGAGCCCCTTCTGGGATAGGAGCCTCTTCAGCGTGTGGAAGACCTCCGAACAGGCGCGGACCGCCTCGCGGAAGGTCTCCGCGCCAATCGGCATGATCATGAATTCCTGGATGTCGACGTTGTTGTCCGCGTGCTGCCCGCCGTTGAGCACGTTCATCATCGGCAGTGGAAGCCGCGCTCGCTTGGCGCCGGAGATGTACCGGAAAAGAGGGATGCCGAGGCTGTCCGCCGCAGCGTGCGCCGTCGCCAATGACACCCCAAGGATTGCGTTCGCCCCAAGATGGCTCTTGTTGTCGGTGCCATCGAGTTCGAGAAGGAGCCGGTCGATATGGACCTGATCGAGGGCGTTCTGCCCGAGGAGCGCTGGCTCAATCTCCTCGGCAACATTGGCTACCGCCTGGAGCACACCCTTGCCGTGGTAGCGGCTCGGGTCCTTGTCGCGAAGCTCGAGCGCTTCGTACTTCCCCGTCGATGCCCCCGACGGAATGATGGCGCGACCGAACGCACCGTCCTCGAGAATGACGTCGACCTCAACGGTCGGATTGCCCCGCGAATCAATGACTTCGCGGGCTTCAATGGCTTCGATGAACATCAGAGTTCCCCCTCCCTTGACGATCGCCTCAGTATAGATCGCGGCCCGAAGCCGGGCAATGGAACGGGCTTCGTTTGCACCGTCGATCGAGGGAATCGATAATCCAGACCGTCACTGGAGACGAAGGAGCCTTCATGAATGTTGCCGAACTGCGAAGCCGATTCCTCGAGTTTTTCATCGAGCACAATCACAAGCAACTCCCCAGCGCGCCGCTCGTTCCGAACGATCCGACGCTGCTCTTTACGTCGGCGGGGATGGTCCAATTCAAGGACATCTTCGCCGGGCGGATCGAGCCCAGGCATCCGCGCGTCACGACGTGCCAGAAGTGCTTCCGCACGACGGACATCGGCAACGTGGGTAAGACCGCCTATCACAACACGTTCTTCGAGATGCTCGGGAACTTCTCCTTCGGCGACTACTTCAAGCAGGGCGCGATCGAACTCTGGTGGGAACTGCTGACCGAGCAGCTCGGCGTCCCAGGAGAGCGACTGACCGCGGCCGTTTACGAGGAGGACGACGAGGCCTACGAGATCTGGCGCGATGTGATCGGGCTTCCGGTGGACCGGATCGTCCGCCTCGGCAAGGAGCACAACTGGTGGGGGCCGGTCGGCGACAGCGGCCCGTGCGGCCCCGACTCGGAGATCCATTTCGATGCCGGCGCCGAGCACGGCTGCGGCCCGGACTGCGCCGGACCGGCGTGCGACTGCAACCGGTTCAACGAACTCGGGAACATCGTATTCATTCAATACGATCAGCAGAAGGACGGAACGCTCGTCCCACTCGACCATGGCTGCATCGACACCGGAATGGGACTCGAGCGAACGAGCTCGATCCTTCAAGGTGTGGCGACCGTCTACGACACCGATGTCTTCCGGCCGATCGTCGAGGCGATCGAGGCGGCAATGCCGCGTGCATACACCGAGGCCGACGCGACGTACCGGAACGCCATCGCCGACCACATGCGCGCTGCGCTCTTCCTTCTCGCCGACGGTGTCATGCCGGGGAACGAACGCCAGGGCTACGTCTTCCGCCGGATCCTGCGGCGCGCGATTCGAGCGAGCAAGCGGCTCGAGCTTGCACCCGGGACCCTGTCGGGCTTCGCTGACGCAGTTGCCGATTCTCTCGGCGACGTCTACCCGGAGATCCTCGAGGTGCGCACTCTCGGAGAGCGGCTGATCGCCCGCGAGGAGGAGACGTTCCGCCGAACCCTGCGCGAAGGGGAGCGCCGTCTCGAGAAACTCATCGGCGGCCTCAAAGCAGACGGTGAAACGCTCCTGCCCGGCAACGCCGCGTTCGAGCTGACCGATACCTATGGATTCCCGCTCGAGATGATCGAGGAGATCGCCACCGACGAAGGCGTGAGGGTTGACGCTGTCAGCTTCGAGGCGGCGCTGGCCGCGCAGCGAAAGCGCTCGAAGAGCGGGTCTGTTGACATATCCGCCCAGGTTGGCGTTTCTGCAACCGGCACTGTCATTCACCAGTGGCACCGGAAGGCAACGCTGTTTGTCGGACACAAGCAACTTGAGACAGACAGTGAGGTGCTTGGATTCGATGCCGATGCCTCACACGTCGTCTTCTCTGCAACTCCTTTCTATGCGGAAGGCGGCGGGCAAGTCGGGGATACCGGCGCAATCAGGAACCTGACACGCGATTTCGAAGCACGTGTTGCTAACACGACCAAGCACACACACGGAGCGACACTGCATCATCTTGACGGAAGCAGTCGGCTGTTCGAAGAGGGCGACCACTGCCGTCTCGTCGTCGACACGGAGCGACGCCGCCGCATCGAGCGCAACCACACCGCGACGCATCTGCTCCACGCGGCGCTTCGCAAAGTCCTCGGCGCCCACGTGAAGCAGGCCGGATCCCTCGTCAACGACGAGGAGCTTCGGTTCGATTTCTCGCACTTCGAGCAGCTCAGCCCGGAGGAGATCGCTCGCGTCGAGGACTTCGCCAACGCGGCCGTGCTCGCCGATCTCGAAATGGTCACGCGGGAGATGCCGCTCGAAAAGGCGCAAGCCATGGGTGCTATCGGTTTGTTCGAGGAGGAGTACCGGGGCAAGGATGTCGTTCGCGTCATCAGCGCCGGCGATGTCAGCACGGAACTCTGCGGCGGAACACACGTTCGTCGAACGGGCGAGATCGGCCTGATCAAGATCATCGGCGAGGAGAGCATCGCCTCCGGCGTCCGGCGTATTCGAGCGATCACCGGCGAACAGATCCTGACCAGGCTTCGGGACCTCAGCGACCTCGTACGACGGATCCGCGATGTCACCGGGGAGGAGCCGCTCGAAGCGATCGCCCGCTTGAAGGCTGAGAGCAAAGAGATGCTGCATCGCTTGGAGGAAGCATCCGTCGCCGAAGCGGCCGGCCGATCGGGGGATCTTCTGAAGCGCGCCGAGGAAATCGGCGAAGCCCGCATGATCAGCGGCCGCGCTGACCTCAGCGCCGACCAGCTGAAGAACCTGAGTGACCTTCTCGAGGAGAAGGCACGACCGGCCGTCGTGGTGCTCGTCGGAGACGCCGAGGGAAGCGGGATCGCAATCTGCAAGGCGAGTAAGGGGCTCGACGTCGACTGCGGCGCACTCGTGCGTGAGATGGCCGGCATCCTCGGCGGCGGCGGGGGCGGGGGGCGAGGCTTCGCCCAGGGCGGCGGACCGAAGCTCGATCAACTCGACGCGGCGCTCGAGGCGGGTGTTCAGTCGGCGAGATCGGCCCTCAGCGGCTAGGCTTCGCGCTGATGCAACTGCGCGGAGCTTCCCGCGCGTTTACGAGGGCAGCCGAACCGGCATGCAGACGTAGAGGAACCCCTGGTCAGCCTCGGCAATCGCATCGCCAGCGGGTTCGATCAATCCGGCCTTCTCCGAGCCGGAAAGCCAGAGGGTGACGTCCTCGGATGCGAACCGCTTGAGCGCATCGATGATGTACTCGGCACGGAACTTGATTTCAATCGCCGTCGGCGGAACCTGTTTCAGCCGGACCCGCTCCTCCGCGACACCCTTGTCGTTCGAGGATGACTTGATCTGAACCGCGCTGTCTTCGGCGTTGGCCTGGATGCTGATCGCGCCGGAGTCTTCCGCTGCGGTGATCTGGGTTCGCTGGAGCGTCTCGAGAATCGACCGCCGATCGAAGACGAGCCCGATCGGGTTGTCCTTCGGGATCACGCGCTCGAAGTCCGGGAACTCCTCGGCAATCGTCCGCGCCATGAAGGTAACCCCGCCGGCGTGGAAGAAGACCTGTCCGTCGTCGCGGTAGATGTCGACGCTATCAGACGTCACCAAAGCGAGCACCCGATCGAGATCGGTGAGAACGCTCGCCTCGATCAAATACTCGCCCTCTTCGTGGATCTCATCGACTGCGATCGTCTTGAGTGAGAGGCGGTAGCCGTTCGTTGCCACCATCCGCAGCTGGCTGTCCTTCAGGACGAGATTGACGCCGGTCAGGCTCAGGCGCGTCGTCTCCGCGACCTTGAACGCGGAAAAGGCTGTCTGCTCGAGGCCTTTGTGAAACTGCTTGATCTGCACGGTCGCGATCTTCGTCGCGGGGAGAGGGCTGATCTCGGGGTAGTCCTCGACAGGGAGCGTCGGCAGCTCGAACGTCGCCTCGCCGCACCGCAGCTTGACCATCGTTCCGCTCTCCGGATCGGTCGTCAGACTGATCCGCTCATCCGCCGGAAGATGTGCCGCAATCTGGTTCAGCACCGTGCCATTCAGCACGACGGCCTCGTCGCCACCCTTGTTCTCGACGATCGGGATCTCGCAGCGCAGTGCGCGCTCCAGATCCGTCGCCTGAAGACGAACCACGTCGCCGGCAATCTCGAGCTTCAATCCGGCGAGGATCGGCATGCTGCTACGGGCGCCGAGCGCGTGGCTCGCGAGGCGTACCCCGAAGACTAGGTCATTCTTCAAACACACAAGGTCCATCGATACCCCCCTTGTCGTCAATGCGTGCAGAAACGATGATAGCCCATCCCTACCGGACGTGGCAAAGCCCTAGAGCCCCAGGCAGCTCGCCACATCTTCGGCGATCCTCTCGGGGGACTGGCATCCGTCGAGCACACGGACGCTCTCATCTTCGCGGGCCAGCTCGAGGAATCCATCTCGAACGCGCTGGTGAAACCCGAGAGACTCGTCCTCGATCCGATCGGCATCCTTCTTCCTTGCCAGTGCCATCCCGACCGGAAGATCGACGAGGAACGTGACATCCGCCTTCTGGCCCCCGGTTGCAGCCTCGTTGAGACGCCGCACGAGTTCGAGATCGATGCCGCGACCGTATCCCTGATAGGCGAGGCTCGACATCCGGTAGCGCGACGCGACGACGGTCTTCCCCGTCCGGAGAGCCGGTGCAATCACTTCGTGCGTGTTCTGCGTTCGGCTCACGATGAACAGAAGGAGTTCCGAGAGCGGCAGCATCTCGGAGTGCTCGTTCTTGAGCAGCACCTCTCGGATCACCTCCGCGATCGGCGTTCCCCCGGGCTCACGGGTGCTCACCACCGGAATGCCGAGAGCACTCAGCCGCTCCGCAAGCAGCCGCGCCTGCGTCGACTTGCCCGAGGCATCAATCCCCTCGAAGACGATTAGCTTCCCGCTCAGATCGATCGCGTCCACCTCCGAACAGCATCGTGATGATGATCAGCGCTGCACCCACGGAAATGCAAGCGTCGGCAAGATTGAACACCGGGAATCCGCGGATCTCGAAGAAGTCGAGTACAAATCCGTACATCAGCCGATCGATCAAGTTCCCGATCGCGCCGGCAAGAACGACGCTTACGCCAAGCCTCGTCCACAGCCCGTGCACCCGTCTTGTCGCGAGCAGGAAGATCAACACGACGGAGACAACCGCCGAGACAACGAGCAACAGGATCCCGCTTCCCGGGAAGAGGCCGAACGCGCCGCCAACGTTGTGGACTCGCGTCAAGCGAATCGCTTGGCCGATCAGCGGCTGCGGATGCCCATAGGTAAGCGAGCTTCCAGCCCACCACTTCGTGAGACGGTCCAGCAGGATGAGGACGGAAGTGGCGGTGAGATACGGGATTCGATCCATGGCCGTCAGCCTACTCGGCGGCATGCAGTGCGTCAAGGGAACGGGCCCGCGAGCGGTCCTATCGCCCCTCCCCTGCAAGAATCGATCCGAGCTTGTTGCCGGGCTCACCCCGATCGACTACGGTTCTCGATGGATCTCTGAAAGGGCGCATGCATGCGAACGCCGAACGCATCGGAGCGCGGCGAAGTCGACGGGAGGGGCGATGAGCAAGCTGGAGAAGATTCGAATCGTGCTGGCCATCCTTGTGCTCTGCACCAGCGCGGCGCTCGTTGCGATGCAGGAGTCGGCGCCGACGGGTGTCGTCATCAACGAGGTCGAACTCAATCCGGCGGGATTCGACACGGACAAGGAGTGGGTCGAACTCCTCAACAGGGGAGACACGGCCATCGACATCAGCGGATGGACCCTCTCCTTCTCCTATCGAGGCCCCGGCACGCTGGCGATCAGCGAGGCGCCCCAATCGCTTTCGCCCGGAGCTCGATACGTGTTCGTCTTTCCGGGCCTCCGCTTGCGAAACGCGGAGGGGACGCCGATCCGTCTCTATGATGCGGAAGGCATCCTTGTCGACGAGACGCCTTCACTGATCGACCCTTACGATGACGACAACACGTGGCAGCGCTGGCCCGACGGCGGAGATCCCGCCTGGCCGGGGCTCTGGCTCTTCCGGGAAGCGACCCGGAGTGCGCGAAACGAGTAGCTTTCGGCCTATTCGTCGCGGCGGCGAGCGTGTTCGGCGGACGCCGCCTCGAGGACGGCCCAGACCGGCTCGTGCAAGAAGATGACCTTCCCGGTGCCGAAGCCCTCGCCTCCGGGTCCGACGTACACGAATCCGGCAAACTTCCGTTCGAAGTCAGCGACTTGATCCTCGAAGCCAGCGACCGCGTCACTGGAGGGGATCGAGTAGACAAACAGAATCTGCGCGACGGTCAACGTGATCGGCACGTCTTCGGGCCCCACCTCGGACGAAAGCCCATCCGTCGGAATGAGCAGCGCCGACATCGGATAGTTCTCTTCGTCACCGCTGTGGTCGGACAGCATGGTGGCAATCTCGACGCCCTCCGCGACTCGGTCGTAGTCGTTAGCCAACAGACGGTGCAGCAAGACGAGTTCCTCGAGTTCTTCGTCCGGCAGGCCGGTGAGGTCGTAGGCTTCGGAGCCATCTGCCCCCACGAGGTGGATGCCGAGCGGCAAGGAGAGCGGAGCAAGGAAGTCAAAAGCGTGCTCGTGGCGAAGATCGTTCACCAGATCCTCGACCACGACGGTGGCCAGATAGCGTTTCCCGGTCTCGATCGAAACGCGCGGGGAAGCCGGATAGACCTTCTCTGCGCCTCGCATCTCGGGAGACGTTCGGGCGTAGCTCTCCAACAGCACGTGCTCGCCATCCTCCACCACGTAGATCTCCCACGACGTCCGGATGTGCATCTGGTCGGGCCGCTCGTCGTAGGAGAGCCCGAGCGAGAAGATCAGGCTCGGCGTGCCAGTGAATGGGTCTGGCGCTACGGCCGGAAAGGCTTGGAACTCGGCCCATTCGACCGCCGAGACGAGAACGGACAACCCCACGAACACCAGCATGGCCAGCGCGATCGATCGTTTCATCCTCATGGTGACCTCCGTCCCATTATACGGTTCCACCGAGATGACTGGCTCGATTGCGAATCCCAAGCCGAGCGTGTAACGTGCCTGCCATGATGTCGTCCGCGTTGCTCATCTTCGATCTCGACGGCACGCTCTATCGAACGGCTTCTTCGTTCCTTCCGACCATGCGGCGGGTGTTCGAGAGCTTCGGCGCGGCGGCACCGGCGGACGAGGAGATCATGGCCCACGTCGGGGAGCCCTTCTCGGTCTTTCTCGATTGGGCGAGCGGGCGTGGACTCGACGCGGAGCGCGACACGTTGGCTCGGATCATCGCAGACGCGGAGTACGACTCGATCCGAGCATGCGGAGAGCTCTTCCCAGGAGTGCTAGAAACGCTCCGAGCACTACGCGATCTCGGCCACGTCCTCGCGATCTGCACCAACGGCGATCGGCACTACACCGGTGTGATCCTCGAGAAGTATAGAATCGGAGATCTGTTCAACGCGATTCGCACGTACGAGGATGAGAAGAAGCCGAAGACCCGGATGACCGCCGAGCTGCGCGCCCGGTGGCCCGATCGGTCGGCGTTCGTGATCGGGGATCGGATCCATGACGTCGAGGCAGGACAGGCGAACGGCTGCACCGTCATCGGTGCGAAGTACGGCTACGGTCAGCCGGCCGAACTGGAGAGCGCCGACCACCGGATCGAGTCTTTCCCAGAGCTGCTGCGCATTCTCGTCGAAGCGAGTTGACCTAGGGGAAGCGGATCTCGAACCGGCAATTCTCCTCACCGCGGACGACGGAGCCGAGGAGCTCGACCTCCACGTCCTTGCCGGTCGCTTGCTCGAAGAGCTCCTTCAGCCAGCCGACCGAGCACTCGCAGTACTTGTCAGGCACTTCCTTTGGGCATTCGGTTGCGATGTGGTGGCAGAAGCAGCGCGGATAGATGACCGTGATCTTGTCGTCCTCGAGTGCCAGCATCTCGAAGATCTCGCTGAACTCCGCGAGGAACGGACCGATGCTCTTCGTCTTCTTGTAGATCTGCTTCGCCTTCTCGATCAGCTCCTGGGGTGCGCAGTCGCGACCGCGCTGCTCCAGGATCTTTGAGCACTCCGCGTCTGTCGATTTCTCGTCGATCCCCTCGACGACCCGCTGCAACCATTCCATCGTCTGCTTGCTCACGCATCCCCCTTCAGTCTTGAGAACCGCTCACCATCGATCCTAGCGCGTCCGCTCTCCCAGGCCAACCGGATTCCCCTACACACAGGATTCACACATTCCCAGTCTAGATGTTGTACCGGACGCACAAGAAGGAAATCTCGGGAGGCAGCGCATGAAAGCAGGCAATCGGATGTGGATCTGCACGGCGGCGGTTCTGGTCTCGGTGGTTTGCGCGGTCATCGTTCTCTCAACGAGACGATCGAACGAACCGATCTCCGGCGGGCAGCCGGGCTTCACCCATGATGAAGTCGAGACGCTTATGTCGCTCGAGCGGATCGATGAGCATCCGCTCTACGTGATGCGCTACGTCGGATCGTACCGAACTTCGGATCCTTCTGCTTCGGCATCCTCTGAGCCCAACCCGTCGATGCCCGCATGCGGGTGCACGGTGTTTGCGGCGCTCGCCGATCCCGCGCAGCGTCTCGTTGGCCGAAACTTCGACTGGCCACACAACCCGACGCTGCTGCTGTTCACGAATCCGCCCGACGCCTACGCAAGTGTCACGATGGTCGATCTCTCCTTCCTGTTCGATGCGGAAGCGGGAGGTGCGCTCGACGAGATGCCGATAACGGAGCGGCGCGCGCTTCTCGACACGCCGTTCTGGACCTTTGATGGGATGAACGAACGCGGCCTCGCTGTCGGGATGGCCGCGGTCAGTACGACGACGGTCGCCGTCGATCCGGACCTTCCGGAGGTCGATTCGCTGCGGATCATGCGCGACATCCTCGACTACGCAGCCACCGTCGAGGAAGCGATCGCGTTGCTCACAAGCGTCAACATCGACTTCGCCGGCGGGCCGTGCATGCACTACCTGATCGCCGATCGAGCAGGACACTCAGCAGTGATCGAGTTCTGGGAGAACGAGACCTACGTCATCCGAAGCGAAAGACCGTGGCAGTTCATGACCAACTACCGGCTCTGCCGTTTCGCCGAGGAGGAGCGAGCCGGTGTGTGCTGGAGATATGACGGTGTGTCCCCGGTGCTCAGCGAGGCTCACGGCGCCCTCTCGTCTCAGCAGGCCCTCGATCTCCTCGATCGCGTTCACTATGAGTCGCCAAGCACCCCGGAACACGCGACGCAGTGGTCGATCGTCTACGAGCTAGCGACGGGGGAGATTCTGCTCGCGATGGATCACGACTACGAAACGGTCCATCGCTTCGAACTGCCGCGTGAGGCCGACTAGGGTTCGCCAGAGCGTGCCGCGTCAGTGCGGTTCGCCCGGCGCGCCAAGGCCGGGGATGCGAATCCTCCGCTCGATCAACCGGAGAATCGTTGAGACGACGAACACGATCGCGAGGTAGTAGAGTGCCACGACGATGAACACCTCGAAGAACTTGAAGTTCCGCGAGGCAATCCGCTTCCCCTGTCCCATCAGATCGAGCAATGTCACCGTGAAGACAATCGACGAGTACTTGATCATCAGGATGAACTCGTTCGACCAAGAGGGGAGCACGAGCCGAAACGCCTGGGGCAAGACGACATACCGAATCGCCTGGAAGAGACTCATCCCCAGCGATCGCGCGGCGAGCATCTGACCTCCTCGAACCGCTTGGATCGCACCGCGGAAGTACTCCGCCTGGTAGGCTGCGGTGTTCAGTCCCAACGCGAGAATCCCGCTGGTGAAGGCGGAGAGCCGGATCCCCCAATTGGGCAATCCGAAGTACACAATGAAGAGCTGTACGAGCAGTGGCGTGCCGCGGAAGAATCCGATGTAGGCACTGCACAACCATCGAAGTGGGCGCTTCCCGTAGACTCGACCCAGGGCGAGGAATACGCCGAGGCCGATCCCGATCGCAATGCACAACCCGGTGATCTGGAGCGTCAACGGAAGACCTTGCGCCAACTGCCCGACCCACTCCCACTTGAAGACCATCAGTCGGTCTCTCCGTACAGCTCGCTGATCTTGTTGAGGAACTCGCCGGTCCGTGCGTGCTTGGAATTCGTGAACATCTGGGACGGCGACCCGTGCTCGACGACCACGCCGTGCTCCATGAAGATGATCTCATCGGCTACGGCGCGCGCGAAGCCCATCTCGTGGGTCACGACGAGCATCGTCATGCCGTCCTTGGCCAGCTTGACCATCACCTCAAGAACCTCGCCGATCAGCTCCGGATCGAGCGCCGATGTCGGCTCGTCGAACAGAATCAGCTTGGGGAACATCGCGAGAGCTCTGGCAATCGACACGCGCTGTTTCTGGCCGCCGGAGAGCTCCGCCGGGTAGGCATCGGCCTTGTCCGCGAGTCCGACGCGTTCGAGCTCCTCCATGCCGAGCGCCGTCGCCTCCGCCTTCTTCATTCCCTTGACCTTCATCGGGGCAATCCGAACGTTGCCGAGCGCCGTGAGATGCGCGAACAGGTTGAAGCTCTGGAAGACGAACCCGATCTGCGAGCGAATTCGGTTGATGTTGGCCCGCGTGTGGGTGATCTCTTGGTCTTCGAGCCAGACGCGTCCCTGATCGGCCGGCGTAAGTCGGTTGATGCAGCGCAGCAGCGTGCTCTTCCCGGTCCCCGAAGGACCGATCACGACCTTGGTGTCGCCCTTCTGCATCTCGAACGAGACGCCCTTGAGCACCTCTTCCTTCCCGTACTTCTTGTGGATATCCTCGACTCGCAGCAGTGTGCCCATTCGACTCCTAGCGACTGTGATCCCGCGCTCCAGCTCCCGGCATTTGCAGCCCCGGGATCCGGAACTTCCTCTCGATGCCGCCCATCAATGTGTTGCCTGCGTACGTCAGTCCGAGGAAGACAAGCGCTACCGCGATGAATGCAAGCATCGCGAGGTCGTAGCGCGAGTCCATGATGATCCGCGCCGATCGCATGATCTCGTTGAATCCGACGACGTACGCCAGCGTGGTGTCCTTCACGACGGATGAGAACTCGTTTGTCCAGCCGGGGATCGAAAGCCGGAATGCCTGCGGGAGTACGATCGTCGCGATCGCGCGCGCGCGGCTCATCCCAACCGAGCGCGCGGCCAGCATCTGGCCGGTTGGAATCGCCTGGATTGCGCCGCGGAAGATCTGAGACTGATAGGCCGAGGATCGAAACCCAAGCGCCATCGTTGCCGCGAGGAAAGGCGAAATCCGTACGCCGCATCGCGGCGGCCCGTAGTAGAACAGGAAGAGAAGCACCAGCGCGGGGATGCTGCGGAAGATCCACTCATAGAGGCGCGAAATCGTACCAAGCACGCGCCCACCGTAGACCTGCATCAGCGCAATCAGCGTGCCAAGAACGTAGCCGACGGCAATCAGCGCGACAAGCAATTGGATGTTGATCAGTGAGGCCCTTAGCAAATTCGGAATGAACGGAAGCAGCGCCGCGATCTTCTCGATCTTGCCCTCCTACTGAACAGCCGGAATCGACTGGGAGCCCCGCGAACAGGCTCCCAGCCATCCGACATGCACACGTTTCGATCTACAGTCCGAGTTCCGCCTTCATGCAGTTGATGAAGCCTGTGAGATCCCCCAGCTCGAGCAGCAGCTTGCACTTCACCCACGCTGCCGTAATGTCCGCCGGATCCGGCTCGAAGTAGATCTTCATCAAGCCTTCGATGAAGCTTCCTTCTTCGATCACAAGCTCCTGGAGGCCGCCGGGCACGTCCACAACGGTCAGACCGAGGGTTACCAATGCGTCGTTGATCAGGGGGAGCAGCCCCTCCGGGTCGCCTTCGGCGACGAGCATGCCGAAGTACTCGTAGGTGTTGATAATTCCGGCAATTGTCAGATCGTCCGGATAGGCACTGATCGATGCATCCGACGCCGGCTCGTCTTGGATGACCGCGTCAATGCGGCCATTGACCAGGTCGAGAATCGCCGCGGGGTAGGTCTCATAGCCACGAATCTCCACGCCGAACGTGTCCATGATGTTGTCTTCGCCCCACCACAGGCCGGTGGTCGAATTCTGAGCGCCGACGGCCTTGGTCGGCCCTTCTCCGGCGAGTGCGGTGACGATATTCAGTCCTGAATCTTTCCGAATCACAACCGCCTGATTCGACAGGAAATACGGGTTCGAGAAGTCGACCGTCTCCTCGCGCTCGGCGTTGATCGTGAACCCCGAGACGCCGATGTCCGCAAGCCCGGCCCGGACGTTCTCGATGATCGCGTCGAATGCTACGTTTTGGATCTCGATCTCGAATCCGGCCGTCACCGCGATCGCACGGATCAGATCAAGATCGAAGCCGAAGAACTCACCGTCCGCTGTGATCATCTCAAACGGCTTCCACGGAATGTCGGAAGCCACGATGTACGGATCGGCAAGGGCCATGGAACCCAGGAGCCCCACCAATGCCAACACTGTCAATAGAATGGAAAACCGTTTCGCCATCCTTGCACCTCCTTGTCCAAGCGAATCTAGCATGCGGACTGCCAGGCTGTCAAACCTGCGTACAGGATCGTCGACGCCCGCCTTGTTGGATCTCCCAAGCGGATTCGAGAGACGGCAACGCCGCCGCGTTTCGCTTCTCCCGCAGCGCCTGTCACAGGAGCTGCGTCAAGGCTGCAATCAACGCGTCGATATCATCAGCCGAGTTGTAGGCTTGAATCGAGATGCGCAGCAGCCACTGCCCCTTCCACTCGACGATCGGGATCTCGATTCGGTGCTCATCGTAAAGGCGAGCCTTGAGGACTGCACCATCCGGCGCCGGGAGGCGAAACCCGGCCATCTGCGCGTTCCATGCATACTCGCTGGTGCACAGCGGTTCCGCGCCGGTCCCGACAATCTCCGCGATCTTCGAGCGGAGCAGTGCCCGACACGCCAGGCAGACGTCATCCCAGCGGTGGGCCTCCATGAAGTCGATCGCCGCAGGGACAGCGAGGAAGGGTGCGACGTCTTTCGTTCCCTGCCATTCATGATGATCGACGAATCGAGAAGGCCCGGGCATCTCGCTCTCCCAGCCCCAGCTCACCACCAACGGATCGAGAAGCGGCTGCACCGCGCGGCGAGCGTGCAGCAACCCGGAGCCCTTCGGGGCGAGCATCCACTTGTGGCAGTTGGCCGCGTAGAAGTCAGCCCCCAGGTCATCGAGTGCAAGCGGAATCTGCCCTGGAGCGTGCGCTCCGTCGATCACCGTCAGGATTCCGGCCCGGCGAGCCTTCTCGATCAGGGGCTCAATCGGAAGGATCAGCGCCGTCAGATAGGCGACGTGGCTGATCGACAGCACGCGGGTCCGCGGTGTGACCTTCGACCAGATTGCGTCGACGACCGCGTCCGGATCGTCCACCGGGAGAGGGATCTCCGCTCGGATGATCCGCGCCCCCCGACGCCGTGCGGTGAACTCCCACACTCTGTCGATCGCGCCATACTCGAGATCCGTGGTGAGAATCTCGTCACCCGGTCCGAGGAGCAGGGAGCGCGCGACGATGTTGAGCGCCGTCGTCGCGTTCGGTACATAGACGAGGTCATCGGCAGTAGCCCCCAGGTACGTTGCGAGCGCCTCTCGCGACGCGGCCATGCGCTGACGAAACTCCCGATCGAGGAAGAGGACCGGTTGGCGCTCCAGCTCGAGCTGCAGCTCCTGATAGGCTTCAAAGACCGGGCGAGGACATGCGCCGAAGGATCCGTGGTTGAGAAAGGCAATGTCCGGACGAAGGAGGAAGAGGTCTCGGAAGTCCTCTCCTGCCTCGTTTCTCACAGTGCTGCCTCCACCGACGCAAGCGCGCTTCGCCAGACGCGCAGTACATTCTCGCCGAGGATCCTTCCTTGCTCCTTCGCGGTGAACCCCGTCCGCTCAAGGACATCCGAAATCAAGCCGAAGCTCTCCGGACCCTCGAAGCCTGCCATGAACAGATCGCCGCGGAGATCGGCTGGATGAGCACGCACGTCGAGATGATCGCTGCCAATCGCCACGTGCTCAGCGCCGACGAGTGCCGCCACATGTTGAACATGGCGGACGAAGTCGTCAGTCGTCCCCTGCCGGTCTTCGCCATTGAGCCAACCGGACCCACAATGGATGCCGACGACACCGCCCGATGCCGCGATCCTGCGGATGGCAGCGTCGGAGAGCGCCCGCGGATGACCGTTCACAGCACGACAGCTGTGATGCGACGCAATCGGCGGGCGTCCCAGCGCGTCAATGATCTGGGTGAACGCCGGTTCATCGCCGCTCAAGTGCGAGAGGTCGGCTACGAAGCCAAGGCGCTTCGCTTCACCGAGCACCAGCCGCCCCGTCTCGCTCAGCCGCAGGGGCGGATCGGCCTCGAAGACAGGTCGAGGCTCGCCGCCAAGAAGCTGCAAGGAGCGGACGCCCAACCGAGCAAGCAGGTGGAACGCGGCAACGGGGTTCCCGAGCGGGCTGTCGAGCAAGGGGCTTGCACCTTCCACCCCGAGCAGGAATCCCGGCGTCTCGATCGAGATGCGGTCGACATCGTCGGCCGAGAGGATGGGAAGCCCCGGCCCACGCGACGCTGACATCCCTCGCCAGAACTGGGCCAGCGCGCCGATCGTCCCATCCCAAGGGGACGCTTCGCGATCGGGAAACGCGCGGTCGCCACCGACGATCAGCCCAGCCGCGGCGACGCCGCCCTCTCGCAAGCGTTCGACGATCGCGTCGACGGGAAGAGCGCCCAGCGCGGCTCCATCCCAGTCCGCGTGGGAGAGAACCAGGTGATTGTGCGCATCGACGATCATGTCTAGTCGCCCCTCGGCAGGCAGAGAATCTCGCGGATTCGCAGGTCAAACAGGTTGTTGGCGTGCACCGGTTTGAGGACGACGGCCGTATCCGCGCCGCGTCCGGTCCCACCGACGCAGAGCACGTCGCGGTCCGTCGGGATCGCCCCGGCGTCGGCGGCCATCACGGCACACTCGACGCAGACCTTCATCCCCTGCCCGAACATCCGCAGGGTGTGGGCAATCAGCTCCGGTGACGTGATCCCGCCGAACGTGCGGGAGATCGAACGGCCAACGCCGCTCAGCGCATGGGAGCATGTCACGATCGCCGCGCCAGCCGCTTCGAGCGTCGCCGCGTGCTCCGGTTCGAGCTCGAACCGGTCACCTTCGCGGAAGCCGACATGATGCGTCACTGCGACGATCTCGATGCCTGGCAACGCCTCCGCGAACGCCACCGCCGTCTTCCCCGTCGTCGTCGCCACGACGACATGTTCGGGGCCGCCCTCAGCCAGTCGATTCCGCACCGCTTCGATCGTAGCGGGCGTCCCTTGGGGTCCGGGTGCCGCCAATGTGTGCATGACTCCTCCTTCCAATCTCACCGGTCCTGCGGAGCAATGCGTTCGAGCCACTTTCTCGCCCGTCTGGGCGATCGAAGCCGGATGAACTGCAAGTGCGCATGCTCCGACGCCGCGATCAACTTCGGGTAATTCCTTCGCCTGCGCCAGTAGGTCTGCAAGCACCACAGCAAGATCGAATCGCGGGAGACAAAGCTGCCGCGGAGCGTCTCGCGACATCCGGGCCACAGCTCGTCGCCGCTCAGCGCCCGCGAAAGAGTCCGCCGCAGGAGTTGCGTGAAGACTCTGGGGAACGAGTAATCGAGCCAGACGACGGATTCGGCCCGCGGCCACGTGATCGGCCGCGTCCGGCTGTAGTTCCCATCGAGGACCCAACGCTCGCCACGCGTCGCCTCGTCCACAAGCGGGAGGAACTCCTCGTCCGGCGTCTGCTCCCAGTTCGGCTTCCAGAAGAGCGCATCGAGTTCGATACACGGAAGCTCAAGCCGCTCGGCCAACGCCCTCGCGAACGTCGTCTTGCCGCTCCCGGTCGTCCCGACAACGTTGATCCGCCGTCTTGCACGAGCGCCCACCGCGCCTCCTCTCATGCCAGTCGTATCGCGACTCGGCAATCGAATCTTTGCACAGAGCGAAGGAGCATGCAATGGGTAGGGATCCCTCCAGCGATCTTGACGAGAGTTGTTAGACACGATACTGTTAGATGTCTAACAGGAGGAGGACATGAGAGACAGCTACGAGCGCCGCGTCGCCTTCTGGGTCACAAAGCTGTGCAAAGCAATGGAGGCGATACGCCAGCACGAACTCGAGCAAGTGGGTCTTTATCGGGGACAGGCGGCGATTCTCTGGCAGCTGCGCCAGCGGGACGGCATCACCCAGAGTAACCTCGCCGGACGCCTCGATCTCACCCGGGCCAGCATCACCAGCTCCCTTGTCCGGATGGAGGATACCGGCTGGATTCGCCGGGACAAGGATCCAGCAGACCGCCGAGTGCTGCGGGTGTTTCTCACCCCTGATGGGAAGCGTCTGGCAAGGAAGCTCGACAAGGTCCTGGAGAACATCGAAGCAGCACTGACGAATGGACTGGAGGCTGAGTCGATCGCGTGCCTGATCGACACGCTGCGCGAGACGCACACGCGACTCGCAGAGCAACACGCCGACCGAGCGAGGCACAACGCTGAAAGAAAGGGATGACGTGCCACATCGAATCTTCCAAGTGATCGCGGAAGAGAACGCCGCAGAACTCTCTCGGCTGGTGTCTGACGACAGCGGGCTGATACACGCTCGCGACGAAGCGTACCGCACTCCGTTGCACGCGGCCTCGGCCGCTGGATTCGGCACGGGCGTCGACACGCTTCTTCTCGCGCAAGCTCCCGTGAACGCGATGGACGACAATCGCCGAACGCCGGCGTTCTACGCTGCCTGCGGGAACTACGGCGACATCGTTCAGCGCCTCCTTGCGTCGGATGCCGCCGTGACGGTCACCGACCGGAACGGCCGCTCACTGCTCCATGCAGCGGCCGGATCCGGCAACCCGGAGATCACGAGGCTTCTGCTCGACGCCGGGGCAAACGTCGATGCCCGGGCCGTCGGAGCCGCGACACCGCTCCACTACGCCGCCATCGCCGGGGATCAGCAGTCTGCCCGAATGCTTCTCGACGCAGGGGCCGACGCGAACATGATCTGCAATGAAGAGATCACGCCGTTGTGGTGGGCGATTCGTCAGGATGACGTCGAAATGGTCGCCCTGCTGCTCGCGGCGGGATCGTCGCCGAACTACAAGAACTACACCGGACTTACCCCGCTTGCCCTGGCGGTCTGCCGCGGCAACGACGCGATCGTCCGGGACTTGATCGACGCGGGGGCAGACCCTACCAACCGGCAGCCGGAGACGGGCCGAACGCTCATGCACTTGGCCGCGCTTCACGGTCACCCAGCGATCGAGACGCTGCTTGAGTCTGCGGCGCTTGACCCGCATTCGCTCGACACTTGTGGGGAGACGCCGGCCGTTCTATCCCAGCGCTACGGGCACTCGAAGGAGCAGGTGTCCGGCGAGATCGCTCGAAGCGCGGCTCCATCCATCCGATACCTGGGCGGAAGCGGCTGGCTGGTCCATACGGAGGAGCACATAGTACTCTTCGATCCACCGCAGCGCGGGCGGATTCCTTCCACCGCGTCCCTGCGGAGCGGGTGGATCATGCCATCGGACCTTGCCGGCAAGCGAGCCCTTTGCTTCATCAGCCGTCCGTCACCCGGCTGGCTGCCAAGCCAACTCCGAAGCGAGGCCGCAACTCTTGAGGGCACAACGTTCGTCCTTCCCTTCGAGCCCCGGCTCGACGTGCAGACCCGCGTTGTGAGCCCAGGCAACATCGATGAAATCGGCGGCGTTCGAATCCTCCCGCTTGACCTCGGCGCCCCGCGGCCCGGTGTTTCGTACGCGATCTCCGTTGACGGACTGACGATCATCCACCTGCTTGAGTGGTCCTATCGCAACCCGAGCTTTGGCGATGCCCTGGAGAGCACACTCAAGGCCATCGAGGGATTCTCTCCGAGCGTCGATGTGGCTCTCGTCGATGTCCCGGGCGGAAGGAAACTCATCTGCCTCAGCGCCTGGGAGGCTCTCTTCAAGGCTCTCCGAGCGCTCTCTCCCAGGGTAGCGATCCCGATGGGACACCTCCATGCCGAGCACGCATATTTGGCAGGGGCACGCGACATCAACCGTCAGCTTCCCGGTCAGACCGTCGCGACCGTCACCGCGCCGGGTGACACGCTGGATATCAAGCAGTAGCGGCACCCGGCACAGACGGCGGCACGCTTTGGCAGCCCGGGCTTGTTAGTCCGACTCGCCCGCAACGGCACCCACCGGCGCCAGGTAGAGCGGGATCTCGTCGAAGCCGTCGACTCCGAGAAGACAGTCGAGCGCATCCTGTTGATAGGCAACCGTTGCACACGTTCCGAGACCGAGCGCTTCGCACGCGATGTAGAGATTCTGGCAGATGTGGCCGGCGCTGATCAGGATGTCCTTCAGCGAGTCGTCTCCGTAGCGGTACTCCGTCCGATACGGGCGAACCGTCCAGCAGAAGACCGCGGCGCCATGGCCGACGTAAGCTTGACCGTTTGCCGCTTCGGTCAGACGCTTCGGCAGTTCGCTTGCTTCAGAATCGAGCGGAAGAAGCTCGTGCTCGATCGCCAGGTAGCGGTAGAGGCCCGGTGCGAGCCCGGCGACCCGGTGGACTGCCACGTAGGTCTCGAACGGATGCATTCCCCCCCCCGATGGGACGCTGCGAAGGGTGACGAGTCCGTCACGAACCAGGGCGTGGACCCCCTGCGTCGCCCAGAGCAGGTATGCAAGTTGCTCGAGGGCAAGGCTCTCATCGGTGAACGCCCGCCGACTGCGCCGCGAGCGGATCGCATCGGTGACGCGAACCTCCGAGAGTCCCCACAGCGATTCGTGTGCCGGGAGTCCGATCCTCGCTACGCCGTCGGCAGGCGGCTTCTCGATCGCCGGGAGCGGGAGCCCCTTCATCATATCCGTCTCCATCTCCGACATGCCGGGGAGCGTCTGGTTTCGAAGGTACATACGGTAGTCTCGCATCGTGCCACCTCTCTTGCGTTGGGTCGCTCGTCTGTCGCGCTCGGCCGTGTCCAGGTTCAGATGCAACAAGAGAAGAGGGCCGCCCGCGCATGGCGAGCGGCCCTGGTTCAAGGAGGTGCTTCTCCGCGGGTCGGTTCCTAGAGTCCTTCGATTCGAATGTTCGCGTTGCTCGTGCGTAGCTCGACACGTGTGTCCGCCGGAGGATTGAGCTGCGCGTCCCACGACTTCCCGCCGACCTCGCCGACCAGCGGCAGGTTCGTCGAGATGCTGGCATTGCTCGTACGCGCACTGACCGCCAGGGATGCGTCAACCGGAATTCTGAACTGAATCGAACCGTTGCTCGTCGAGAAGCGATTGCCGTCGCCGACGAGAACGCCGGAGAACTCGATTCGACCGTTCGACGTGTCCGCATCGACCGTTGCGACTACATCATCGATATCGATCATCCCGTTCGACGTGTCGAGCCGGAGCATCCCTTCGGCCCGTTCCACGTCGATCATGCCATTGCTCGTGTCGGCCCGAAGCTCCCCGCGGAAGTCCTCGACGCCGATCATCCCATTGCTCGTATCGAGCTCGAGCACGCCCTCGACGTTACGGACGATGATGCTGCCATTCGACGAGTCCGCGTAGAGGTCGGCAAGCATCGGTGGCGCGGTGACCGTGAACGAGACCCCGCTGTAGCGGCGAACATCCTCGTCCTGTTCGTTCGGCCGATAGTGAAGCTGGATGCTGTCGCCGTCCATCTCCATACGGATGGTGATGCGTCCCACGCGCTCGTTCGCCTGCTCGAGCGTTTCGCCCCGCGAGGTCAGCTCGGCCGTCACCTGGACGTCCGTCTGACCTTCGACACCGGTCACGCGAATGCCACCGTTCGAGCTGTCGATGTCGAATGTCGGCGCTCCCTCCGGCGTGAACGTGGCCGTTCGGATCTCCGTCGCACGAACCTGCGCGTTCGCCGCCGCCTGTACCACCTCTTCGATGTCACACGCCGTCAGCGCCAGGAGCGCCCCCAGCACGCCAACGATCGTCAGTACCGTGATTCCGATTCGTCTCTTCATGTTCCTCACCTCTGGTTCTATCGCGTCCGAGGGATGCTCTGTCTAGAAGATCCCCGATCTACAAGATCGAATGCATCTCAATCGTTCCATTGCTCGTCAGCAGCGTCAGCGTTCCGCCGGCCGGGGGATTGAGCGTGGCGCTCCACGCCTGACCGCTCGTGTCCCCGACGAGTGGCAGTGTCGACACAATCGACGAATTGCTCGTCTCGGCCACGATGTTGAGCGAGGCATCGGAGCGAATCGCGAGATCGATCCGGCCGTTGCTCGTGACCATCCGGTGATCGACGCCATCGATCAGCAATCCGGAGAAGGCAATGGAGCCGTTCGACGTCTGTGCGTCGACAACGCCCTCGATATTCTCCATCTGAATTCGGCCGTTCGACGTGTCCGCTTCGAGGGTTCCCCGGAAATGCTCGATCTCGATCCGACCGTTCGACGTTCCGGCGTCGATCTCGCCCGTCGCGTCCGCGACGGCAATCGCACCGTTGCTCGTGTCGAGCCGGAGGATCCCTTCGATCTCCTCGACCTCGATGCGGCCGTTCGACGTCTCGGCCTCGATGTCTGTCCCTACGGGCACAACCACATCGAACTCGACGCCGCTCCACATTCGTACATCCAACGGGTGCTCCTGCGAGCGGTAGGCGAGCACAACGTGATCGCCATCATGGGTCATCTCGATCTGGATCTGGCTGACCCGAGCGAGGGCCTCCCCGCGCGTGCTGCCACGCGACCGCAGGGTCGCGGTGACCTCGACGGTCGTCTGTCCGGGCACACCGCGCACGGTGATCCTCCCATTCGAAGACATCACGTCGAGGTCGACCAGGCCCGTCACATCGAAGCTCCCCGTCACCGCTCGCGTCTGCTCGACGGCCGGGATGCAGCCGGCAAGCGCCAACAGCATCGCCGCGGTCAGCAGCCCGACTATCGCTATCAACTTGCGTTTCATCGTTCCTCCGGCGGCTCTATCGAGCCTGCCCTCCGTCCACCTATCCCCACGTTCCTCCGCCGATCTGCCAGATCAGCGCCGCAGAGAAGAACATACCAACCGCGCGGGATGTCCAGCTTCTCGTCCCCGTCCACAGGCGAAAGCCCCAGAAGAGGACCAGGCCGATCAGCAGCACGCGCACGACAATCAAGAATGCTTGGGTCATGCCTCCACCTCCTGCCAGATCCGTCCGGCGATGACCAGCAGAACGGCCGATATCGCGAGCAGGATCAACATCGGCTCGAGCGGCACGCCTTGGTAGACGGCCTGATTGAGCTGAGCCGCGACGTCTTGCTCGAACTCGCCAAACCGCTCGATCAGCGCATAGGGCGCGTTTGCGAACAAGCGCCAGCCCGGCATCGAGTAGGAGATCCTTAGGATCCCGTCCCACAGCCACCGTATGGCAAACGGCGTTCCGAGAAGCATCACCGTGCCGGGTATCCATCCGGGCCCCGAGACTCGGTAGGCACTGATGAACACCATCAGCAGCAGCGTCCAGGCCAACAGCGGCAGGATCGTGACGCTCATCCCATAGAACGGAAGGGCGAGGATCAACTCGAGCAGGCTGCGCGAGTCAAGATGGATACCGGCCAGGGCCGCGATCCACCAGTACAGGAAGCCGATCGCGATGAAGTAGACGACCGCGACGGTGGCAACGTACAGGTAGCGTGCCGCCACGTGCGCATATCCGTTCGGTGGCGTCAACAGCAGCACCTGGTACTGCCCGTGCCGCGTCTCCGAGCGGATTCGCCCGATCATCAGGCAGAGGACGAGCGCGCCGATCACCGCCGCCAGCCCCAACAGGCCCGAGCGAATGCCCAGCCGCTCGCCGACGTCCATCACAAGAACTTGCTTGATGCCCCAAGCCCAGAACGCGAGCGAGCCGATCAACGAGACCGCCCAGACCCAGCTTCGCCGGTGCTCGAGCCAAAGGAGAGTTCCGAAGCTCTTCATGCGAGCACCTCCTTGAAGGTCTGCACGACGCTCTTGCCCTCGCTTCGCAGATCCTCCGCGCTCGTATCGAGCGCCAGCCGACCGTCGCGCAGGTAGATCGCGCGGTCGAACAGCCCCTCCGCCTCGGCGACCTCGTGGGTTGAGAGGAGGATCGTCTCGTCGGTGTGCCATTCGCGAACCAGCGACTGGAGGATCTTCTCGCGAGAGATCAGATCGATCCCCGCAAGCGGCTCATCCAGCAAGTAGAGCTTCGCGTTTCGCGCCAACGCCATCGCCAGCCGCAACCGGCCGCGTTCGCCCTTGGACATTGCCTTCGTCTTGCGCCGAGGAACCTCGAGGACATCGAGCAGCTCATTGAAGCGCACGATGTCGAAATCCTTGTACAGCCCGGCCATGAATCGCTGGGCGTCCTTCGGCGTCATCCAGGGCCAGAGCGTGTCCGTCTCTCCGAGAAACACGGAGCGCGCGCGGCTCTGCCGAGGCGATCCCCCGAAGACGGTGATCGATCCCTCGGTCGGAAACAGCAGCCCGGCGATCAGTTTCAGCATCGTCGACTTGCCGCTGCCGTTCAGGCCGAGCACGCCGACGACCTCCCCGGGCGGAAAGTCGAGTGAGAGGCCCCGCACGCCCTCGGTCGTCCGATAGCGCTTGGTGACGTTCTCCATCCTAGCCAGCATCCCATACCTCCTTCAGGGTGGCGCTCGCCTCGACGAGCGAGGCCTTGAGCCCCCTGCTCTCCTTCGCATACTCCGTCGCCGCGCCGCGCATCATCTCGATCCGCAGCTGCTTGACCGGAGCGTCCTCCCGAATGAACGTCCCCATTCCTCGTCGCTTTTCGATGATCCCGTCCGCTTCGAGCTGCCCATAGGCGTGCACCACCGTGTTCGGGTTGATGCTCAGCCGCTGGGCGAGGTCCCGCGCCGAAGGAAGCTTCTCCCCCGGCTCCAGATCGCCGCGCGCCAGCAGCCGGCACACGTTCTTGGCGATCTGCTCGAAGATCGGTCCCGCATCCATGTCGAGGATCCAGCCGTTCGTGTCGGTCATGTCTCCGTCCTCGTCTGTTCCATATCCACCTCGTGCCGTTCATCTCGAAATCGCCCGTTCACTCAGCGAGTCATTCCGCCTGCTCGACCCGGTCGTAGATCGCGATGATCTGCCCTTGGTGCTCGACGCTCCCGCTCGCAAACGGGCCGTCATCGTCGACGAGGTCAACATCGTCGACGATCAGGAAGAGCTCCGGGTTGCTGGCCGATCTCAGCCGGTACGGCGAAACCGCGTAGAAGATCTGACAGTCGTCGACCGCCGTCACGCCGATGATCCTGTTCTCGTCGCGCAGCAGCTCGATCTTTGGAGGAAGCCCGAGTTCCGCGTACTCCGGCCGCAAAACGTAGTTCCCGGCCCAGCGGGCCGCCTCGGCGGCGGTCAGCGCGTGGGGCTGCTCCGGCCGCGGCCCGGGCCGTCCCGCCTGATAGCGGTCGAGGGTCGAGACCTCGGCCTCCGGGAAGGCCTGCGGATGCGCCAGCAGCAGCTGCGAAGCGAGCAGCGTCTCGCCCACCCCACCGTAGAGCTTGCGAGTCGTCCACAGCTCATCCTCGTAGAGTTCCCGCAGCTCCGGATCGTCGATCTCGTCCAGCTGGTCGAGGATCCCCTCGATCCCCGCTCGCCACTCGATCTCCGGTAGGATCTCGACGCGGCGCGGCCGCAAGACGAACTCCTTGAAGAAGGCGAGCGCGAACGGCGAGCCGAGAACGCTCACGTCCTCGTTGCCGAGCGCGAACGGCCGGCTCATGTTCTGGCTGTTCGCCAGGATGATGAACGTCAGCTGCTCGCTCGGAATCATCAACAGGAGCGACGAGTACGCGCCGTAGCCGTAGTGCCAGATCAGCGCCGTCCCATCGTCACCGTAGCGCTCGGCGAACCAGCCGAGGCCGTACGGCCCGGCTTCGCCCGAGGTCAGCGTCGTCGGTGCGAACATCAGCGCCTTCGTCTCCGCGGAGACGAGTTCATCTCGCTCGACCGCGATCGCGAATGCGGCGAGATCGCCGACCGTCGAGATCAGCCCGGCCGCTGCATTCGCGTAGCTCGGGACGCCCCCCGGGTAGACGGCGTACTCCGCGTCGTAGAGGTAGGGCACCGCCGCCTCGCGGTAGACGTGCTCGAACGCCCGCTCCGGATCGTCCTCGGCCAGCGTCGACAGGTAGTAAGCCAGCCCGCAGCCGCCGACGTTCAGCGCCGAATCGTTCATCCCGAGCGGCCCGAGGATCTCGTCGCGCAGCACGCGGCGGAACGGCGCACCGTAGACCTCCTCGATCACCGCGGTCAGCGTCGAGTAGCGGTTCCCGCTGTACTGGTAGTGGCTCCCCGGGTCGTCTTCCGAGGTGTGCGACAGGAGATGACGGACGGTGATCCCGCCAGCGCCGAGATCGATCCCGAAGTCGGTCGCCCGCGCGTTCAGGTCGAGCCGTCCGTCTTCGACGGCTCGCATGAGCACGAACGCCGCGAACGGCTTGGTCACCGACGCGACGCCGTAGGGCGTCTCCGGCGTCGCGGCGATGTCGTTCTCCAGGTCGGCGTGGCCGAAGCCCGCCGACCAGACGATCTCCTGCTGATGCACGATCGCCGCCGAGATCCCGGGGATCCGCAGCGCGTCGCGCAGCGATCCGACCTTGGCTTCGAATCGCGCCAGCGCCGCGTCGTCGATGACCTCAACCTCGGCGGCCGGTTCGGGGCGACCGCAACTCGCCAGGAGCGCGCCGACGGACAGGAGCGCGAGCAGCCCGATCGCCGGCGTCCAACGCGCAAATCGCCTGAGCCTCTCCGTGGTTCGTGATCTCATGCTGGTGCCCTCTCCTCCGTGCTTCATATCCATGGTGCACTAGATTACTAACACACTAGTGATTTGTCAAGATCGAACGCCAAGGCGTTCTTCAGAGAATCCGAAACAGCTTCGGATTCTCTGGTTGGCGAGCTGCCGAGCCCGAATGACGAGAGCATTCTTGATCCTTCTGGGCGGGAAGCGCCGCGGCAGAGAATGCCTCGAGCGATCGTTGACATTCTCTGGTGGGTGACGTAACGAGATGTGGGTAGTCCGCACAGCAGGCACTGTGAGACAAGGGCGGCGCATCCCAGACCGTCAGGGGCACTGACGTCTGAGCAGTGCGAGCGGCTCGTCAGGAAACGCGGCACTGCCACAAGCCCTCTTCTTGCTGTCATAGGGACAGCTCGCCACGAGACAGGCGGCGAGATGAATCAGTGAATGGCCTCTCCAAGCAGAGGAACTCCACCATGGTCTTGACGTCTCCGGCGGCGCCCGTCCGATAGGATTCTTGAACCTGTCGCACTGCCCGCGATGTGCTCATCGCGCTTGAGCATCCGCTTCGCCAAACTCGGGAGGTTCATCCCGGGGGCAAAGGGAAGCGGGGGACCCTTGAGCCCCGCGCTTCCTCTAGCTTCTAGAGGGCTGGTTGCGAACTGACGGTCCTTGGACCGTTCACGAGCCGACACTCCGATTCATGTGAGTCCCCGCAATTACGCGATTTGCCCTGCTAAAACGGTTTGAGGTAGAGTGATCCGTATCGAGCAGTACCCGTCCTGCTCAGGCAGAGATAGATGATCCCCCTGGTGAGTTCGTTGGAGGTGGAACATGCAGATTGGGCGCTCGCTGAAGCACTTCTCTCGATTCCTTACGATCGCGTTGAGCCTTGGCGTGTTGATCCCCATCGCCTTCGACGCGGAAGTTGAGGCCGTTACGTGCTACGAGGATGTGATCGTCTCGAACGCCGCATTCGAGCCCGCCAACGCAACCTATCGGTTCGTTGACTACTACCAGTACAAACCTCGATATCGCCGGATCCATGAAGACGGGACGTTCTGCCCGCCCTACGAGAACATCACATGGGGTGGAAATCGGTGGATCATCATGGTTGGCGGGACAAATCGCTATGAAGCAAGTGCCGATACGCCCACGCCACCAACGGTTATGGGCTGCGATGGATGCCCAAATCCATGGCTTCGGCTTGCCGCGGTCTATGGCCCAACGACCATCACCGTTCAGGGCGGTGGGGAATTCGTCAGCCTGGGCGGACCAACGACCACCAAGGTCACAACCGGGGAAGCCTACGTGTATGCGCCCAAGGTTCCCGAAGGTTGCGCGGGGAGTTACTCGTTCTCCGTCATCAACCAACCCATGTGGATGAGCTTCGATGCGACGACGGGGGAACTGACCGGCACACCGACAGCAGCCGATATCGGAACCTACAGCGGCATTCAGATCACAGCGACTGACAGTGACGGGGACGATGTTGTGACTGAGGTCTTCGCGATTGGCGTGGACGCTGCGTCCGGGGAGTCATCGGACGGGGCAGGAACCAAGGATCCGATGTCAACCTACGACCTTGCATTGACATCCCTAAGCACCGGCGGGGATCCGTGGTGGTGGGCGGCGCAGACGGAGTCCGTGACATGTTTCGTGGAGGTCACGAACCTGGGGGGTGTGACCTCGCCGGCATCCAAGGCAATCGTGTCGTGGGCTGATGCTGCGGGGATCGGAGGGGAAACGGAGTACTCGGTCCCGGCGTTGGAGTCGGGATCGACGCACGAGTTCAGTCACACGGTTCCCCCAGGTTCGCAGCATCTGCTTCACGTACTGGCCACCGTGAACGGAAGCTACACAGGGGCTGAGGCAGATGCCACAAACAACGAGAAGGATATGCTGATCAAGATCGGGATACCAGGCGGAGATGTATCGCTGGAAGACGCGGATGCAGCAATCGCGTCAGATCCGACGACGGTCTTCCCCAATTGGCACGTGAGCCCCTCGATGTGCCTCTGCGAGACAGAGAAGTCCGGAGACACCCTGAAGTGTGGTGTGGGGGCACTCTTCCATGCGGTCAAATCCGCGACGCATACAATTCCGCCAGGGACTTACGATACAGAGATTCAGTTGCTGGTTTGGCGGAACGGCGAGCTGATTAACAACACAAGACATCCTGCACCTCAGGACAAGAATCCATTCTTCTTCCACACGATCTCTGGGATCTCGGCTGATGACGACGTAGAGGTCCGAGTGATTGTCGATCCGGAGAACAAGATCGATGAGCTGACCGAGCATGACAACATGATCAATGCCTACACGGTCGTGACGACGTCAGCCACGGAGGCAAGGCCGAATCTCTACCTCACCTACAACTACGACACTCTCTTTGGCCCCGCAGGATCGAGTGGGAGTGCGATGACCTGCTCGCTAGTGGTGGGGAACAGCTCGAACATGGGTGTAGGGGGAGATGCTGGAGCGAGCGAGATGCGGGTGATGGTGTGGAAGGATGGCGGATCTCCAGAGGTTGCGACCTACCAGATTCCAGCACTGAAAGCAAGCCAAGAACACGCGGTGTCCTTTGAGCTGTCGGGAGCGGAAGAGACTTACAAAGTCCACGTCACCCTGGACGCGCAGAATGCAGTCCAGGAATGGGATGAGACTGACAATACGGAGTACTTGGAAGTTCCGCCTCTTGTGTACTTGGGCTACGACCTTGCATTGACATCCCTAAGCACCGGCGGGGATCCGTGGTGGTGGGCGGCGCAGACGGAGTCCGTGACATGTTTCGTGGAGGTCACGAACCTGGGGGGTGTGACCTCGCCGGCATCCAAGGCAATCGTGTCGTGGGCTGATGCTGCGGGGATCGGAGGGGAAACGGAGTACTCGGTCCCGGCGTTGGAGTCGGGATCGACGCACGAGTTCAGTCACACGGTTCCCCCAGGTTCGCAGCATCTGCTTCACGTACTGGCCACCGTGAACGGAAGCTACACAGGGGCTGAGGCAGATGCCACAAACAACGAGAAGGATATGCTGATCAAGATCGGGATACCAGGCGGAGATGTATCGCTGGAAGACGCGGATGCAGCAATCGCGTCAGATCCGACGACGGTCTTCCCCAATTGGCACGTGAGCCCCTCGATGTGCCTCTGCGAGACAGAGAAGTCCGGAGACACCCTGAAGTGTGGTGTGGGGGCACTCTTCCATGCGGTCAAATCCGCGACGCATACAATTCCGCCAGGGACTTACGATACAGAGATTCAGTTGCTGGTTTGGCGGAACGGCGAGCTGATTAACAACACAAGACATCCTGCACCTCAGGACAAGAATCCATTCTTCTTCCACACGATCTCTGGGATCTCGGCTGATGACGACGTAGAGGTCCGAGTGATTGTCGATCCGGAGAACAAGATCGATGAGCTGACCGAGCATGACAACATGATCAATGCCTACACGGTCGTGACGACGTCAGCCACGGAGGCAAGGCCGAATCTCTACCTCACCTACAACTACGACACTCTCTTTGGCCCCGCAGGATCGAGTGGGAGTGCGATGACCTGCTCGCTAGTGGTGGGGAACAGCTCGAACATGGGTGTAGGGGGAGATGCTGGAGCGAGCGAGATGCGGGTGATGGTGTGGAAGGATGGCGGATCTCCAGAGGTTGCGACCTACCAGATTCCAGCACTGAAAGCAAGCCAAGAACACGCGGTGTCCTTTGAGCTGTCGGGAGCGGAAGAGACTTACAAAGTCCACGTCACCCTGGACGCGCAGAATGCAGTCCAGGAATGGGATGAGACTGACAATACGGAGTACTT
>Ga0272441_10000729_pt1 | contig 72833 bp, 48 predicted proteins | sample SSMProp6N_FD_193582 | JGI IMG/M metagenome (GOLD analysis project Ga0272441, IMG submission 193582) | Marine sediment archaeal communities from Little Sippewissett salt marsh, Falmouth, MA, United States - SSM-Prop-6N | ecosystem: Environmental > Aquatic > Marine > Wetlands > Sediment ...
CCAGTGTTCACCGAACGGCGGACGCACTGGCGGACAAGCCGCCAGTGGCACCCGGCGCGACAGCCGCAAAGGTGCCTGGCACCGCGGGCCCGGCGGCATGTCGTTGTGTGGCCCGGCCGGTCTTGCCCGGCCGGGAGAAATGCCGGGTGGCATGGCCACCCGATGTTGGGTGGCCATGGGCTTCGAAAGGCCATGGCCACGACAAGCGTGGCCATGCCACCCCCCGAGCGGGTTCCCCGAGAACGACCCGCCGAACCCGAAAGCACGGATTGCGAGCAATCCGTGGCACCTGCGAATGCTGGAGAACGCCATGAACCCCACCGTCACCCGTCGCACGTTCCTGAAGGCCTCGGCCGCAGCCCCGCTCGTGCTGGCCGCCGGGACGCGGGCCGCCAAGGCTGCCGCGTTCAAGACCACCCTGAAGAAGGCGCTGATCCGCGGCAAGCCGACTGAGAAGATGCTCGCCGGCATCAAGGCCGCCGGCATCGACGGCATCGAGACGCAGGCAGCCGACGTCTCGCCCGCCGAGGCCGAGGCCGGCCGCCGGCTGGCCGAGAAGACCGGCACCCGCATCCACTCGGTCCTGCGCGGATGGATGCAGTTCAACGGGTCCGCCGAGCAGGTCGAGGCGAGCCTCGCGAAGGTCGAGACCGCCCTGAGCGCCGCCAAAGGCTACGGGGCCGACTCCGTCCTCGTCGTCCCCTGCCGCATCGGCGGCATGGCGATGCCGAAGCCCTGGGAGTTCGACATCGCGTTCGATGACGCGACCGGTCACCTGGAGCGCGTGGCCAAGGGCGATAATTCGCCGTATGCCGATTACATCAAGGCCCACGATCGCGCGACGGACACCTCGCGCGAGGCCCTGAAGCGCCTCGTCCCGGCGGCCGAGAAGGCCGGCGTCGTCCTCGGCGTCGAGAACGTGTGGAACAACCTGTGGGTGAAGCCCGACCTGTTCCGCCACTTCGTGGCGTCGGTCGGATCGAAATGGGTCCAGGCGTACTTCGACATCGGCAACCACGTGAAGTACGCCCCGCCCACCGAGTGGATCCGGACGCTCGGCTCCCTCATCGCGAAGTGCCACGTGAAGGACTTCCAGTTGAACCCGGACGGCCATGGCGGGAAGTTCGTCAACATCCGCGACGGCAGCGTGGACTGGCCCGCCGTCCGCAAGGCCCTCGACGACGTGGGTTACAGCGGATGGATGACCGTCGAGACCAGCCGGTGCTCCGACGCGGAGCACGCCCGCCGCCTCGCCCTCATCTTCGCGGGCAAATAGGGCGGCCAGCCCCGAGGCGCTTGACGTTGTCATTCCGACCGAGGCTCGTAAGGGCCGAGTCGAGGGATCTTGCCGTGGCCTTGTCCTTGGTCCTTGGTCCTTTGTCCTTTGTGTGCCGCCTGCCGCGGCGCAGCCCGCCGGGCGAAGCCGGGTGGCCGTTGACCTGTTTTCCGCCGTTGCTGTCTTAGCGGCTTTGCGCCTTTGCGTGAGGCCGCCTTTGTCGTTGCTGTTCGTCTTTTCATCGCGCTTTTAATTCATATAGCCGTTCCTCCATGGACCGAAAAAAGCCGACAATTCGGGGTGTGTTTTCGCGCGTTTGCGCGCGTTTCGATCAAAAGTGATCGAAAAGTCGCGCGTTTTGCCTTACCCATTTTAACATTTGGGCCCTGAATCGTCTCTGGCGCGTCAGAATCGACGATTGGGGGTTCGAAAACGCGCATTTTCGGGGGGTCGGCGAAATGCCGTTTTCTCAAAGTATCGATCTCGCGGCGCCCTTCGAGCCGCGCCCGCGCCGCGGCCTACACAGCTCCAGCAGCGCACGCGGGCGGGCTTTACGGCGTCACGGGGTAAATCGCCAACCCGGTCCCGTGCAGCGAGGGGTAGTCCTCGATCCGGAATGCGTGAACGTGGCCCTGGAGGTGGACGCTGAAGGCGGCCTTGTGCCCGCCGGATTCGGCCAGATGCCCCATGGCCCGGAGGCGGTCGAGGAGCAGGGGGCCGAGCCCCCTCGGCAGGCGGGAGGCGAATCGCGGTTTTTCCCGCACCCGTCCGCCCACGCGGAGCCGCAGCGTCAGGCTGCCCGGGACGGGTTCCAGGTAGATGGCGTCGGCGCCGCGTCGGAGGGCGTCGTGGAGGATCGCCTCGGCCAGGCGTGAGACGGCGTTGCCCGCGTCGCGGCCTCGCTGGCCGGTGGAGGAAGAGGGGCCGGCGTCCGCTTGCGCGGCGTCGGATGGGGCGCGGTGGGCGTCGTCGGGGGTCTCTGGTTCCGTGATCGCCTCGACGATCGCCCCCAGATCGATGCCGCGGTCCGTCAGGAATCGGACCAGGCCGCGCTCCGAGACGCGCACCTCCCCCGCCGTCTGCTCGGCGGGCAGGCGGCCGAGGTGGATCCACTCGCGGACCTCGGCGAGCGACGTGCCGAGCAGGTCGGCCGTCTGATGGAGACTGTAAAGCCGTTCCGCCATCCGTGCATCCTCGATGGGCGTGCGGCAAGGCGGTCAGGATTGTCGCGCGCCGGGTGCGGCCCGTCAATCGCGAAGGCCGCATTTCGGCGAGACCTGCGGCCTGCCTGGCCATTTCATCCAGTAGGAACGGTTCCGCACCGTCCGTCGCCTGAGCACGCGAGCGCGAAGGAGTCCGCGATGTCCGTCCCCCCTCACCGCCCACGGCGCCAATCGTTCCGGCGGCCGATCCGCACGCTGCTCGTGGCCGCGACGGTCGCCGCGTGCGTTGTCGCAACGGCCGCGGCGGGGGCGGGGGAGGGCGAGTCCGTCCGCGACCTCATCCGCCGGGCCGGCAATGCCGAGCGGGACGCTGTCCGCCTCGACCTGCTTCGCCGTCTCGCGGCGCACCCGGACGCTTCGGCCGAGGTGAAGGCCGACGCCCGCCGTCTCGCCGACGAGGTCGACCGGTGGGTCCACGACCGGTACCTGCCGTACTGGAGCCGCAAGGCCAACCCGGAGAAGGGGTACCCGTTCGGCATCGGGGAAGACTCGCCGCTGTATCCGATTACGCGATTCTACCTCGGGCGGATGCTGACGTGGCGGACGCTGGAGAGCGGGAACATCAAGGCGTACCGGGACGTGCGGCGGACGTGGCTGAGCCGTGCGGCCCGGGAGTTCCAGGCCGCCCGCAAGGCGTTTCCCGAGAACCGGATCATCGGGATGTACCTGGGCGAGCCGATCCCGTGGAAAAAGGACCTGCCGGGTGCCGAGGGGGCCCCCGAATGGGCCCGTCTGCAGCGGGAGAACCTGGAGCGCCTCGCGGACATCATCACGTGGTGGATCGACCATCGCATGCAGCCGGACGGCCAGTTCGGCGGCGGGTGGGGCGACGATTGCGAAATGTGGCGATGGTGGGTGCCCGTGCTGCTCGCGTTTCAGGACCCCAAGATCGTCGCGGCCCAGACGCGGTTCTCTGAGGCCCTCATGGGCCAGCCCCACATGAAACACGGGTACACCACCCGGATGAGCGACGTGGAGCACACGGCCGAGGACTCGACCGACGCCATCCTGCCGATGATGCACCTGGCGCCGGAGTCGGCGACGTGGCAGGGGCGGGCGCGGCGGCTCATCCACTATATGGAGACCCGGTGGACGGGCGAGAACGAGCGCGGCCATCTCCAGTTCAAGAGCACGTACTTCACCGCGACGACGGTCGACGCGGAACCCCGCCGGGCCTGCGACACGCCGTGGCACGTGCGGGCCATCGAGCCGGCGCTGCTCTGGTGGCAGCGGACGGGGGATGAGGCCATCGGCCGCACCGTCTGCCGGTGGCTCGACACGTGGGTCGACGCCACCGCCCGGGCCGAGTCCGGCAAGCCCTCCGGGGTCATCCCGGCGGCGATCCACTGGCCGGAGGGACGCGTGGGCGGCCTCGGCGAGCACTGGTGGGACCCGCGGAACCACAACGAGCCGGCGCTGTACGAGTGGCCCATCGCCCAGCGGGCCCTGTGCGACGCCCTGCTGATGGCGTGGCACATGACGGGGCGGGAGCGGTACCTGGGGCCGCTGCGGTCGCTGGCCCGGCTCCGCCGCAAGCGCCACGCCGGCGGGTACCCGGACGATCCGGCGCCGGGGTCGGAAGGCTGGTGCGCCCGGCGGGTGGGGTTCGTCGGCTTGACGTTGGCGAAGTACCGGCACCTGTCGGGGAGCGACGAATTCGACGACCTCCTCCGCCGCGACGCGGCGGCGTATCTGAAGGCCAGCGCAGGCGACCGGTCCGGCCTCGTGCACCAACTGGAGCGGTCGGCCCGGGCGCTGCGGGTCAACGTCGAGGGATACACGCGCGAGGTCCGGTGGACGGACCGGGTCCTCAACTTCCCCGTCCTCTTCCAGCCGCACTACATGTTCGAGGACGGCGTGAAGGGGTTCGAGAGGCCGCGGCCGGACGACGTGTACCGCTGCGCGACGGGCGACCCGGGGACGCTGGGCACGTTTCCGCTGAATGCGGTCCGGTGGCGGACCCCGCCGCGGGATATCGCCGCCTGGGTGACCGCGAGCAGCCGGCGTGCGTTCGCGGCGGAGGTGTACCACTTCGGCGCCGAGCCCCGGCGGATGGAGGCGGACCTGTATCTGCTGGCGCCCGGGCGGTACACGCTCCAGGTGCGTGCGGCGAAGGCGGGCGATGCGGATGCGGCAGCCGGGGACCTGGACCGCATCGCGGGGCCGACGGCGGTGGAGGTGACGGGTCGGCGGACGCGGATCGCCTTCGAGGTCCCGCCCCGGCGGGTGGTCCAGGTGCAGGTGCGAAGGAAATGAGGAATGCGGAATGCGGAATGACCGGCAACGGCCACGGCGGCGCGGTGGGCTACAGTCAGCTGCCGCGCTTGCGGGGCGCGTGCCGTTTCGGAGGGCGGCGGGTGCGGGCGCGGGATCGGCCCCCGCGGTTTTGCTTGTCGCCCGCCGGCGGGGCGGTACAGTGGACGGGCGCTGTGTGCCACGGGCTGCTTGCCAGCCAGTGCCTATTGGCCCGCGGAGAACACTGGCGGGCCAGCCGCCAGTGGCACCCGGCAGCACTGGACGGACGAACTCCCTGATTACGGAAGGACGCGGCTCATGGCTCGATTTCCAGGCGTTTCCCGTCGGCAATTCCTGGGATGGGCGGCGGCATCGGCGGTCGCCCCGTACGTGATGGGGGCGTCGGCGGCCACGGGCGCCGGCCGGCCGGCGCCGTCGGAGCGGATCACGGTCGGGATGCTCGGCCTCGGCGGCCAGGGCATCGGGCGGAACCTGCGCGGCTTTCTGGCCCAGGCCGACGCCCAGGTCATCGCCGGCTGCGACGTCGACCGCAACAACCTGTACAAGGGCAAGCAGGTGGCCGAGCAGCACTACGCCCGCGCCAAGCCGAGCGGCGGGTACCAGGGCTTCGAGCCGTACAACGATTTCCGCGACATCCTCTTCCGCGACGACATCGACGCCGTCTCCATCTCGACGCCCGACCACTGGCACGTGCCGATGTCGGTCTACGCCATGCGGGCGGGCAAGGACGTGATCTGCGAGAAGCCGACGCTGACCGTGAAGCAGGGCCGGGTCCTCTCCGACACGGCCGCCCAGTACGGCGCGGTGTTCCAGACCTCCACCGAGGACCGGTCGCTGCACGTGTACCACCGGATGGCGGAACTGGTCCGCAACGGCCGCATCGGCCGCGTCGAGCGCGTGCGCTTGCGGCTGCCGGCCGGTCCCGGCCACCCCGGGGACCCCACGCCGCAGCCCGTTCCGGACGGGTTCGACTGGGACCTCTGGCTCGGCCCGGCGCCGTGGGCGCCGTACTGCGCCGGCCGGACGCATTGGAACTTCCGTTGGATCATCGATTACTCGGGCGGCCAGTTGACCGACTGGGGCGCCCATCAACTCGACACCGTCCAGTGGGCCCTCGACACCGAGCACACCGGCCCCGTGGAGGTGGAAGGGCACGGCAAGGCCCATCCGGACGGCCTGTACGACACGTTCATCGAGTATCACCTGAAGTATCGCTATGCCAACGGCGTGGAACTGCTGATCGACAGCGGCGGGACGAGCCTGCGGTTCGAAGGGACCGACGGGTGGGTCGGCAACGGCGGCTGGGCGCGCGGGGTGGAGGCGAGCCGCCCCGAGATCCTCCAGAGCCGCATCGGCGCCGAGGAGGTTCGTCTGTACACGTGCCCGGCGGGCGAGCACCGCGATTTCCTCGACGCCGTCCACGCCCGGCGCGACCCGTATCAGCCGGCCGAGATTGGGCATCGCGTGGCCACCATCACCCACATCGGCAACATTGCGATGTGGACCGGCCGCAAGTTGGAGTGGGACCCCGTCAAGGAAGCGTTCCCCGGCGACGCCGAGGCGAACCGGTACCTGGACCGGGCGATGCGGGGGCCGTGGGCGTTGTAAAAACGTCCTTGGTCCTTGGTCATTGGTTAGAAGCGCATGGGGGGCGACGATGGCCGGGAAAGCGTTTCACGAACTGGAGGTGTATCGCCTCGCCGAACGACTCGCCGACCGCGTCTGGCGCCTCGTGTCTCGGTGGGATTACTTCGCCAAGGACACCGTGGGCCGGCAACTCGTCCGGGCGGCGGACAGCATCGGCGCCAACATCGCGGAGGGCTGTGGCCGGCGGGCCTACAAGGACAACCGCCGCTTCGTGCGGATTGCCCGCGGCTCCCTGAACGAGACGCGGCACTGGTTGCGCCGGGCGTATCGGCGGGGGTTGATGACGGCCGAGCAGGTCGATGAGGTCAAACCGCTTCTCGATGAACTCGGCCCGCGCCTGAACGCCTATCTGCGTTCGATAGGCCCCGTGGATTCTGACCGGGCCGGTGGCGTCCGGGACGCAGACAGCAAATGACAAAGGACAAATGACAAAGGACAGGTGCACCATGCGAAACGTAGCCCTGCTTGTTGCGCTGATGCTTCCCCTCGCCGCCGCCCCCGCCGGTGAGAGCGACGGGAAGAACCTCCTCCCCGGCCCCGGCATGGCGGGTTGGAAAGAGCCGACCGGCGAGTGGCAGATGGTCGGCAAGGCCGTCCAGGACCCGGACGACCCGAAGAAACTCGCCGTCGAGCCCGGCACGGGCACCATCTACAACGGGCCGAAGGGGCGGACGCGGAACCTCTTCACCGCCGACGCGTTCGCCGACTGCGCCGCCCACATCGAATTCATGGTGCCGAAGGACTCGAACTCCGGCGTCTACTTCATGGGGCGATACGAGATCCAGGTGTTCGACAGTTACGGCAAGAAGGGGGCGTACCCGGGCATCGAGTGCGGCGGCATCTATCAGCGGTGGGACCCGTCGCGCGGCAAGGGGAAGCAAGGGTTCGAGGGCCATTCGCCGCGCACGAACGCCTCCCTCCCGCCGGGTGCGTGGCAGACGTTCGACGTGGTGTTCCGGGCCCCGCGGTTCGACGCGTCGGGGAAGAAGATTGCCAATGCAAAATTCGTCAAGGTGGTCCACAACGGCAAGGTGGTGCACGAGGACGTGGACCTCTCCGGCCCGACGCGCGGGGCGGCGTTCGGCGACGAAAAGCCGACCGGGCCGATCATGTTCCAGGGCGATCACGGGCCGGTGGCGTATCGGAATATCCGGGTGAAGCCGCTTGAGAATGATAAATGACCCTCCGCGAAGTGGAGGTCACTCGTCATTTGTCATTGGTCATTTGTTGTGGCGGGCGGCGGGTGCTGGCCGATGGGGCGACTTTCCGAATCGAAACAAACGCCACATCGCGCAGACAAGGGACGAATGACAAATGACAAAGGACCAATGACAATGAACCGCCGACAGTTTCTGAAGGTCTCCGCTGCGGGTGCCGTCGCCGGAATGGTGGGTTGGACGTCTTCCACGCATGGCGGCGAAGGCGGTTCGGGTAAACCCAACATCCTCATCATCCTGGTCGACGACCTCGGGTGGGGCGACCTGTCGTCCTACGGGGCGCCGGACCTCGAGACGCCGCACGTGGACCGCCTCGTCGCCTCCGGCTGCCGGTTCGACCGGGCGTACGCGAACTGCCCCGTGTGCTCGCCGACGCGGGCGGCCCTCCTGAGCGGACGGTACCAGGATCTCGTGGGCGTGCCGGGCGTCATCCGGACCCACGTGCGCAATTCGTGGGGGAACCTGGTCGAGTCCGTCCCCCTGCTGCCGCAGGTTCTGAAGCCCGGCGGCTACACCTCCGCCATCGTCGGCAAGTGGCACCTGGGCCTCGCGGCGCCGGACACGCCGCTCGACCGCGGGTTCGATCACTTCCACGGTTTCCTCGGCGACATGATGGACGACTACTACACGCACCGTCGCCACGGCATCAACTACATGCGCGCCGGCCGCGAGGAGAGGGACCCCGAGGGCCACGCCACCGACCTCTTTACCCAGTGGGCATGCGACTGGCTCCGCGGTCGCAAGAAAGGCGAGCCGTGGTGCCTGTACCTGGCGTACAACGCGCCGCACACGCCGATCCAGCCGCCGAAGGAGTGGCTGGAGCGCGTGACGGCCCGCGAGAAGGGCATCGACACGAAGCGCGCCCGGCTCGTCGCCCTGATCGAGCACATGGACGCCGGCATCGGCCGGGTCATGAAGACGCTACGGGAGACGGGCCTGGCGAAGAACACGCTCGTCATCTTCACGAGCGACAACGGCGGGCAGACGGGCGTTGGCGCCCGCAACGGGCCGCTCCGGGCCGGCAAGGGGACGCTGTACGAGGGAGGCATCCGCGTGCCGATGGGCGTGGCCTGGCCCGGGCGCATCCGTCCCGGCAGCCTGACCGACCACATCGTCCTCTCGATGGATATCCTGCCGACGGTGTGCGAGGCGGCCGGCGTGCGCATCGATCACGAGATCGACGGCGTCAGTTTCCTGCCGATGGTGCTCGGCAAGGACGCGGCCTGGCCGGAGCGAGACCTCTTCTGGGGCCGGCGCGAGGGCGGCAAGTTCAAGGGCGGGGCCATGTACGCCATCCGCCGCGGTGACTGGAAACTCCTGGAACCGATGCCCGGCCGGCCCCGCCAGCTTTACAACCTCAGGCTCGACCCGCTCGAGGAGACAGACCTGGCGAAGACGGAACCGGCGACGTTCAAGGAGTTGAATGCGGCCCTCGACGCCCAACTCGCCCGCTACGCCAAGGTGCCGTGGAAGCCGGAAGGAAAAACATAAAGAATGTCATTCGTCCTTGGTCCTTTGTCATTTGTTTTGGCGGGCGAGAGGTTGCGGCTGATGGAGGCGGCTCCCCGAATTGCAAAAGACGCGACGCCTCGCAACACAAATGACAAGTGACCAATGACAAATGACAAATGACCAAAAACAAAGGACCGCCCATGATCCGCGTCGCGTGCTTCGTTATGGTTGGAATCCTCTCGGCATCGCCCGTCGTCGCGGCCGACCTGCCCCCCATCCGGACGGTCGAAATCCGCGACCGGGCGTTCCACGTGAACGGCGAGCCGCTGCTGCCCATCATGATCTGGCTCCAGGACGCCGAGAACTTCCCCGCCGTCCGTGCGTGCCACATGAACACGGTGGCCGGGTACTGGCCGAAGTCGAGCGGCACGAAGGACGCCGCGGAGTACCTGGCCCTGGTGCGCAAGGCCGGCCTCTACGGCGTGATGCCCTTTGAGAAGGGGCTGAAGGGCGACGCCGCCCTCCTCGGCTACATCCACGGCGACGAGCCCGATTTGCCGCACCAGGAGAGCGACGCCAGAATCACCCCCGCCTCCCACCTGCGGATCAATCGCAAGACGCCGCTCTGGAAACTCGTCGACGGCGTCACGCACTCCTGGTCCGTGCTTGACCCGATGGAAGGGGCGGAGGTCACGATCGAGCCGAAGGAGCCAGTCACCGCCGTGCGCGTGGCCGTCCACCTGACCGTCTCGAAAGGCCTGGCGGTGGCGAAGGAGGTCACGTTCGAGGCCGACGGCAAGCCCGTCCTGGAGGCGACGCTCGAGAACAAGAAGGGCCGGCAGGTGCTGGACCTGCCGAAGCCCGTGCGCTTCAAGGCCCTGACGCTGAAGGTCCGGTCCACGTATCCGGGCGAACAGGTATGGGGATCCGTCGGTGAGATTGAGGCGCTGAATGCCGAGGGCGAGAACGTCCTCCTCGCTCCGCCGCGCCTCGTGCCGCGCGCCGAACCCGAGGCGGTCCTCGCGGCGTACGAGGCGATCAAGGCCCACGACCCCTCGCGGCCGGTCTGCATGACGCTGACGGGCCACTTCGACCCGCACTTCGAGAAGTGGTCCGAGGCCCGGCGCGAGCAACTTTACCCTGCCTACATCCGGGCCGCCGACGTCGTCGGCTACGACATCTATCCGATCTACGGGTGGAACAAGCCGGAGTGGATCCACCTGGTCCACGACGCGACGGAGCGGCTGGCGGCGATGGCCGGTCCGCGGCCCGTCTATGCGTGGATCGAAACGAGCCGCGGCGGCCAGTGGACGGGCGACCTCGACCGGCAGAAGAAGGTGACGCCCCGGCACATCCGGGCGGAGGTCTGGATGGCCCTCACGGGCGGCGCCACGGCCGTCGGATACTTCACGCATATCTGGAAACCCGCGTACAAGCAGTTCGGTGTGCCGGAGGAGAACCGCAAGGCCCTGGCGGAGATCAACGGCAGGCTTGCGCGGCTCGCCCCCGCGATTCTCGGCAAGCGCATCGACGGGACGGCGACGGCCGCCGAGGACGGCGTCAAGGTCGACGCAATCTTCCGTGAGGCCGACGGGGCGCGCTACGTCTTTGCGGTCAACTACGATGAGCGCCAGAAGGGCACGGACGTGACGTTCGCGGTGGCGGGCGCGGCCGACGGCGCAGCGGTCGAGGTCATCGACGAGGACCGGACGCTCCGCATCCAGGGCGGGCGGTTCACGGACCGGTTCGACCCGCTGGCCGTCCACCTCTACCGCGTGAAACGGTAGCGGTGGTCACCGCGCCGTCGTCACGCCTCGAAGTAGACGCCGCCCTTCTCGAGGGCTTTCCGGAGGTCGGCATACGCCAGGTCGCGGGTGCCGCAGCCGCGCGCGGCGCACAGGGCGGCGGCGGTGCCGGCCCCCTGGCCCTGGCCCATGCAGCAGACCGTGTTGCGGGTCGACATGTGGGCCCGGTGGTCGCTGGTGATGAGCATGCCGGCGGCGAGGAGGTTCTCCAGGCCCTTCACCCGCAGGGCCCGATACGGGATGCCATACGTCCCCCCGCCGGCGATCTGGAGCCGCGGGGCGGAGTCGTGGAACCCGTAGACCATGACCTCGTCGTCGAAGTGGCGCGCGCCGATGACGTCCTCGTGCGAGATATCGTAGTCGCAGACGATCTGCCGGCCGCGGCGGATGCAGAGAGTGGGGCTCGTGCGGGCCATGAACGCCTTCTCGAAGCCCGGCACGAACTCGCGGAAGAGACGGACGGCCCCCGCCTGCCGCTCGCGGAGTTCGAGTTCGGCCCTGGAGACGGCGTCGCGGTCGGTCGGGCTGACCTTCATCTTGAAATTGAGTTTGATGAACATGAAGTAGTTGTCGTGGCACGAGGTGGTCACCGGCGACATGCCGATCTTGCCGGCGCCCTCGCGGAAGCCCTTGGGCAGGCGCCCGCGGTTGGCGTCGAGGCGGACGATCTTGCCCGGCTCGCCGCTGCGGACGCCCTCGGCGTATTGGGTGACGGCGTCGTGCTCGGCGAGCCACGCGTGGTACTTCTCCATGCTTACGTTCGCCAGGCCGATGGAGTTGACGACCGGGTAATCGTTCGGCTCGTTGCAGGCGGCGCCGGCGTAGGCGGCGAGGTCGCCGAAGGCCGTGCAGTCGATGAAGCACTTGGCGAATAGGGCCTGGCGTCCGCTGCGGCTCTCGGTGATGACGCCCTTCACGCGCCCGCCGTCGACGATGGCATCGACGAGGAGCGTGTTCATCTGGCAGGTGACGCCGGCGTCGCGGAGCATGCGGAACGTGACGAGTTTGTAGAGTTCGGTGTCGATGGCGGTGCAGACCGAATCGTAGTTGGTGCCCTTGGTCATCTCGGCGTGGCCGGTGCATCCGCCGACGGGCATGAGGTGGTCGATGATGTCCTGGGCGATGCCGCGCACCACCTGCCGCTTCTCGGCCCCGGGGAACGCCGTCCAGAGGTTGTAGAAACTGTGCAGCGCGGTGCCGCCCTCGGTCACCGTGCCGCCGGGGTAGCCTTTGCGCTCGATGAGGACGGTGCGGGCGCCGGTGCGGGCGGCGGCGAGCGCGGCCACGACACCGGCCGTCCCGGCGCCGGCGACGACGACGTCGCACTCGTGGATGGGGAGGCGCCTGGGCGGTTCCTCGTAATAGCGGGCGGACGGGTCGGCGGTTGCATCGCGGTCGGCGGCGGCCTGGCATCCCGCGCCGCCGAGACCGGCGGCCCCGAGCGCGACGACACCCTTGGCGAACTGGCGACGGTTCATGGGCGGCTCCTTACGGGTGCAGGGTGGTTCCATTACCTCCTCTCCCTTGATGGGAGAGGGAAGGGGTGAGGGTGAGAAAGCCGGAGGCTGCAAGCCGCAAGCCGCATGCTGCAAGCCGGATACGGGCTCACCGCCCCTCCCGAACGCCTTTTGCCGTTGCTTGCTGCTTGGGGGCTTGAAGCCTGTGGCTTCATCTCCCCCTCCCCCTGCCCTCTCCCGCCGGGGGAGAGGGTGTTGTTACCCGCGCGTCGCGGGCGGGTTCATTCCTCGAGTTTCATGACCTCGATCTTGCGGAACTGGCAGGGATGGCTCTCGGCCTGGATCGAGATCGTGCCGCCCGTCAGCAGCGTGCCGTCGTCGAGTTGGGGCTTGTCGTACTGGAGGACGACCTTGCCGTCGCAGATATGCTTGATCGTGTCTTTGCCGACCTCGATCTCGACGGTGACCCACTGGTCGCCGCGATACGTCTTGCTGGACGAGTTGATGCAGTGCTGCTTGGTGAGCGTGCCCTTCATGACGATGTGGGTGCCGGGGGTGCAGACGTTGGCGGTGGAGCGCTGGCCCTTCTCCTTGCCGCCGAGGAGTTGGACCTCGATGGAGTTGGGGAAACTCTGGTTCTTGTCCATGCTCTCGGGCGATTGGCCGTGGAGCATCAGGCCGTTGTTCCGCCAGGCCCATCCGGGCCCATTCTTGACCTGGTCGCCGACGAAGCGGTACTCGGCCCGCAGGCGGTAGGGGGCGTCGAACGGTTTCTTGTAAAAGAGGTGGCCGAAGTGGCCGCCGAACCCGTCGTACTTCTCGTAGGAGACGGTCAAGAGGCCGTCCTCGACGCGGAAGGTGTCGTTGTAGTTGACGCCGGCCTCGAAGCCCTTGAACTTGGGCGTCCAGCCGGTGAGGTCCTTGCCGTTGAAGAGCTGGATCCACTCGCCCTCGGCCGGCTCGCCGCCCGTGACGGCGGAGATTACGGTGAGGGCAACGGCGGCGGCGAGGGCGACGGCGGTCAGGGGACGGGCATGCATGGGTCGATCCTCCGGTTCGGTCAGCGGGTTTCCCGTGTGTCAGACGGCCGGCGCGGCGCGCCGGGTGGCATGGTCACCCGCTGTTGGGTGACCATGTATTTCGGTCCGTAGCGCGGCGGGCAGTTTTGGGCACCGCGCGGTGGGGCAGGACCGCCCACCGCGCTGACTTCATGGCCACGACAAGCGTGGCCATGCCACCCGCCCTGTTGAGCCGGCGACGGCTTGGGTGGGCGAAGCCGACTGGCGGAGCCCCGCACGTCGCCGGTCGTTTGGCAAGGCGGAGCGCATATGCCCTTCGCGGTGACCTTCGGTCGTCGGCTCAACGGTCGTCGCGCGGCGGGTACGGAGCCCCGCCGCGCCAAACACGCTTGCGCTTACGCCTCCTCGCCCTTGTACTTGTTCCAGAAGTCGGGCATCAGTTCGCGGGTCTTCTGCTCCATTTCCTGGTCGCTGATGGCCGTCAGGCGGCCTTCCTTGTCGTACTGGTCGATGACCCACCGGGCGACCTTGGCGCACTTGATCTTGGAGATCCGCTCATCACCCTTCAGGCCGAAGAACTCGTTGACCCAGTGGGCGATGCCGTCGGCGCCGCTCTTGTCGGTGATGGCGACGCGGGGCGGGCGGTCGAGGAGCGCCCCGGTATCGAAGATGTTGTAAATCTGCTCGTAGCGCCTCAGGCCCCCGGCGTGGATGCCGGCCCGGGTCGTGTTGAAGTGCTTGCCCACGAGGGGGTAGTTGTCCGGGATGGGGAAGTCGATGGACCGCATGTAGTCGGCGAGTTCGGTGATGGCCTGCGTGTCGATGCCCGAGGTGTCGTGCTTCAGGGCGATGTACTCGATGACCGAGCCCTCCAGGGGCGGGTTGCCGGTCCGCTCGCCGAAGCCGAACACGGTCGTGTTCACGAAATCGCATCCGTACAGCCAGGCCGTCGCCGCGTTCGCGTGGACCTTGTGGAAGTCGTTGTGGCCGTGCCATTCCAGGCGGCTGCCCGGCACGCCGCACTCGCGGTTGAGTTTGTAGATGAGTTTGGGGATGCTGCGCGGCAGGGCGGCGCCGGGGAACGAGAGGCCGAAGCCCATCGTGTCGCACAGGCGAATCTTGACGGACTTCTCCTCGGGCACGCCCTCGCACATCTCCATCAGGCGGTCGACGAACGGCAGGACGAAGCCGTCGATGTCGGCCCGGGTCACGTCCTCCAGGTGGCAGCGGGGCCGGACGCCCGCCTCCAGGGCCGCGTCGACCACCTCGCAGTAGTGGTCCATACATTCCCGGCGGCTCTTGAAGCCGAGTTTGTGGAAGATGTGGTAGTCGCTCGAGGAGGTCAGCATGCCGGTCTCCGAGAGGCCGGCCTCGCGCACCAGGCGGAAGTCGCCCTTCTCGGCCCGGATCCAGCCCGTGCACTCGGGGTACGGGTGGCCGAGTTCGCGGCACCTATCGAGGGCCTCGCGGTCGTTCTTCGTGTAGAGGAAGAACTCCGTCTGTCGGACGACGCCCTTGGGCCCGGCGATGCGGCCGAGCAGGTCGTAGATGTGGACCATCTGCTCGGTCGTGTACGGCGGGCGGGCCTGCTGGCCGTCGCGGAACGTCGTGTCGGTGATCGCGATGTCGCGGTCGGCGACGTCGCGGAAGTTGAACGTGACCGGCTCGCCGTCGATCACCTCCGTGACCGGCCCGTCGAAATGGATGAGCGGCGGCAGGTCGTACGGGTAGGTGTCCTGGACGAGGTTCGGTTCGGTCGTGTCCTGGAGGGGATGGGGTTTCTTCGCGTCAGGCATGGGGCCTCCTTGTCAAACGAGTCCGTTGAGCCGTCCGTACGGACGGTCGCTTGCGGGTGGGTGGCATGGCCACGCTTTTCGTGGCCATGGGTCGGGTTCCGATTCATGGCCACCCGACATCGGGTGGCCATGCCGCCCCCTCACCCGCTACTCTGCGAAGCAGCGCTTCGCTGCGAAGCACGAGCTGACCCTCTCCCGCCAGGGGAGAGGGAACACGGTTTCGTCACTCCTCGATCTCGGCGCCCTGCTCCTTGCAGCACTTGGTGATGAACTCGACCGCCCCGCCGACCGTCTCGACGGAGAGGGCGGCCTCTTCTTCCATGTCGATGCCGAACTCCTCCTCGAACATGGCCACCAGTTCGATTGACTGGACGCTCTCGGCGCCGAGGTCGACGGCAAAGTGGTGTTCGGGCTGAATCTCGGCCGGGTCGACGTTCAGGACCTGGGCGGTGACTTTCTTGACACGTTCTTCCACGGTGGCCATTGGTTTCCTCCTGTTGGTGTTACTTCGCGTTTCGATCTCGCGGGGTGGCATGCTATCGCGCCGTCGCGAAAGCATGGCCCCCCGCGCGCCTGGTCGAACGGCAACAGCGTTACAGTTTCCGCATCGCCCGCCGGCCCTTCTTGATGAGTTCGTCGCGGCTGGCGCGGGTCATCTCGAACACGTGATCCCACATCGCCTCGTCGGCCTCGGTCCACTCCCGTCCGCGGCGGGACATGACTTGGGCGGCCGTCCGGTACATCGCCTTCTTGCCGAACCCCTTCGTCACCACGCCCTCCAGGAGCCAGGCGAACGACGGGATGAACTTCTGGAGCGGCTTGCCGGTGGCCATGATCAGCCCCATTGCTCCCACGTACGCCCCCGTGTTCAGGAACGTGCCGATCGAGGTCTTCGTGTGGTCGCCGATGAAGCCCCCCACCTTGTTCGACCCCGTGTCGATGGGCCGGTGCCCGTACATGATGACCGAGACGTTTCCGTAATCGTTCTTGAGGTCGGAGTTGGTGGTCAGGGCCCCCAGGTTGACCCATTCGCCCACGTACGCGTGGCCGAGGAACCCGTCGTGGTACTTGTTCGAATAGCCCTGGATGATGGAGCACTCGACCTCGCCTCCGATGCGGCACATGGGGCCGATGGAGTTGCCCTCGTGGCACTTGGCGCCCAGCAGCACCGACCCGGGGCCGATCCAGCACGGTCCGACGATGCGGGTGAACGGGAGGACCTCGGCGTCGGCGTCGATGGTGACGGGCCCGTCGGTGGCGTCGATGACGACCATCGGATGGATGCGGGCGCCGGGGGCGACGTACACGTCGCGCTCGCTGCCGCGGATGGCCGAGGGGTCCTCCACCTCGCCCTCGATGCCGTGGCGGCCGGCGGCCGCGAAGTCGGCCACGAGCGCCTCGGGACTCGCGAGCATGAGGTCCCAGATGTACTCGTAGATGGCCGGAGCGGGCTCGTCGGCGGGCAGGCGGTCGACAGCGGCGGTGAGAAACGCGTCGATGTCGTCGGCGGGCAGGCCGGCCGCATCCGCCTCCGTGATGCGGGCCCACAGGAGGCGCCCGTCGGCGTCGAGGGCCGCCCGGCTGGGACCGGAGGAGGGCACGTCGAAGGCGTCCGCCCGCACGCGGGCGTCCAGCAGGAGCAGGTCGTCGCCGGCGAGCGCCGAGGCGTCGTTGACGGGCCGGTCGGTCCGGGCGCGGGTGGCGTCGGCCATGTAATCCGGGACGAAGCACGCGACGTCGTCCGGGCGGATGCGGCGGATGAGTTTCTCGCCGAGCGTCGTCATGCCCGTCCGGAGGTCCCAGACCGGGCGGCTGAGGGCCACCGGGTGAAAGCGGCTCCGGACTTTCTGCGACCGGTCGACCAACACGAGGCGCATAGACGCTCCCTCCGAAACAGGTGGCGCGGAAACCGTAAAGTAGCCCGTTCGGGCCCCGGTGTCAACGCAAAAAGGTGCGGCAGAGGCGGTGTGTGGGCGCTGCAAGACGGCACGCGCGGCGCAAGCGCCGCGGCGAACACGGACCGCTTTGTGCGCACGTGGCGCCCGTCAAACGCTCGCCAACCGTCTCGTGCGCGCGAAAGCGCTTGGGTTCGCCGCCTCGCTTGCGAGGCGCGTGCCGTTCACGTCGCACTGGCGGCCAAGCCGCCAGTGCCACCCGGCGCACGGCCGTGGCACGAGCGCGGCGGGTCGGGAGACCCGCCGCGCGGAAATACCGGGTAACGCACTCATCGCGCCGACGTCAACCGCACGTCCGGACGGGCGAGGCGGCCCACCAGGACCGCCACGCCGCCGGGCAGCGGCTGGTCGCCGAGCAACGGCCGGGCCTCGGCCCGGAAGGTCCGCCACGCCTCGCCGCCGGCCCGCCGGCACGCCAGGGCCGTCAGCACCACGAGGTCCGGACCCCGCACGCCGCGCGGACCGGTCCGTATCCACTCGCCGAGGGCCTTGGCGTCGGCGTCCTCGGCGGGTTTCAGGAGGGCGGCGGCCAGGAGACGGAGCGCCGCCGCCGGCGACGGCAACTCGCCGCCCTCGGTCTCGATGAGCAGCCGCTCGGCGTCCTTGGCCAAGTCGCGCACGTCGTTTCGGGTGGTCAGGGCGGCGTAGAGGAGCCCGATGCCTGCCTGGGCGTCCTGCGGCGACTTCGCGAGGACTTCGAGCACCTGGTCGCGGCACGGCGCCGACCGCGTCCGGGCCTGATGGGCCAGTGTCGTGAGGTCTTTGTTCTTGAGGCGGTCGCTCGCGACGGTCAGGGCCCAGGCGGACCGCAGGAGGATGGGGGCCGCAGCCGGGTTCGTGGCCAGGTCTTTGATCGCCTCGTCGGCCCAGGCCACCCGCAGGTGCGTCAGGGCCTCGTCGTCGGCGCGGCCGGCGGCGGCGTCGGCCAGCAGCCGCCACGTGTAGTTGTTGATGGCGCCGAGGACGCGGCCCTTCTCGCGGGCCGCACTGAGTTTGGCGAGGGTGTCCTTGCGGACCTCGGCCCGTGCGGACGTGGTCTTGTGGAGATCCGCCAGGTCGCCCTCCATCGCGGCCTTCGGGTCCGCGAGGTCCGCCAGGAGCCCGGCCGCCTTCTCGTGCCGCTTGGCGTCGCCGAAGATGAGGACCTGCGTCGGCGCGTACCAGACGACGGAGCCGTCGGGGGCGCCGAGGTGGTTGCGGACGGCCTTCAGGAACCGCTCGGCGTCCTCGCGGACGCGTTCGAGGCGTTTCTTGTGGTCCTTGATCTCGCTGATCTCCTTGGCCGACGGCATCGCAATCGCCGAGACGTCGTACACCCACGGCGAGGCGACGGGTCCCCGGCGGGCGCTCGTGACCTGCACGGTGCCGCCCGCGACCCACCACGTCAGCCGCTCGGGCCGGGTCAGCCAGTCGAGGGCCTGGGCGACGGTCGCGCCGCGGAGGTCCAGGTACGTGATGCGGACGTCGTCACGCTGCGTGACGGCGGCGGCGTCCTCGGCGCTGCCCGGGACCGGCTGGATGGGCAGGCGCTTGGCGCCGACGGCCTCGGTCACAGCCTTGCAGGCCTCCAGAAGCGAGACGTCGCGGAGGACGAGGTCGAGGCGCTTCTCGAAGACCTTGTGGTCCTCCGTCCATTTCTTGAGTAGGTCGGCGTGGATCTCGCCGATGGCTGCGAGGGCCTTTTCGGAGACCTGTCCTCCGCCGCGGCCGCTGTTCATGCAGGCCACGTCGAGCAGGACGGCGTGAGCGGCGCGGGCGCGGGCGGCGAGGAGGTCGCCCTTCTTGCGGAGTTCCTCGGCGGCTTCGAGGGCCTTGGCGGCCTGCTCGGCCACTGCCTGGGCCTCCTGGGCCATGGCCGGGGGCAGGTAGCCCGCAGCGGCCAGGCCTTCGGTGTTGGCGGCGCTGGCCGCCAAGGCCCCCCCTTCCAGGCCGCCGCCGGTGATGGGGCCCTTGACGAACCCATAACCGAGCCCGTTAGCCAAGCCCCCCAGCCGACCGGCGGCATTGGCCCCGCGGTGGGCGTACGAGCCCCGGCCGTACATCTTCCCCAGCGAGGTGGTGGCGGGCATCGCCCGGCCCATGCGGCGGGCCAGCCCGCTCTGCTCCACGGGCATGCTCCCGAACCAATTCATCGTCTTGGCTCGGGCGGTGCCGGTGGGTCGGAAGCCTCGACTGCGGCTCTCGGCCTCGGCCTTCTCGGCGGGCGAGTAGCGGAAATGCGGCACCGCCGCCAGCGGCATCTCCGCCGCTCCCGCTTGGACGTCGCCGCTGAAGAACCCCTCGTACACCGCCCCCTCGGGAATCGGGACGGGCACCAGCATGCGGCGCGGCGGCTTGGCGGGTTCGACCATCTGGCCGAGTTCGCTCTCGTCGACCGCTACGAAACTCGTGTACTGGCTCATCAGGCGGTAGTCGAGGGCCACCTGCGTGACGGCGTCCTCCACTTCCGGGCTGCCGGCGTAGAACGTGGTGTGCATGAGTTCTTCGATCTTCTGCCGGGCCCACACCTTGGCGAGCACGTCGTGCCGCGCCTCGCGCGCGGGCAGGTCGACCGCCAGCGGCCAGGCGGCGGGTTCGCCCTCCACTTTGCCGCGCACCGTGATCGTGTCGCGGCCCGAGCCGGGCTCGTACCGGCCATGGAGGATGATGGGCCGGCCGGCCCAGAGTTCCGGGATGCGCGCGGGGTAGGTCTCCCAGACCTTCAGGTTGCCCCAGTCGATCCGGACGCCGGCGAGTTGGGCCCGGTGGATGCGGAACATGATCTCCTGGGTCAGGGGGAGGGCGTCGTCATTCAGTCCGAGGACCTTGGCCATCCCGCCGCCCTGGCGGGCCACGCCGTCGATGAGCATCCGGTTCGGGCTCTGGCCGATGCCGATGCACCAGAACCGGACGTGGTCGCCGCAGCGCCGGCCGACCTCGGCGATGATCTCGGCCTCGTTGCCGATGAAGCCGTCGGTCAGCATGATGACGATGCGGACGCGTTTGGGGTCGATGGGGTCGTTGATGGCCATCTTGATGCCCTTGAGCATCTCGGTGCCCCCGCTGCCGCGCAGCCCCTCGGTCACCTTCAGGGCCTGGGCGACGTTCTCCTGCGAGCAGGGGACGGGCTTCTCGAAGACCTTGGCGGCGCTGCCCGCGAAGGTGATGACCTGGAGGGTGTCGGCGGGTTTGGCGAATTTCAGCAGATGGCTCATGGCCTCGCGGACCTTGGCCGTCTTGTCGCCGCGCATCGAGCCGGAGACGTCGATGAGGAACGAGAGTTCGCGCGGGGGACTCTTGGCGAGCCGCTCGTCCTCCCGCGGCTGGACCATGAGCATGAAGTACCCCTGGCCGGCCTGGTCGGTGTGGGCGAGCATGGCCATCTCGGGCTTCTCGCCGACGACGGCGTACTCGAGGCGGAAATCCTTGTTGGGAATCGAATCGGCCTTGGCGATTTCGACGGTGGCCCGGGCCGGGCCCTCGCGGTCCATCCGGACCTTGTGGTTCGGGCTCTTCAGGTCCCGGATCGGCACGCCGGCGTCCAGCCGGACCGACAGCGTGATGTCGTGCCCGTTCCGCATGCCGGGCTTCAGGACGGGCGGCGTGATGCGGGAGGCGTCCGGCACCCGGTCGGTGTCCGGCGACCAGCCCGTGCCGGACGGCTGCTTCGGGCCCTCCCGGACCTTCTTCTTATCGAGTTCGCCCACCTTGCCCTTGAGTTCCTCCGGCACCTTGGGCGTTTTCGAGGTGGCTTTGCCGGGGATGTACCGCGGCCCGACGACCATCGGGAAGTGGAACGCGTAGACACCCATGTCGTAGTCCAGGACGTCGACGTAGGAGATTTCGATCCGGACCTCCTGCCCCGGGTCGATGTTGCCGACCGACTGGGTGAAGATGTTCGGGCGTTCCTGTTCGAGCAGCGCCGCGGTGGCGCCGCGGCGGAGGGCGTCCTCGTAGATTTGCCGGGCCGCCTGCCGACGCTTGATGACGCCCACGATCCGCTTCTCGCCCACCACCATCGTCATGTCGTCCACGGCCGCCTTGTGGGGCAGGGGGAAGACGTAGACCGCCTCGATCTTCTCCTGGAGCGGGTTGTGGAAGACCTGCGTCACGGTGACGCGGGCGATGAAGCCGGAGATCTCAGCCTCCACGTCCGTGTGCTTCAGCGGACAGGCGACGACCGACCCGTCCTCCTTCTGGACCCGCAGGCTGCCTTCCGTGACGCTTGCGTGGAGGCTGGCGAGCGGGTCGATGGGTACGGTCTCGACGGCGGTGGCGGCCGTCGCGGCCAGGACGACGGCGAGGACGGCGAGAGCGGCCGACAGGCGGGTGAGGGCGTGCATGACGTGTTCCTCCCTTGCGGGGCCGGGCGCGACCCCTTCGTGTGCCACCCCTTTGGACGTGGCCGCCGGGCGGAAGGTTTCAGGGTTTTCCAATCGTTTCGCGGGTGGCCATGTGTTTGGAGAGGCACCATGGCCGCGCAAGCGTGGCCATGGCACCCGTTCCGGAGAGGCGCTTGCTCCCGCGGCCACGGCGCGTATCATCGGGGGAGGCACACCCGCGTGAGGCCATGCGTTCCGGGCAGCGAAAGCATGCCACCCGCGTTGCTTGGCCCGGATCCGTGACCCGGCGCGAAGCGGCCCGTGTTCGCCGGCCCGCCCGCCACGCCAACGCCGGCGGGTAAACTTGCGGGCCGCGCGCCGCTGGTTTCGCACGGCCGGACAAGGCCGGCCGTGGCACACGGCATGTGACACACACGCCACCGAAAGAAGGAGCACCCCATGGTACGGACCACCGTCAACGCCCGTGGCGCCACGCGGCGCGGTTTTCTGAAGACGCTGCTCGCCGGCGGCGCGGCCGCGGCCGCCGGCACCGCGGGGCTCGGCCTGATCGGCTGCCGCGCCCGCGCCGGCGCCCCCAAGAAGGACGACCGCCCGAACATCGTCATGCTCTTCGCCGACGACGTCGGCTGGGGCGACCTCGGCTGCTTCGGGCATCCGACCGTCCAGACGCCGAACCTCGACCGGATGGCCGACGAGGGGATGCGCCTGACCTCGTTCTACTCCGCCCCGTGGTGCGTCCCCGCCCGCATCCAGTTGATGACCGGCCGCTACCCGCCGCGCACCGGCATCCGCGGTACGAGCGTGGGCGGCTCCGGCGGCATCCCCGACCGCGAGGTCACCCTGGCCCAGGCCCTCAAGGCGGCCGGCTACCGCACCGGCATGATGGGCAAGTGGCACCTCGGCTACGCCAAGGACGAGTATCTGCCCACGGGCAAGGGTTTCGATTACTACTTCGGCCTTCCGTACTCCAACGATATGCGAAAGCCCTGGGTCAACACCGACGTGCCGCTCTGGCTCTACGAGAACACGAAAAAGGTGGAGCACCCGGTCGACCAGGACACGCTGACCACGCGTTACACCGAGCACGCGGTGGACTTCATCCGCAAGAGCAAGGACGGCCCGTTCTTCCTGTACCTGGCGTACGCGATGGCCCATCTGCCGATTCACACGACGGAGACGTTCCGCGGCACGTCGCGGGCCGGGCTCTACGGCGACGTCATGGCGACGATCGACTGGTCGGTCGGCCGGATCCTTTCGACCCTCAAGGACCTCGGCCTCGACGAGAACACCATCGTCTGCTTCACGAGCGACAACGGGCCGTGGCTGAATCTGCCGAAGCGGATGCTGCAGGGCGGCAACCAGCCCTGGCACCAGGGCACGGCCGGGGCGCTGCGCGGCTGGAAACATACGACCTACGAGGGCGGCCTGCGCGAGCCGACCATCGTCCGCTGGCCCGGCCGCATCGCGCCGAACGGCGACTCCTCCGACATGGCCTCCGTCCTGGATCTCTATGTCACCTTCGTCAAACTCGGCGGGGGCCGGCTGCCGGACCATCCCGTGGACGGCCTCGATCTGATGCCCTGGCTGGAGGGCAAGACCGACCGCTCGCCGCGTAAGGAGTTCTTCTACGTCCTCCACAACCGCGTGGAGGCGGTCCGTGACGAGGAGTGGAAACTCCGGACCCGCGACGGCACCGAACTGTTTAACCTCCAGAGCGACGCGTCCGAACGGTTCAACCGGGCGGAGGAGCACCCCGAGATCGTCGAGCGCCTCCGCAAACGGATGGAGGCGATGGCGAAGGAACTCGGTGCCAAGGTCGCCGAGCCGAAGAAGAAGTAACCCCGCGCGACACGTGATTCTTTCAGAAGGGCAAGAACCCATGGCAACACGCATCACCAGGCGGACGTTTCTTCGCAGTGTTGGGGCCGGCGCTGCGGCGGTGCACGTGGTCGGGGCACACGTTATCGGCGGCGAGGGCAAGACACCCCCCAGCGAGACGCTGACCCTGGCCGGCATCGGCTGCGGCGGCCAGGGCGGGCACGATATCCACAAAATCGCCTCGCTCGGCCAGAACTTCGTCGCCCTCTGCGACGTCGACGACAACCGCGCCGGCAAGACGTACAAGCATTTCCCCAAGGCCAAAACGTACCGCGACTTCCGCAAGATGCTCGACGAGGTCGAGGGGCAGATCGACGGCGTCGTCGTCGGCATCCCCGACCACACCCACACCGTGGTGGCCATGAACGCGATGAAGCGCGGCAAGCACATCTACTGCGAGAAGCCGCTCGCCCACTCCGTGTGGGAAGTCCGCCAGTTGATGAAGGCCGCCCGCGAGGCGAAGGTCGTCACCCAGCTCGGCAACCAGGGCCATTCCTCCGAGCACATTCGCCTCTTCGTCGAATGGGTCCGCGACGGCGCCATCGGCCAGGTCCACACCGTCCACGCCGGCTGCGGGGCCTTCAAGAACGTGTATTGCCAGATTAATAAGTTGCCGGAACTCGAGAAGCGGCCCGAGGTGCCCGGCCACCTGGATTGGGACCTGTGGCTCGGCCCCGCGGCCTTGCGTCCCTACAGCCCCGTCTTCGTCCCGTGGAACTGGCGCGGATGGACGCCGTTCGGCACGGGCTGCATCGGCGACTGGGTCTGCCACGTGATCGACCCGTCGTTCTGGGCGCTGGACCTCGGGGCGCCGGCGTCCGTCAAGGCCGAGGTCGACGGCTACGACCCGAAGAAGCATCACCTGTGCTACCCGCCCGCCACCAAAATCACCTACGAGTTCCCCGCCAATGGGAAGCGCGGCCCTGTCACGCTGATCTGGTACGACGGCAAGAACACGATCCCCCGGCCGGAGGAACTGGGAGAAAAACGCCGCGTGCCCGACACCGGGGCCGTCGTGATCGGCTCGAAGGGCAAGATCATGCACGGCAGCCACGGGGCCGGCGGCTGTCGCCTCATCCCCGAGGCCGCCATGAAGGCGTACCAGCTGCCCGAGAAGACGATCCCCCGGACCCGCGGGCACCACGAGGACTGGGTCGACGCCATCCGCGAAGGCCGCAAGGCCGGCTCCGACTTCGCCGACTACGGCGGGCCGCTCACGGAGATCGCCCTCCTCGGCATGATCGCCATCTGGTACCCCACCCAGACGCTCCGCTGGGACGCCGAGAAGATGCAGTTCACGAACTTCTCCGAGGCCAACAAGCAGCTCACGCCCGAGTACCGAAAGGGCTGGACGCTCTGAGCCTGTGTTCGCCGCGGCGCTTGCGCCGGCGCACGTTGCCTGTGATGCCCGCTGGGCAAGGCGGGTGCGTGTTCGCCGGCCCGCTTGCGGGCCGCGTGCCGTTCGCTCTACGCCGCCGGACGAGACCGGCCCTGACGCGGGCCGCGGACGGTATGGGCGTCGCCAACGGCGCGGTGGGCAGGATTGCCCGCCGCGCCGTTTTCTCTTTCCCGCTTCCCCATCAACTCCGCCCCCCGCGCACGCCGATGGATAAACGGGATTCTGCGCCGGGTGGCATGGCCACGCTTGCGTGGCCATGGAGAACGGTGACAGCGCGGTGGGTTTCCGTACCCGCCGCGCCCCATCCGAAAGCGCATGGCCGCCCAACAGCGGGTGGCCACGCCACTCCGTGAAAGGGCTGCCACGTGCACGCCGCTCTGAGCCAATCGATGGCCGTCCTGACGGTGGTGCTGCTGACGGCGGCGCCGACGGCGGGGGCCCTTCCCGTAAGCGGGGAGGCGTCCGACGACTCGCCGCCCGTCCGGGTCCGCGTCATCGAACGCCGTCCGCCGCCGGACGACCAGGCTGCGGATCCGGCGCCCGCCGGCCCGGAGCACGACGTGGTCCTCCTCGAGAACGCCTGCCTCCGGGTCACGGTCGTGCCGGCGTTCGGCGGCCGGGTCGTCCAGGTCCGCGACAAGCGCATCGGCCGGGACCTCCTCGCCGCCGGCGACGCCGACGATGGGGCCGGGGCAGGCTTCCGTTTTCCGGACCCGTCGGCCGACCCGCCGCCCGGCGACGGCGTCGGCTGGCGCATCGTCCGCTCAGGCGACGGCACGGTGACCGTCGCCATCGACCGCCGGTTCCGCCACGTCACGGGTCCGCAGGCGGCGTGCTTCTCCCCGATGCGGATGGGCGTCGCCGTCACCCTGCGTCCGGACGCGCCCGTCCTGGAGGTGACCGGCCGCGTCGACAATCCGCTGCCGCTGCGGAAAGGGTTCCGCCTGTGGTACGCGGCCCGGCTGCCGATGCCGGCGGACGGCGGGGCGCTCCTGCCGGCCGGCTCCGTGACCGACGCCGACGTCCAGGGCGCCCGCGCCTGGCCCGGGGTCGAGCCCGTGCCGCCGGCCGAGGTCCGTGCGGCGGGCGGCGAGGCCTACGCCGCCGGCGCCGGCGGATGGGTCGGCGCGTACGACGCGCGGTCGGACACGAACCATCTGGTGATTTATCCGCGCTACGGGGCGCAGGGCGCCGCCGTCCGCGTGCGGGGTAGCGCGGCGGGTCCGGAGACCCGCCGCACGGAAACGCCTGTGCCGCGCGGCAACGGGCACCGCTCTCTGTCGCCGGACATCCTGGAGGCCGCCGTCGGGTCGAACCCGACGGCAAACCATCCCGGCCACTACCTTCCCCCGTTCGGGGCGTACGCGATGCCGGTCCGCCTGACGCTGGTCCGCGGCATCGGGCCGGTGGTGTGGGCGGACAAGCGGATGGCGGTCGGCCTCTGGCGAAGTGACGCCTCGACGGGCCTTCGCGTGCTCGGTCTCGGCCCCGCCCAGGCGGTGCGGCTGGTGCTGCGGGCCGACGGGGAGCGGGCGGAAGTCACCGGCCGCCTCGACGCCGGCAAGCCCCTCGCCGTCATGCTCCGCGGCCGGCACGAGCGGCTCCGCCTGACGGTCCTGGACGCCGAGGACGACGAACTGGCCGACGTGACGCTCCCGCCGGTGTCCGAGCCGATCTCGGACGAGGCCCTGGCGGCCCGGCGGGCGGCGATCCAGCCGTGGGACGCCCTCGCGATGGAACTGGCCGGCTGGCATCCGCCTCCCGAACGGGCCGGCTTGGCCGACGCCGCCCGGGCCCTGACGGACTCGACGGCCAAGGCCTCCGTCGACGGACTGCTGGCGGCGTCGCGGGTGCTCATGCTGGCGGCCGACCCGGGCGCCGGGCCGTGGCAGGCCGTCCGCAGCCGGCTGGCGTTCCGGGCCGACCGGGACGACCGGCGGCTGACGGCCCACGCGTATCTGGCCATGATGCTGATGCTGGAGGCGGGCGGCCGGCCGATCCCGGCGACGGCCCGGCACGACGATAAGGGGTGCCCGGTGCTGGGCGCCCTGTACGTCCGGGCGCTGCGGGCGCTGGCGCGCGGCGACATGATGGGGGGGCTGCGGCGTCTGCGGACGATCGCCGAGCAGGCCCCGCCCGTCGCTATGGGGCTCGGCGACCGGGCCCTCCCGGGCGGCGACCGGCTGCATCCGTCGGCGGCGCCGGGCGGCCAGTGGCCGACGCTGCTGCGGGCGGTGGTCCGGCTTGAGGTCAAGCAGCCGGCGCGGGCCCAGGCGATCCTTGAGCGGCTGCTGCGGACGGACCCGTCGCGGACGGAGGCGTTGGCCCTGCTCGCCGATGCCTGCGACCGCCTGGGCGAAGGCCACACGCCGCGGGCCGCCGTCGCACGCGAGCGGGCCGTCCGCCTGCGGACGGACGCCCAGCGGCTGCTCGAGTCGAGCCCGGCGGCGAGGCAGGATCTGGAGGCCCTGCTGGAGGAGGCCCGGTTAGGCCTGTGGCGGGGCATCCCCCGTCCGTAGGGGTTTCGCCTCTTGCTCTTCGCCGAGGCGGCGGTGGCCCGGTCGTCCTGACGGCGGCAGCGTCCTGGCGGTCTCCGGATCCGGGTGACGGCGTTGCGAGAGTGACAGGGCGATGTCACTCCCACCCCTGAATCGGTCCGGCACCTCGCGGCCCCGATTCGCTTGACCCCCCGCGGGCCGTTTGGTACCGTGCCGACGACACCTGCGCGAAAGGAGACCGCCGTGGCGGAGACGCTCGTCGGACTGATCGGGGGCACGGGTCTGGGCGAGGCCCTGAGCGAGTCGGCCGGGTCCGAAACGGTCGAGGTCGAGACGCCGTTCGGGTCGCCCAGCGGCCCGGTCCAGATGACCGAGATCGAGGGGCAGCGGGTGGCCGTGCTGGCGCGCCACGGCGAGGGGCACCGGTGGAACCCGTCGCGCGTGCCGTACCGCGCGAACATCTTCGCTCTGAAGACGCTGGGCGTGACGCACGTGCTGGCGTCGACGGCGTGCGGGAGCCTGGCCGAGACGATCGCCCCGCGCGACCTCGTCGTGTGCGACCAGGTCATCGACCGGACCCTCCGGCCGGGCAAGACGTTCTTCGAGGACGTGGTCGTCCACGTCGGTTTCGCGGACCCGTTCTGCCCGACGCTGCGGGGCCTCTTGATCGAGTGCGGGATGGAGATGGATACGACCGTGCATACGCGCGGCACGTACGTGTGCATGGAAGGGCCGCAGTTCTCCACCCGTGCCGAGAGCCATCTGCACCGGCAGTGGGGGGCGGACCTCGTGGGCATGACCGTCATGCCGGAGGCCAAACTCGCCCGCGAGGCCGAACTCTGTTACGCCCTGGTCGGCATCCCCACGGATTACGATTGCTGGAAACCGCACGAGCCGGGCGAGAGCCCCGACGCCATCCTCGAAAGTATCCTGGCGAATCTCGAGACGGGCACCGAGCGGGCGAATGCCCTTCTGAAGAAGGCTGTCCCCCGCGTGAAGGACGCCGCCGCTGCCGGGTGCGGGTGCGGCTCGGCGCTGGAGCGGGCCATCTGGACGGACAAGGCCCACATCCCCACCGAGACCCGCCAGCGCCTGGCCCCGCTCATCGGGAAGTACCTGGGGTGAGGCAAAGCGCCGCGCTTTCCGTTGAACCGTCGAACCTGGCACTACTACGCGACTTCCCGCGCGGCGGGTCTCCAGGCGCGCGGTGCCGATGCGGCCGGAGGGTGCGACCGCCTGAACGTCCTGCCTGAAAGGGTTGCGGCATGAACGTGCATCGGTTCGGAAGATGGTTCTTGGCCGCAGGCGCCGCGATGGCCCTGGCGGCACCCGCCGGGGCGGTTGGAGCGGAAGGCGAGGCCGCGCCGTCGTCCCCCGACCGCTACAACGTCGTCTGGACGTCCCCCAGTGAGGACTGCCACGGTTCCATGCCCCTCGGCAACGGGGCGACGGGGCTGAACGCGTGGGTCAACCCGGCCGGCGAGTTGGCGTTCTACATCAGCCGCACCGACAGTTGGGGCGACAACGCCCGGCTGCTGAAGGTCGGCAAGGTCCGGATGACGCTCGACCCCGCGCCGCCGACCGAGCCGTTCGAGCAGACGCTCTCCCTGAAGGACGCCACGATGGTGGTGCGCTACGGCGAGGGCGCCGGCGCCACGGTCCTCAGGTTGTGGGTGGACGCGCATCACCCGGTCGTTCACGTGACGGTCGATTCGCCGCAGCCCGTGACGGCCAAGGCCGCGGCGGAACTCTGGCGCACGGAGCGATACACGCTGCCGAGCATCGAGTGCAGCGACGTGCTCAACAAGGATCCCCAGCGACGGCCGACGGTCGTCGAACCCGACACGATCCTCTCCGGCCGGACCGGCTGCATCGGCTGGTACCACCGCAACGTCAAGTCGGTCGGGCCGGCGGAGCACGCGCGCATCCAGGGCGTGACCGGCTACGAGCGCGCCGACCCGCTGCGGCATCGCACGTTCGGCGCGATCGTCACGGCGGCCGGTGGCAAACGTCTGGACGATACGCACCTGGAGTCGCCGGCCGGCCGGCGCCACCGGTTCAGCATCTACGTGGATACGCTGCATCCGGCGACGGAGGCCCAGTGGCTGGCCCGGATGGAAGGGCACGTGCAGCGCGTGTCGGCGACGGATTTCGCCGCCCGCCGCGCGGCTCACGAGGCGTGGTGGGCCCAGCGTTGGAACCGCAGTTGGATTGTCCTGAAGCAGAGCGAGGTGATCCGCGGCGGGACGTCGGCGATTCCCGAAAACGACCACCCCGTCCGCATCGGCGTCGATCAGCACGATGGGAATCGGCTGGCCGCCCGGTGCGGGCGTGTCAGCGTCCTCGGCCGGGCCCTGACGGACGCGCAGGTGGCCGCCCTGGCCAAGCGCCCGCACGAGAAGCCGCTGGACGGGCCGGCGGGGGCGCTCTTCACGACGACGGCGGCCGAGACCGGCCCCATCGCGGAGTCGGCCGATTGGGATTTCTCCGAGGGCATGACCGTCGAGGCGTGGCTCAGACCGGATCGCCCCGGCGCCGGCGGCGGGCGGATCGTCGACAAGATCACGCCCGGCGGCAGCGACGGGTTCCTCTTCGACACGCACGGCGGCCTTCGGCTGATCGTCGGCCGCGACACGTTCTCGTACGCCGACACGCTGCCGGCCGGGGTGTGGTCGCACGTGGCGGCCGTCGTGCCGTCGGGCGGCGGGCTGCCGCGCGTCTACCTGAACGGCACCCGGCTGGGCGACGGCGCCTCGGCCGCCGTGGACGGCGGCGAACCCCTGGACGACGCCCAGGTCGTCGGCCGCGCCTACGCCCTGCAGCGGTTCATCGACATCTGCGCCGGACGCGGGGCGTATCCGATCAAGTTCAACGGGTCCATCTTCACGGTTCCCTATCCCGACAAGCCCGGCGACGCCGACTACCGCCGCTGGGGACCGGGCTACTGGTGGCAGAACACCCGCCTGCCCTACATCAGCATGTGCACGAGCGGCGACACGGACCTCATGCAGCCGCTCTTCGCCCAGTATATCGACCGTTTCCTGCCGCTGAACCGCTATCGCACGAAGCACTACTTCGGCCACGGCGGGGCGTACTACATCGAGTGCGTCCACTTCTGGGGCGACGCGTTCAACGAATGCTACGGCTGGACGCCCGTCGAGAAACGCAAGGACCCGCTCCAGGCATCCGGGTGGCACAAGTGGGAGTGGGTCGCCGGGCCGGAACTGGTCACCATGGCCCTCGATTACTACGAACATACCGGCGACGAGGCGTTCCTCGCGCAGAAGGTCCTGCCGACCGCCGACGCGGTGCTGACGTTTTTCGAGGAGTACTACGACGTCGACGCCGGCGGCAAACTCGTGATGCATCCGTCCCAGGCCGTCGAAACGTGGTGGGACTGCACGAACCCGATGCCGGAAGTGGCGGGCCTCCGCGCCGTCACGGCCCGCCTGCTCGCGCTGCCGGAGCGGCTGACGACGCCGGCGCAGCGGGCCGCCTGGACGGCGCTGCGGAAGAAACTGCCCGCCCTGCCGACGCGCGAGGTCGACGGCAAGCAGGCCTTCGCCCCCGCCGAGCGGTTCGAAAACAAGCGGAACAGCGAGAACCCCGAACTGTACGGCGTGTTCCCGTTCCGGCTGGCCTCGTTCAATCGGCCGAACGCCCCGCTGGCCGTCAACGCCCTGGCCCATCGCTGGAACAAGGGCCACGTCGGCTGGCGTCAGGACGACATCTTCATGGCGTATCTCGGCCTGACCGACGAGGCCCGCCGGAACCTGGTCGCCCGGGCGAGGCGATGGCACGGCGGCTCGCGCTTCCCCGCCTTTTGGGGACCCAACTACGACTGGATTCCCGACCAGGACCACGGCGGCGTGCTGATGAAGACGCTCCAGGCCATGCTCCTGCAGGCCGAGCCCGTCACCGGTTCAGAGGAGGACGGCAAGATCTACCTGCTTCCCGCCTGGCCGAAGGACTGGAACGTCCGCTTCAAACTCCACGCGCCGCGCCGGACGACCGTGGAATGCGAATACCGCGACGGCCGCGTCCGGCGCCTGGAGGTCACGCCCCCGGAGCGGAAGCGCGACGTGCACCTCGTCGGGGCGAAGGGGTGAGGGCGGGCGGTCCGGTGTCCGGCACCTTTGGGTGCGGTGTCTGGCACCTTTGGGTGTTGGAAGGTGCCTGACACCTTTCGGCGCGTTGCCGCCCGGCTTGCGGGTATTGACGTCCCGGGCTGGCCGCCCCACGTTGCCCCAGGGGTTCCCCGTATAAAGCCCCGGATAACCAGGCCGCTGCCGGCCGAGTGCCGCGCCCCGTCACGGCTGCACGACGCGGCCCTTCAGCGTGGCCGGCAGGTCGCGCAGGAACTGGATGTCGTCGATCAGGACGCGGGCCTTCTCGTGCTTCCGGTTCGTGACCAGCCGCAGCGACGTCAACTGCATGGGCCGGGTGGGCTTGCCGGCCTTGGCGTAGGCGGCGTCGCCCTCGGCGGAGAGTTCCATTTTCGCGAGGTCCACGACCATCCACTGCCACGCGCCCGCCTGCGGATGCAGGTACGCCGTAAAGCCGAAGTGCGACTGGTGCGCACTGCCGCGAGGCGCCGGCAGCGTCAGCAGGGTGACCGGCACTTCCATCGCGCGGTCGGTCTTTATCCGCAACGCCAGGTACCGGTACGGTGACACGTCTTTGTTGGCCGCGGGCGGACGCGTCGTGACGAGCCGCTGTTTGCCGTACTCGCCCCAGTCCTCCTCTTTTCCGGCGGCAAAGTCGACGCGAAGGGCGTTCGCCTCGCCGTCCTTGACGTACGTGACGGCCCCCGGCCACAGCCGCGCCCGGCGGGCGGGGTCCTCGGCGTTGTCGACGAGCCAGGCGCCGGCGGCCGTCACCTCGGCCGACACCGCGGGGCCCGGCGCCGGCGGCTTCGGCGCGGGCGGCGTCGTCTCGGCCGGAGGCGCCGGCGGCTCGGGGGTCTCGGGCGGAGGCGGCGCGGGCGGCGCGGTTTCGGCCGCGGCCGTCGCCCCCGCGGGCCCGCCCGTGACCGGCCCCGTGTCGCCGCGGCCCTGGATCACGTCGACGATGCGGCGGCCGAGGAGCGGGGCGGCCCGGCGCGAGAACGCTTCGTTCGGGTGCGAGTCGCCCGACGCATGCGCCGCTTTCAGATACAGCCCGCCTTCGGTCTCGAGCGTGCGGAAATCCCACACGTAGATGTTGTCGCCCTTCTCGTCCCAGGCGGTGCGGACCCACTCGAAGAACGCCTTGGCCCGGCGGGCGGCCGCCTCGTCCGTCTCGTTCTGCACCAGGGCCGCACCCGTCCAGACCAGGAATCGCGTCTTCGGGAACTGCCGCATCTTCGCTTTCAGGGCCGCGTACTGGAGTTTATAGTTCTCGATGCGCTTCTCGCGGCTCGCGGCGTCGGCGGTGCCGGTGTCGGCCTCGATCTGCGACACGGGGAAACAGTGCTTGAAGACGATGACGTCGTACCGCGGCGTCAGCATCTGGAGCGTGGGTTCCTCCTTGAACGGCCGCGGGCCGGCGTGGCGGACCCAGATGTTCCAGTAATCGTACGGGTAGTTCTCCCAGCCGTACGGCGAGTCTTTCGGGAACGCCTGTTCGGAAATTGTGTACCGCGTGCCGTGGGCCTCGTTGTACTGGGCGAACCACTGCGGCACGCCGCCGTTCCACACGCACTCGCCCGTGCTGTGATGGAGCAGGACGATGCGGGCCGCCGTGGGCAGGGCCGGCTGCGTCGCGGCCGCTTGAGCGCCGGCGGCCGGCTCCGGGCGGGCAAGCAGCGCGAGAACCAGAAGAACGGGGATCGGCACGGTGCCTTCCCGGGTCCACATGGTGGATCTCCTTTCGACGCGTCCGACGGACGGCGGCCGTGTGCCGCCACGCGCCATTATCCTGGACGCGCGAATCGGCGGCAAGAGGCCACGCGCGGTTTACGGTCGGCGTGGGCGGGGGTGCCGGGACTGCCTGGCGGGCGAGGAAGGGGGAGAGGAAACAGTGCTGTGTCCCCGGATAAGGTTGAAATGTCGGTGGCTTCCGAGACGGACGAGGCTGTTGACAGTGCTTTCAGATTGATTCAGTTGTCGTTGCGTGGTTCAATGGGACCACATGACGAAGAAACGGCAACATTACGTACCGAGGGCATACCTGAGACCATTCTGTGATGCTGGAGGCAGACTATACGTCTACCGAAAGGACGATCCGACGAAGGCGATTCAGCAATCGCCGGATGGTGTCGGATTTCACAAGTACTTTTATTCGCAGCCTCTTCCCGATGGCGGACATGACCACGACAAGCTCGAAAACTTTTTCAGTAAGTACGAGGCCAAGTGGCCAGAAATTGTCCAGAAGTTCCGCGCCAAAGAGAACGTCAACGACGCTCTCGGCACGATCTACGCCTTCATCGCACTTCAACGCGCACGGGTTCCAGCGGCACGTGATGCGTGCGAGAGACTGCTGGCAGAGGCCGTAATAGCGACCCTGCGGCAGTTGGGCGCTGCGGGGAAGCTGCCGCCGCCGCCAAAGGGCTGCGAGGACATCCTCGACCATGTGGCTGTGGCCATTGATCCCCACCAGTCAATCCACGCAATGGTCCCCAGCATCAACGGCATCGGTAACTTGCTGGGGCAAGTCGGGATTGGCGTGCTTCACAACAAGACAGATGTTCCGTTTCTGACCAGCGACAACCCGGTTATCTGGTTTGACCCATCGCTTCCAGAAGACCAGATGCAGCCGTACGCGGTTCGTCTTGATGGCCCGATTGTGCTGATGTTTCCTGTGGCTCCCGACCTGATGATATACGGACACTCGACGAAGCGGGATCAGTTCGCCTGTCACGGGCTTTGTTACGGTGAGTTGAGCGACGTAACGACAGTCGAGAAAATGAACCGGCAAATCTGCCGTTTCGCCTATGAGTCCGTCTTTGCGAGCAAACCAGGATTCGATAAACTTGTGAAGGAACATGCCGATGTTTCACCCGTGGTCTGGACGGAGACGATCCCTGCGCCCAGTGGTCAGTATATTTTGTTTCGATCTGTGTGGGGCGAACGGACGCGCAAACCTAAATGGAAACCACGAGATCAATGACCTGATTGCTTAGCAAACGTCCGAAATTCCGGGGAAATTCCGGGGGCAATTCCGGGGACGTCAAGCCATTTTGTGCCTGATCCCTCGGGGCCGGCGGTAAACTCCGGCGATGGTGCGCCTCCCGCGTGTCGTCGCTGCGGCGTAGCCGCATCACGTCACCCCAGCGGCTCGACGTCCACGTGTTCGAGGGCGGCGTCGACGTCGTACGGGTTGATCTGCCCTGCTCGCACCTGCAGCGTGGCCGCTGTGCCACAGGCGACGGCGTAGCGGAGGCACGCCTTGGGCGGCTCGTGCCGGGCGTGATGGTGGACGTAGCCGGCCAGGAAGGCGTCGCCGGCGCCGACGGTGTTGATGACGGCGTCGGTGTCGAGGTGGGGTTGGGCCCGCCAGGCGCCGTCACGGGCAAAGAGCATCGCCCCCTCGGGCCCGAGCGTGACGGCGACCTCGTCGATGCGTTTTCGGAGCCGCTCGGCGGCGTCGCGGACGGCCTCGTCGGTGTCGACGGCGGCGCCGGCGAGGTCGGCCAGTTCCTCCCGGTTGGGTTTGACGAGCCAGAGGTCCTTCACGTTGCGGACGGCTTCCAGCCCCGGTCCGCTGGAATCGACCGCCACGCGGGCGCCTTGCTCGCAGCACGCCTTCAGCAGCCCTGCGAAGGTGTCGGCCTCCATGCCGGGCGTCAGGCTGCCGGTGAAGAGGACGTAGGTCTCCTTGCCGGCGAGGATGCGGAGTTTCTTCGTCAGGCGCGCCAGGTCCTCTTCCCCCAGCGGGACGCCGGCGTCGCGGACGTGCGTGTCGACGCTGCGCTCGGGGTCGACCAGGGTGACGTTCTCGCGGGTCCGCCCCTCGGCCTCGAAGAGTTCGAGGCGGACGGAGCCCTTGCCGAAACTGGCGGCAAAGCGGTCGCGGTCGTCGGCGCCGACGAATCCCGTCAGCACCGACGGCGTGCCGAGGGCGTCGAGCAGGCGGGCGACGTTGACGGCCTTGCCGGCCGCCTGGAGCGAGAGCAGCCGCCCCCGCTGGTGCTTGCCAACCTCCAGGCCGGCGACCTCCAGGGTCCGGTCCCAGCAGGGGTTCAGGGCCACGCAGACGATGGTGGGCGTGTCGCGGGTCATGGGCTCAATGGTTGGGCAAGCCCCGTAAGGGCGCTGCGCGGCGGAAAAGGGTCCAGGAGTCTTTTTCCGGTGACGGTTTCCCTGCCCGCGGCCCGTGCCGGCGGAAAAAGACCCCTGGACCCTTTTCCGCCTAAACGTTCTGTTGCGGGGCGGCGCTGAACTCGTCGCCCCGGAACGTCGCCCCGAGGTAGACGCGTTTGACCTCGGGGTCGTTGATGAGTTCCTCGCTGGTGCCGTGCCGGAACACCTTCCCCTCGTTGATGATGTACGCCCGGTCGACGATGCCGAGGGTGGCGTGGACGTTGTGGTCGGTCACGAGGACGCCGATGCCGCGGGCCTTGAGGTTCCGGATGAAGCCCTGGATGTCGAAGATGGCGATCGGGTCGACGCCGGTGAACGGTTCGTCGAGGAGCATGAGGCTGGGGCGGGTGACGAGGGCGCGGGCGATTTCCAGCCGACGGCGCTCGCCGCCCGAGAGGGTCCGGGCGTGCTGATCCGCCAGGTGCGTCAGGCCGAAGTCGCGGAGCAGTTCGGAGGCAATGGCCTCCCGCTCGCTGCGGCCCAGGTGCATCATCTCCAGGATCGCCAGCAGGTTGTCCTTGACCGACAGCCGCTGGAACACGCTCGGCTCCTGGGCCAGGTACCCCAGGCCGAGGCGGGCCCGCTGGTACATGGGCAGGCGGGAGACGTCGGCGCCCTCGAAGATGACCCGGCCGCCGTCGGTCGGAATCATGCCCATGGTCATCTTGAAACTGGTGGTCTTGCCGGCCCCGTTCTTGCCGAGGAGGCCGACGATCTCGGCCTCGTTGACGGAGAAGGAAACGTCGTCGACGACCTTGCGGCCGCTGTAGGTCTTCGTAAGTCCGGTAACGTTCAACAGTTCCACGAGGCGCCTTCCTTGACCGGGCGAGCCGGACCGCCGGCCGTATTGTGGATAACCTGTGCAAAACGTCCCGGCCGACGGGCCGGGCCGCTTGCGTGTCTCCGTTTCCGGCGACCTTCTGGGGCGGCTGGAGGAGGCACCCTGTCCTCGCCCGGCTCCTTGTCGCTCCGGCGTTACACCTTACAGGCGCACGATAACACTACAGGAGGCCGCTGGCAAGGCCCCAATCGGGGCGTTGGCGGCCGGACTTCCCCCCGAGCCGCCTCGCCGCCCCGCCTGAGCGGCCCGTGACTTTGTGGAAAAGCCGTGGGGCGCGGCCCTGCTGTATGGATTTTGCGTGGCGAGTGGCATGGCCACGCTTGCGTGGCCATGGGCCTGATTCCGCTCATGCCACCCGATGGCGGGGGCCATGCCACCCGCCTGTTGCCGGTTGCCTGTTGCCTGCCGTCAGTGCACCAGCCGCCACCCCGACGGGTCGGGGGCAAGGGGGATGTTGTACCGTGTGCCGGCGGCGGGCCAGTAGACGAAGAACGCCTTGCCCACGAGGTTCCGCCGAGGCACGACCGGCCGGCCCTCGAAGCGGGGCAGCCCGGCGTTGGGCGTCTGACCGGTCGGCCCGCCCCAAAGGCGGCAGTCGAACGACTTCGGGCTGTTGTCGCCGCACACGAAGAACTCGTCCTCCCGCAGGGAGAACGGGTTGCCCTCGACGCCGTGCCCGGGCCGCTCCCCGTGGGGGTTCATCCATTCGTTGATGTAATAGACGTCGCGGTCGATCCGAAGATACTCCACCGAGAGCGGCGCCCCGGCGGCGCCGACCCGCAGTTCGTACGCCATGGGCGGCGGCTGTCCTGGGGCCTTGGGATGATGGTAGGCCGCCAGGTCCTGTTTCGAGACGGCGGTCGGCTCGTACGTCACGTCGCCCTGGGGCGTGACGGGGTTCTCGTGGGTCGTGGTGACCCGCTTGCCGTCGACGCGCAGGACGAGGGCGTGGTCGACGTTGGCGACCTCGACCTCGGCGGCCCGTCCGACGGGCAGCACCCCGCCGGGGGCCTCGGCGATGCGCCGGCCGTTCAGGAGGATGCGCGTGGGCCGGGCGCTCCCCTCGGCCGGCAGGACGAACCGGAAGCGGTCCTTGAAGGCCCGCATCTCGACGGTGAGGACCGCCTCGGCCGTCTCGGCTGTCACCTCCGTCTTCAGCCGAAGGTCCGTGACGACGTTCTTGTCGGCGGTGGGTCGGTCCGCACCGCTGTTGTAGGCGTAGAAGTCGCGGATGTTGTCGGGCCGGCCGCCCGTGTTGCGGTGATGGTAGACGAGCCAGGCGGTCTTGCCGGAGGGCGGGGCCCGGGCCAGGACGAAGCCGTGATCCTCACGCTGCCACGGGCGGTCCGCCACCCACCGCGGCCGCCACTCCGGGGTGGTCGGTTCCAGCCGCGTGTCGTGCACGATCATCCACAGGGCGTCCTGGGCCTGGTCGGCCTTGTGGACGATCTGGCCGTCGATCGTCACGTTGCCGCCCACCAGTTCGATGGCTTCGCCCGGCAGGCCCACGAGCCGCTTGATGTAGTTCTCCTCCGGCTCGTTCGGGTTGCGGAAGACGATGACGTCCCACCGGCGGGGCTCGGTGAAGTCGTAGAGGAACTTCAGGACGAGGATCCGGTCGCCGCTGTAGACGGTGCTGGGCGGCGAGGACTGCCGCAGGCCGCAGTTCGGGCACCGCGGCGCGGTGGCGGACCGCCCGTCGGCGCCGACCGCGAACTCGTAGCCGCACTCGCACTGGAACTCGTAATGCTGGCCGTACAGCGTCGGCCCCATCGACCCGGTCGGGATGACGAACGCCTCGACGACGAACGCCCGGAACACGAACGCCAGGACGAACGCGACGACGATGGACTCGAGCGTTTCGAGGAACGATTCGCGGTTCTTCCGGCGCCGGTGGACCTTCTGGAGATCTTGTTGGGGTTTGGATGCCATCGCGTGGTCGTCTGGATCTGGAGGCCGGTCGCACAGCGGCGGACCGTTTGGGCCGGCGGCGCGCGAGCGGCCATCGACGGGCCCGTGTCCCGCCCTGCCTGCCCGTCCCTCCCGCGTGCGCCAGGAGGCGAATCTTAGGCCGACCCGTGCCGACGGGCAAGACAATTCCCCAGACCCAGGCCCGGCGCGCCGCGCCCAACGTCCAGCCGGCGACGGTACGTCGCCGGTCGTTTATCCCAGGGTGGCATGGCCACGCTTGCGTGGCCATGGTGGGGCGTATCCCGTGGCCACCCAACGGCGGGTGGCCATGCCGCCCGGCACACCCGGCGACCTGCGGTCGCCGGGTCAACGGCAGCCCTGCTCGATTTTGGACCTTGGACTCGCGACGTTGGACGTCTGTTCAGCCGTTTTTGACTTTGGACTCTGGACTTTGGACTTTAGACTCTCCGCATGCGGCTCCTCGTCATCGGCAGCGTCAACATGGACTTGGTGGTCCGCGTGGACCACGTGCCCGTCCCGGGCGAGAACGTGCGCGGCGAGGCGCTGGAGATGATTCCCGGCGGCAAGGGGGCCAACCAGGCCGTCGCCTGCGCCCGCCTGGGGGCCGAGACGACGCTCCTGGCGCGCGTCGGCGACGACCCGTTCGGCCGGCGGCTCCTGGAGGAACTCGCCGGCGCCGGCGTCCGGACCGACGCCGTCCGCGCGGTGGACGGCTGCGCGAGCGGAGCGGCGATGATCCTCGTCGAGGCGGGCGGCGAGAACTCCATCGTCATCACGCCGGGGGCGAACGGACGGCTCGGGCCGGGCGACGTCGACGCCGAACGCGCCCTCGTCGCCGACGCCGACGCCGTCGTTTTGCAACTGGAGATTCCTGCGGACACCGTCGGCCGGGCCATCCGCCTGGCCCGCGAGGTGGCGACGCCCACCGTCGTCGACGCCGGCCCGCCGCGGCGGCCCGTCGACGCCGCCGTCCTGGAGGCCGACGTCCTGACGCCGAACGAGGCGGAGGCGGCGGCGCTGCTCGGCCTTGAGCCCGGCGCGCGGTCGCCGGAGGACCTGGCCCGGATGCTGCTCGAGCGCGGGCCCGGGGCGGTCGTCGTCAAGGCCGGGGCCGCCGGCGCCGTCGTCGCCGAACCGGGGCGCCTCCAGCGCGTGCCTGCCTTCCGGATCGATCCCGTGGACACCACAGCCGCCGGCGACGCGTTCACCGCCGCCCTGGCCGTGGCGGTGGTCGAGGGGACGGACCTCGTGGAAGCGGCCCGTCGGGCGAACGCCGCCGGCGCCCTGGCGGCCACACGCCACGGCGCCCAGCCCTCCATGCCGACCGCCGACGAGGTCGCGGCCTTCCTGGCCGAGCGGGGCGGGTAACCCCTGCCCATTGAGCCGTCGACCGTAGGTCGACGCGAACGCCCGTGATGCTCGGCCTGCGGGCACGACCGGCGACGTGCCGTCGCCGGCTCAACGTGGCATGCCGTAGCGTGTTGGCGGGGTGATTGCCGTGCAACACGTGCCCTGCTCGCCCGTCCAACGCCGCGGTACCTTGTTCGTTCCCCGGCCATCGAGTAGGATACCGGCATGCGCACCATGCCATATGCTCGTTCGCTGGTTCTGATCGCCGCCGTCGCGGCGGCCTTCGTGATGACCGCGGCACCGGCCGGGGCCGCCGAGGCCGCGGCCGGCCCGCCGCCGACCGTCGACCGCCGCACCCCCGTTGTCCGGGCGGTCGAACGCACGGCGCCGAGCGTCGTGAACCTGTCGACGAAACAGGTCCGCGTGGTCCGCCCGTTCTTCGGGTTCGATCTGCCGGACGTCTTCCGCCGCGAGTTCGGCGACCTCTTCCGTCCCCGGCGGTACGTCTCGGGCAGCCTGGGGTCCGGCGCGATCATCAGCCCGCGCGGCTACATCGTCACGAACGCCCACGTCGTCCAGCGGGCCGAGAGAATCATCGTCACCCTGGCCGACGAGTCGCAGCACGAGGCCGAACTCGTCAGCGCCGACCCGGATGCGGACCTGGCGATCATCAAGATCGAGGCGGACCGTCCCCTGACCGCCATCCCGCTCGGCACCTCAAGCGACCTCATGATCGGCGAGACGGTCATCGCGGTCGGCAACCCGTTCGGGTACCAGCACACGGTGACGACGGGCGTGGTTTCGGCGCTCGACCGGACGCTCGAGCCCGGCCAGGGCGTGCGGTACGAGGGGCTCATCCAGACCGACGCCCCGATCAACCCGGGCAACTCCGGCGGACCGCTGCTGAACATCCGCGGCGAACTGATCGGCATCAACACCGCCATCCGGGCGGGGGCCCAGGGCCTGGGGTTCGCCATCCCCGTCGACGAGATCCGCGGGATCATGATCGGCCTGCTGAACCTCCGCCAGCCCGGCAGCCCGTGGCTGGGCGTCCGGTTCCGAACCGATACGCCGGGGCGGGCGGTCGTGGAGACGGTCGAACCGGATTCCCCCGCCGAGAAGGCCGGCCTGAAGCCCGGCGACCGCATCGTGCAGGTGGACGGCAAGCGGCCAGCCAACGCCATCGAACTCGAAACGATGCTCCTGGAGGGCGAGCCGGGGCGGAAGGTCCGCCTGACGCTGGCCCGCCAGGGGCGGACCCTGGAGAAGACCGTCCGCCTCGCCGCCGCCCCGCAACCCGACGGCGAGCAACTGGCCCGCAAACGGTTCGGGCTGCAACTTCAGGAACTCGATCCGGACCTGGCGCAGACGATGCGGCTGTGGGCCGACCGGGGCCTCCTGGTGGCGGGCACCGATCCCGGCAGCCCCGCCCGCGAGGCCGGCCTCGAGAGCGGCGACGTCGTCGTCCAGGTGGACCGGTTCCGCGTGAGCGACCTCGACCGGGTGGGCCTGCTGCTGGCGCGCGTCGAGACGGGCGACCGCATCCGGTTTTACGTGGTCCGCGGCCGGACGCTGGCCCAGGTGATTCTCAAGGCGCAGTGAGATGTTTTTGTTGAGCCGTCGACCGCAGGTCGACGCGACGGTCGGTCGCCTTGCCGCCGTGCGAACGACCGGCGACGTGCCGTCGCCGGCTCAACGGGTGGGCGCCACAGTTAGCCGCCGGGCTTGCCCGGCGCGTGCCTTTATCAGTGCATCAAGGAGTCGCCATCGATGAACCTCGCCTTCAGCACGAACGCCTTCAAACAGGTGAGCCTGGAGGAGAGCCTGCGCGACATCGCCGCCTGCGGGTACGCCGGGGCGGAGATCATGGCGGACGTCCCGCACGCCTACCCGCCGCACATGGACGCCCGCCGGCGGGAGGCCGTCCGCGACCTGCTCGCCGACCTCCGCCTCGCGGTCACGAATCTCAATGCGTTTACCCTGTTCGCCCAGGGCGACACGTGGCACCCGTCGTGGATCGAGCCGGACCCGGCCGCCCGCGCCCGCCGCATCGAACACACGGTGGCGTGCGTGGAACTCGCCCGCGACCTCGGGGCGCCCGGCATCAGCCTGGAACCCGGTGGGCCGCTGCCCGAGGGAATGGACCGCGAGGAGGCCGTCCGCCTCTATCGCGACGGAATCGAGCAGGTCCTGCCGACGGCCGAGGCGTGCGGCGTGGACTTACTTGTCGAGCCCGAGCCGGCCCTCCTGATCGAGCGGCCGGACGAGTTCGAGAAGTTCGTCCTCACCCTGCCGCACGAGCGGGTGGGGCTGAACTTCGACATCGGCCACTTCTACTGCGTGGGGGCGGACCCGGCGGCGGCGGTCCATCGGCTGGCCGACCACATCCGCCACGTCCACCTGGAGGACATCGCCGCCTCCCGCGAGCACAAGCACCTCGTGCCCGGCCGCGGCGCGATCGACCTGGAAGCCGTCCTCGCCGCCCTCCGCGACGTGGGATACGACGGATGGATTACCGTCGAACTGTACCCCTACGAGGCCCAGGCCCGAGAGGTGGCGGAAGAGGCGTTCGCGTATCTCGAGTCTTGGTTCTGAACGAGCCGGCTGCGTAAGCAGCCGGGGACGCGCCGGTGCCATGCCATGACCGATTCCCAAGGCGAACGCAATCTGATCGACTGGATCCGCCGACGCACCGTCGGCGACGAGGCCGCCGTCCCCATTGGCCCGGGCGACGACATGGCCCGCGTCCTCCTCGGCGAGCCGGACGTCCTCGTCACCACCGACACGCTGCTGGAGGGCACGCACTTCCGTCTCGACGCGGCGTCGCCCCGGCAGGTCGGGTACAAGGCCTTGGCGGTGAGCGTGTCGGACTGTGCGGCGATGGCGGCCGAGCCCGTCGTGGCCGTGGCCTGGGTGGCCCTGCCGGAAGGGCGGGACATGACGTTCGCCGAGGACCTCTCGGCGGGTCTCCTGGAGTGCGCCGAGCGGTTCGCCTGCCCGCTTGTCGGCGGTGACGTGACGAGTTGGGCGGGCGGCCTGGCGATCGGCACGTCGGTCGTCGCGCGGGCCGCGGGCATCGAGCCCGTCCGCCGGCGCGGCGCCCGCCCCGGCGACGTCCTCCTCGTGACGGGCCGGCTGGGCGGGTCGGTGCTGGGCCGGCACCTGGCGTTCGTCCCGCGGGTGGCGGAGGCCCGGCGCCTCGCGCAGACGGTCCGGGTGCATGCGATGATTGACCTCTCGGACGGCCTGTCGACGGACCTGCATCACATCCTGCGGGAAAGCGGCGTGGGAGCGGAGATCAACGGCCCGGCCGTCCCCGTTTCGCCGGACGCCGAGCGGTTGGCGGAGCGCGACGGCCGGCGCCCGCTCGATCACGCGCTCTCCGACGGCGAGGACTTCGAGTTGCTGCTCGCCGTCTCGGCCGAGGACGCCGCGCGCCTGGCGCGCGAACATCCCCTGGGCGACGTGCCGCTGACAGCCGTCGGACGCGTCGTCGAGGGCGAGGGCGCGGTGCTCGTCGCGGCGGACGGGGCGCGCCGGCCGCTCGCGCCGTCCGGCTACGAGCACTTCCGCGGCAGGGGGCCGGGATGAGCGGCGCGGCGCGGGTCCTGGACTCCGGGAGCGTGGCGGAGACGCTCGACCTCGGCCGCCGCCTCGGCGCCGCCGCCCGGCCGGGTGACGTCGTGGCCCTGGTGGGCGAGTTGGGCAGCGGGAAGACGCACCTCGCGAAGGGCATGGCCGAGGGCCTCGCCGCCGCCCGCGCCCGCGACGTCACGAGCCCCACGTTCGTCCTCTGCCACGAGTTCCTCGACGGACGGATCCCGTTTTATCATCTCGATGCGTATCGTCTGCGCGGTTCGGCGGACCTGGCGGCCATCGGGGCCGAGGAGATGCTCGAGGGCGACGGCCTGGCCGTCCTCGAATGGGCCGATCGGGCGCCGGACGTCCTGCCGGAGGATCATCTCGAGGTCCGGCTGGAGGTGACGGGCCCGGCGGCCCGCCGGCTGACCCTCGTGCCGCACGGGGCCCGGTCGGCGCGCCTCGCGGCGGCGGTGTGGTAGGCCGCGGCGAGCCGCGGCCCTTTGGACGTTCGCGTCGACCTGCGGTCGACGGCTCAACGGGCGAGGCGGCCGTGCGCCGCCAGATTGCGATGCGGTGCCTTGTTTTAGCCGCGACGCGAAGGGGAGCGCGCTCCTCTTCGCGTCGCGGCTAAAAGTACGGCCTTCGCCGTCGCGGCTAGAATAAAGCGCGGCGGGTGCGAAGACCCGCCGCGCTTATTTGACACGCTTCGACCACCGTCGCGCTTATTCGACCACCACCGTCACGGCCGCGTGGCCGCGGTTGCTCGCCTCGTCCACGGCGCGGAGGCCGATGCGGTGCGGCCCGGGGCCGAGGTCCTCGACGACGACGCGGAACGCCTCCTTCGGCGTGTCGACGAGCCCGTCCTCCGGCGCGGCGAGGTGCCAGTCGGTGGCGGCGTCGACGGTGCAGCCGGCCTCGGTCAGCCGGCTGGCGGCGTCGGTGGCGGTGAAGGTGACGACGGCGCGGGCCTTGCCGCCCTCGCCCTGCTGGAGTTTCGCCTTCACGTTCTCGATGACGGGGGCGGTGTTGTCGATGAGGATCGGGTCGCTGACGCGCTCGCCGGTGCGGGCGGCGTCGGCGGGGTTGTCCGGCCGGTCGGTGGCGACGACCTTCAGTTCGTACCATCCGTCGGCCACGGTGTTGGTGTTCCAGGCGTACTCGGGGCGGGGGAGATCGTCGTCCAGGAGGATCCACATCGTCTCGCCCTGGCCGCGGAAGTAAAGGCTGTAGGCGAGCGTGTCGCCGTTCGGGTCCTCGGCGTCCCACTTGAGGACGCGGATCGGCTGGGCGCCCTCCGGCGCCGGGGGCCGGGGCGGCCGGCTACTCTGCTGCTTGTTGTTGGTGGCCCGTTTGCGCATGGCCTGGCGGAACCGCTCGACGGCCTGGGCCCGGTTTTTCTCTTCATCGAAAACGATTTCGGTGATCGAGACGACGCGCGGGGGCTCGTTGGCCCGCAGGTACGCCGCCTCGAACTGTTCCAGGACGGGGGTTCGCCCGGCATGGTTCGTCTCCATCGACACGCGGAACTGGATGTACCGGGCGGGCGGACTCGCCACCGCGGCGCCGGACCCCGCGAGCGGTTTCGACCAGTCCGACCACAGGCCCTTCTCCGGGTCGGCCACGTTGCCGGTGCGGGTGGCGAGGCGGACCTTCGTGCCGTCCGGCGCGACGGCGCGCCACTGCATGGCGCCCCATCGGGCGGAGCCGCCCGCGTCGTACACCTGGCTGGTGTAGGTGCCCTTGGAGGCGTGGCCGTCGGAGAGGGCGTACAGCCGGCCGGGGCCGGCGGTGGCGACGATCGGCCGGCCGTCCTCCGGGACCGCGACGGCCATGATCTGTTTCGGATCCACCGTGGCGAGGGTGGCCTGTTCCTCGCCGTCGCGCGCCAAGTTCACCTCGTACAGATGCCCCGGTTCGCCCGTGCCGACGAGCAGCCGGTCGTCGTCGACGGCGAGGGCGAGGAGGAGGCCTTGCTGGGCATCGAAGAGGGGAGTGGCCAAGCCGTCCGGCGTGATGCGGTAGACCGAGCAGCCGCCGGCCCCGCCGCTGGGGGGGCCGTTGCCGGGTTTCCGGGCGGCCCGGACGGTGTGGACGAGTTTTCGTGCCTCGGCCATGGCGGCGCTGGCGGGTTGGGCCTTGTCGGGTGCGGCCGCCGCGTCGCCGGCCTCGCCCTTGCCCTCGTCGGTCTCGGCGTCCTCGCCGCCGTTGCCGCCGGAGGGGGCGTCGACGGCGCCCGGCTTCTGGCCGTTGCCCTGCGGTTGCTTCTGTTGCGGCTGCGGCGGCTGGGGACGGGGCTGCGGCGGGACGCCGGCGGCCCGTCCGGCCCGGCCGCTGGAGGCGCCCACGTACAGGTTCCCGTCGGCGTCGGTGGCGAGGGCGGTGATTTCGCTTTCCTCGGCGTCGTAGATGACGAACGGCTTGTTATTCGCCCACCGGTAGACCATTGCCTCGCCGTTGGTGCCGGCGTAAAGCGTGCCGTCCGGGGCGACGGCCAGGCAGAGGACGTGGTCGGCCTCGGAGTCGATGAGGACGTTATGCTGGCCGCCCGGCTGGATGCGGAGGAGGTGTCCTTCCGGGCCGGTGGCGGCGGCGAGGGCGCCGTCGGCCATCCAGGCCAGGTCCCAGACGTACTGGACGGCCTCGTCCTCGAAGAGGACCTGGGCCTGCGGGTCCTTCTGGTCGCCCTGGGGCGGGGCCACACGCCAGACGCGCCCCGCCGCGCCGCCCGAGCCCACGTACAGGTCGCCGTTCTTGTCGACCAGGATGCTGAACAGGAACGGGTCCTCAAGCGTGGCGTAGAGGGTGACCTTGCCGCCCTTGACGGCGTAGATGCGTCCCGTGCCGCCGGTGACGGCGTAGACGGTGCCGTCCGGGCCGCGGGCGCAGCGGGCGATGTAGTCAACGCCCTCGGTCTCGGCGAGCAGGTCGTCGAGGGCCCGTCCGAGGCGGAGCCGGCCGAGACTGGTGGCGACCATCCCGTCGCACTCGCCCTGGTCGAACTGGTTCTGGTTGGTTTCGAGGAAGGTCTCGGTGCGGGCCGGCAGGTGCGCGGGCGCGGCCGCCAGCACCAGGGCCGCCAGGACCGTCCAGGGAATACGGTGTGTCATGGGCGATGCTCCGGGGTTCGCGTGTTTTAACGGCACGCGCCGAGTGAACTCGGCGGCTAAATGTGAACGACAACCGCCTACATTTAGCCGCCCTGCTTGCAGGGCGCGTTTTAACGGCGCGCGCCGGGCAAGCCCGGCGGCTAAGTGTCGCGCGTCGCGCGGCGGGCCTGCCGGCCCGCCGCGCACGAGGTTACTCGGGCGCCTCGCGGTCGACGGTGATGGTCATCTTCCGGCCGCCGGTGACGACCCAGTCCATGGGGCGCGTCGTGACGCGCGACGGTCGGACGTGGGTCACCTGCCGGCGGGCGGCGCCGGAGAGGACGGACCGCATCGAGGCGGGCAGGTTGGGCAGTTCGTCTCGGCCGATGGCGATGCCCCGGCCGGGACGTTCCAGCCGCACGTACAACCGGTCGCGCGGGTTCTCGCGGGTGATGACCTCGAGCATGTCGTCGATGGTGTCGGGGTCGAAGCGGGCGGGCACTTCCTGCCGCTCCAGCCGAAGCGCTTCATCGCCGCTGCACAGGATCAGGGTGTACGTGCCCTCGGGGTAGTCCTCGGGGATGGGCACCTCGACGGTCATCCAGCGGGGGGCCTGCCGCCAGGGGCGGATGCAGATCTCGACCGGCACCGTCCCGCCCGGCCGGACGCGGTTGCGCAGGGGACGGGACTTCTCGAGTTCGGCCATGCGTCGGCCGGCTTCGATGTGGATCTCGGCCTCCACGGATTCCAGGTCCAGGTTCTCGAACGGGTTCACCATCGCCATCTGCACCACGTGCCGCACCACCGACAGCACCTGGCCGTCGCCGTTGGGCGAGACGGCGAGGTTCTCGCAGAGGAGGACCTCCCGGCCGACGGGTTTGACGGCCAGGCGGTACCGGACGGTGTGGTCGAGGGGCAGGTCGCTGTGGGCGATGATGCCGCTGCCGACCGTGCTCGCCGCCAGCAGGCCGGACATGTCGCGGCTGCGGATCATCTCGGAGGCGTAGGACCGCTCCTGGCCCTTGCCGGGGCCCGTCACCTTCACCGTGATGGGCACCATGGGGGCCCGCTCCTGGCCGATGCGGCCGAGGACACCCGTCTCTTCGTCCCAGAGGAGCCGGCCGACTTCCTTGACCGGGGCGCCCATCCGGACCGATCTCTGAAGCGACGGGATGACGACCTGGGCCACCCCCGTCATCATCGGGTAGTTGGCCTCGCCGAGGCCGAACATGGCGTGGCCGAAGCCGTATACGCGGTCGCCTGCGACCTCGGTAATCGTGCCCATGACGGTCATGCGGATGTCGCCTCGCACCATGGGGATCGCCAGCGGCGCGCCCGGTTCCATGCGGGTGACCTCCGGCAGGTGGTGCTCGGCGGCGCCGCCGCCCGCCATCGGCACGAGACCCAGCGGGGCGAGGTCATCGGCCAGGGTGTCGATGATGCGCTGCGGCATGCCGCTGACCATGACCGGCGCCCGGATCGGCTGCATGCGGTACACGTCGCGGTCGCCCGGGGCCGCCGGCAGGTCCGCCCGGGCCAGGGCCGACGCCGGCACCGCGACGGACGCCACGCTGCTCTCTTGGGGGCGGCGGGTCTCCGCACCGGCCGCGCGGCCCGTAGAAGCGCGTTTCCGGCGCGGTGGGTACGGAGACCCACCGCGCAAAGCCTGCTGCGATGCGGCGGCCTTCGGGGCGTCGGCCTCGACGGGCCGGTGCTCGAACCGCTGGCGGAGGCTCAGCATCTGCTCGATCGGCTGGATGCCGCAGATCGGCACCTTGCACCAGGAGAAGGCGTAGGCGACGGCGCCGATGGTTCGGCCGTCGATCGTGACCGGGCTGCCGCTCATGCCGGCAATGATGCCGGATTCCTCGAGGCCGGCCCCCGCGCATCGGCCGATGATCAGGGCCTGCTTCGGGCCGTACCGGTCGAGGATGGCGAGAATCTCCACCTCGAAATCAACGATGGTGGTGCCCTCGAGCGTGGTGTGTCCGACGGCCTTCATGCCGGGACGCACCTCGGCGAGGGGCATGTAGCGGCCGGCGTCGGGGTCGGCACCGGTGGCGGGGAGGGCGACGGCCAGGGCCGCCGCCACCGTCAGAACCATCCGCGTGGGCATGCGAATCCGTCCTCCTGCCAGGTGGGCGAGCGGCCAGTGTATCCGCCCCCGCTCCCGCGGGCAAGGGTTTTGCACTTACGTTGAGCCGGCGACCGCAGGTCGACGCCATTATCGTGACCGCCACGCCCGGAAAACGACCGGCGACGTGCCGTCGCCGGCTCAACGTGGCGCGGCGCGAGAGCCCGTGCCGATCTCCACCCCCTCCAGCGCGAGGAGCCGGCGCTTCAGGGCCGCGCCCCCGCCGAAGCCGCCCAGCCCCCCCGCCGCCACCACCCGATGGCACGGAACGAGGATCGGCACGGGGTTCGCCGCCATCGCCTGCCCGACCGCCCGGGCCGCCCCCGGCCGGCCCGCCCGGCGGGCGAGATCGCCGTAGGTCACCGTCCGCCCATACGGCACCTGCCGCAGCGCAAGGGCGACGGCGAGCCGAAACGGCGTCAGGCCGTCCAGGCAGACGGGGACTGTGAAGGTGCGCCGGCGCCCCGCGGCGTACTCGGCGAGTTCGCGGGCGGCGGCGTCGGCGATCGCATCGGCGGCGGCGTCGCGCGAAGCGTCATCCCCCTGGGACGCAAGATCCGTCATCGGCGCGGCGTCGCCCGGCAGGACGACCCGCACGACGCCCCGTGCCGTTGCCGTTACGCCCATCCGGCCGAGGGGCGTTTCGAATGTCCGGGTGGCTGGCATAGGCTGCTTTCGTTAAACCGCACGCGCCGTTCGAGCCGCCATTGTCAGATGGTGGGTATTATCGCATGGGGCGAGACGTTCGCTGCGGCATCGAACGTACCGGCGAACTCACGTTCGCGGCTCGAACGGCACGGTGCCCGGCGCCGCGCGGTGGGCCGGGAGCCCCGCCGCGCGGGAATTCGTTCACTTGCCCCGCAGGTATATCGGATTCGTGTACACCCACGGGAGGCCGCTGAGGTGGGCCTCGGCCCGGTAGACGCCCGGGGCCTCGGCCCGGTGGTCGAGGGCGTCGGCCTCGTCGGCCTCGGCGACCACGTCGCCGTCCTGACGGAGGAGGAGCCGGGCCGCGCGGGGCGACCGGACGGCCAGGTGGACGGGCCCCGTCCAGGTCTGCTCCTCGCCCATGACGAGCGTTTCGGCGCCGGCCTCGGGCCGGCCCTCGAACCGGAAGCCGCGGGCGTCGGCCGTCTCGTCCAGGGCGATGAAACATCGGCCTTCCACGATCGCCCGGATGAGGCGGTCGGCGTCGTCGGGCCGGCCGGCGGGCGCCTCCGCCAGCAGCACGTGCGTCCGCAGCGCCCGGAACGGTTCCTCGTACGGCAGGATGCGTTTGCCGACGACCGGCATGGCGATGGCGTGGTTGTCGAGCGCCCCGATGGCGACGAACCGCCGCTCCTGCGTGATGCGATCGTAGTGGGCCACCGTGTCCGGGTGCGGGCCGCCGATCCGCCGCCGCCACGTGTACGGGAACGACGGGATCCGCCATGGCGTCAGGCCGTCGCAGACGTCGTGCATCAGCGACCACAGTTCCACGCCGGTGAAGCCGGGGATCTCCCATTCGTGCAGGGGGCCGGCCTTCAGCGAGATGCCCATAATGTGGGCCGGATGGGCGTGGGCCACCAGGGCCCAGGCGCCCTGGCGCGTGAGGTCGAAGAGCACCCGCCGCAGCGGCTTGAAGCGCAGGCCGCGGGCATCGGCTTCGCCCAACACGACCACGTGGGTGCGGTTCTGGCACGAGACCTCGACGCCGACGACCACGAGGACGCCGTCGTGCCAGCCCTGCCAGCCGTCGGCGCGGGCCTGGCGGGTGTCGTGGTCGGTGAGGATGAGGAAGTCCAGCCCCGCGCAGGCGGCGGCGGCGGTGACCTCGCGCAGCGTCCCGCTGCCGTCGCTGTACACCGTGTGGATGTGGATGGCGCCGATGAGTTCGTGCATGGTCGTCCCAGCGCGGGATGCGACGTCGCCCCGACAAAGCGATCATGGACGCGCCGGGCAAGTTTACCCGCCGTAGCCCAGAGGGCGAAGGCGGGCCCGGCGGCTAAATATTAATGTGCGCCCATTTAGCCGGCGAGTTTACTCGTCGGGTGCCGTGTCGCCGGCGGGGTGCTCCGCCGCGTCGCCGTTCTCGTCTTCGAGTTCCTCGCGCATGTGGGTGGGCGAAACGGTCGTCCGCCGGGCCAGGTAAAAGACCGCGCCCGGCAGGCTGACGGTCATCTGGACCAGCCGGTACGCCAGCATCATCGCCAGGGCCAGGGTGGCGGCCTCGCCGACGGGCAGCGCCGACCCGCCGCCCAGCACGTCGGGGCCGAACAGGTGCTGCATCAGCGACTCGGCCACCCCGAAGCCGCCCGGCACCGGCACCAGGGCCCACCCGATCCACACGACCGGCATGTTCAGGAAGTAATGGTACCAGTCGGCCCGGCTGCCGAGGCCGACGGCGACCCACCAGATGGCCAGGATCGAGGCGACCTGCGTCCCCCAACTGTAGAGGACCGCCGTCGCCACCTTCCGTTTGTGGTCCCGGTAGACGAGCAGGGCCTGATCGACCCGGGCCACGATCTTCGCGAGCGGCAGCCGCGCAATGAGCCGGTCCACCCGCAACAGGTTCCGCAGCCATCGGCTGTAGAAGACCGTCGTCGCGGCGACGACGCCCGCCATGAACGTCCCCATGACGATCTGGGCGATGCGGACGCGGGGGTCGTCGAGACTTGCCAACAGGGCCACCGCCCCCACGATGCACACCGAGACGAGGCCCAGGAACCGGTCGAGGAAGACGACGGTGACGGCCTCGGCCTTGTGATGGGTCTGGGCGGCGATGTAGTAGGCCTTGACGAAGTCGCCGCCCGTCGCCCCGGGGAGCCAGTTGTTAAAGAACCAGCCGATGTACGTGAGGCGCAGGCTTTCCCAGAAGGTGATGCGGATGCCCTGGACGGCCAGCAGCAGCCGCCATCGCACGGCCCCGAGGGGCGACTGGAGCATCATGGCCCCGAGCGCCGCCACCACCCACCACCATCGGCCGGTCAGCCGGCGGGCGATGCTGAGGATGCCCTCGGCCAGCACCGGGCCGCCCGGTTCACCGAACGCCTCATGCGGAATGAGTCGCTCGGCGCTCTCCTCCGTCCGGACGACGTAACCGGCATCCGTCTTGCGTACGACGGGCAGGGACGCTTCATCCGGCGCGGGTCGAACGGCGTCGCGCAGCCGGGCCTGGCTGAGGACGTAGGCGATGAGCCCGGCCGCCACGGCCAGCCGGACCACCGCCCCGAGCACCTTTTTGGTTTTGGGATTCATGACGTTACATTGTGTGTGCGACGCGCCGGGCAAGCCCGGCGGCTGAGTGTTGCCGCGGCGGGTGCCACTGGCTGCTTGTCAGCCAGTGTGTGCCGATCGCCAATAACGCACTGGCGGGCAAGCCGCCAGTGGCACCCACGGCCTAACGGCGTTGGGCGTCGAGCATCTCGACGAACGCCTCCAGGCGCGTCCGGCTCTGGCCGTCCAGCGGGCCCGGCCGGTCGAACTCCAGCGTCAGCACCGGCACGTCCACGCCCGCCCGCAGCAGCCGGTCCTGGATGTGCCGGAAGCAGAAACTCTGCACGTAATGCACGAGGCCGTCCAGCCGGCGCTCGGCGCCGGCCCGGCGGATGTCCGCCAGCCGATCCTCCACCCCGTACGGATACGTGTAACGGGCGTACTGGTCAACCAAATCCTCGGCGCCGGGCGGCATGCTGAACTGCCGCTGGAACTCGTTAAACACGACGCGGGCGCCGAGCGACTCGAGAAACGCGTGGAGTCCGTCGCAGATGGGCGGGATGCCCAGGACCCCCAGCCGGTGCCGCCCCTCGAGCGGCTGGCGGCCGCGCGCCTCGGCCAGGAAGCCCTCCGCCCGGGCGACATAGGCGTCCGGGTCGCCGTCGAAATCCGTCGAGCCGAGGAGCCACAGGTGATTTTCCTCGCCCGAGACGGTGCCGGCGTCCCAGGTCAGGCGGTCGATCTCGGCGAGGGTCCGCCGGACGGGGCGGAGCCGCTCGCGCTGGGCCTCGGCGGCGGCGCGGGTCGTGCCGAGCCGGCGGGCCAGGGCGTCGATGGCCGCCGACAGCGCCACGCGATCCTTCGGATACGGATAATTGAATTCGACGACCTCCACGCCCTCGGAGGCGAGCACCTCCATCAGGGCGTGCGTGTTGGAGCAGTCGCCCTGGGCGACGCCGATGACCCGCGCCAGGCCCAGCCGCCGGGCCGTCGCGTAGATGCCCTTGATCCACGCGCAGCAGTTCAACGGGAAGCCGCGGTGCTCCGCCTCCTGGACCAGGGCCGTCGGCGACGCGCTCGTGATGAACACGTTGTTCAAGTCGAGCGGCGTGGCGCCGGCGGCGAGGAGGACCTCGACCGGAACGGTGGCGGTCAGGCCGATGGTTCGGTCGTCGACGGGGCGCATGGGCACAGACAACGGTTCCTATTCCGGGCGGCGGGTGGCATGGCCACGCTTGCGTGGCCATGGTTCTCACGGTGACGCATGGCCACCCAACAGCGGGTGGCCATGCCACCCGACGGGGCGCATGGGCGATGGGCGTCTACGGCGCCGGCCTCAGGATCAGATCGGCGAAGACGGCGGCGGTCGGGAAGTAGTCGCGGGCGCCGGGGACCTCGGCGCCGGCGGTGGCCGCGCCGCCGCCGAAGAGGTCCGCCGCCGCGCCCGTGGCCGTCCCGCCGCGCGGGTAGAACTCGTCCAGTGTCCCCGCCTCCTGGTAGCGGCGGGTGACGGCGGCGAGGGTCCGCTCGGCGAGGTCGCCGGCGGCGTCGGTCCGTCCGCGGTCCTGGAGCCCGCGCACGAGCAGGTAGTTCAGCGGCATCCAGATGCCGCCCGTCCAGGCCTGGCCGTTGGCCGCCGTCTCGTTCGTACCGAGTGTGGCCACGCCGCCGGCCGTGCGGAACCGGTCGCCGGTCATGTGTTCCTCGAGGCGGGCGGCCTGGTCCTCGTCGGCCACGCCGAACGCCAGCGGCGCCAGGCCCGCCGCCGACCACACCTCGACCCACTCGCCGTCCGGGGCCGTCCGGTCGAAGAAGAAGCCGGCCTCGGCCCGCCAGAGGTGCTCGCGGACGGCCTCGGCGACGGCGTCGGCCCGCTGGCCCCACGTCCGGGCCGACACGCCGTACCCCAGGACCTGGGCCATCGTCTGGAGGCATCGGCACTCGGCGGCGATATAGGTCGAGAGGTCGACGGCGGCGAAGTCGGCGCCCGTGGCGAATCGCGGCGAGCCGGGCATGCCGGCCTCTTCCGCGGACGCCCAGGCGTAGAGCGGCACGCCGAAGGTCAGCGGTTTCTCGGGCGGCGGCGGGCCGCCCAGCCGACGCTGCCGCAGGAACCACTCCATCTGCTTCGCGACGACCGTGTACGAGGTCCGCAGGAACGCCCGGTCCCGCATCCGCTCGTGGCGGTAGACGGCCCAGGCGGCGCGGGCCAGCATCGGCGGACGGGCGGCCTGCTCCCGCGTCGCGGGGCCGGACCGGCCCGGGATCATCCCCTCCGGCGTCGCCGTCGCATACACCGCGGTCAGGATTTCCTTGGCGGCCTCGACGTCCAGATGCATGAGGCCGACTGCGTGAAACGCCGACGCCCACGGGTCCTGGTACGTCGCCGGCCATCGGGCGGGCGTCGTCCAGCGATAGACGAAGGGCGGCTCGGGCGAGTAGACGTTCACCTTCATGACCGAGAACGCCTTGGCGAGCGTCTCGGCCCGGGCGGGGTCGAGGTTCTCGGAACCGTGCGGGGCCCCGGCGAAAAGGTCGAGGCGGCTCTCGATGAGCGTGTCCAGGGAGACCTTCAGCCCCTGGGCGGCGTCGCGCGCCGCCTTTTGCGCGCCGAGCGGGTTGCACGCCAAGGCGAACCGGATGCGGTCGCCGGCCCGGTCGCGCATGACGACCACGTTCCGCCCCATGCCGCGCAGGCTCACCCGGCTGCCCGGCGGGAGCCGGCCGACCACCACGTTCCACGACGAGAACGCCACCATCAGGGGGGCCTCGTCGCCGGCCACGTCGGCCAGCAGCAGGTCGCTCGTGACGACCCGCCACGTGAGGCGGTAGGTCTCCGGGACGGTCAGTTTCAGGACAGGCTTGCCCTCCAGATGGAACCGCAGGGTCACGCCGTCGCCGGCGAGGGTGGCGACGACGGGCGGCTCGACGTGCGTGTCGCCGTCCAGCCCCGAGTAGGCCATGAGCACGCCCTCGCCGAAGACGCTGGGCACGTGCTCGGGCGGCGGGAAGGTGTAGCCGTCGGCGGCCGGGACGGGCACCGCCGCGGTCAGGATGCCGGCCGCCGCCAGGGCCAGGGCCGTCGTCGTTCGCAGTGCCATGAGGTCGTCCCCCTCCGGATGGTCGGGCAATCGCGGTGCCGTCGCGGGCCGCTGCCCCACGCCCGCTCCACCAGTCTATACGGACCGCCGAGGCGAAACGGGGTGTAAACCAGGGGCGAGTCTACCGGCCCGGTCGGCGAATTGCAACGGACCGGCGGCGGCGCCTTGCCACCGGGCGGCCGGACCGTAAAATAGGAGGCATGACGATTCCGGATGGCTATTAGTGCCTCTCTTGTAACCCGTGTTCCGATCGCGGGTGTGCCGCGGCGGGTCTTGCCCCGCCGTGCGCTTCCGCCGGCCCGGCCCGGCCGGACGAGACCGGCCGTGGCACATCCAGTTGTAGGTGCGCGCGGGATGAGGCGCGCACCAGGAGTGACCGATGACCGACGAGCAACCGAGCGCGGCGCAGTCGCTGGCGGCCCGGCTGGGTCGGGACGATGCGCGGGTCCGCGAGATCGACGCGCTCGTCGCCCAACCGGAGGTGGCGCGGGACGCCGCCCGCATGGCGGCCCTGATGCGCGAGCGGGGGCGCCTGATGCACCTCGTGGACCCGTACCGGCGATGGCAGGAGGCCCGCCGGGCCCGCCGCGAGGCCGAGGACCTCCTCCAGGCCGAGGCCGACGACCCCGAGATGCGGAGCCTCGCCGAGACCGAGGTCCGCGTCCAGCGCGAGATCGAGCAGCGTCTGCTCGCCGAACTCCAGCAGCGGCTCATCGACCGCGAGGAGGGAACCGACGCCACGCGCGTGATCCTCGAAATCCGGGCCGGCACGGGCGGCGACGAGGCCGCCCTCTTCGCCCGCGACCTTTTCGAGATGTATACGCGCTACGCCGACGCCCGCGGGTGGCGGCACGAGTGCCTCAGCGCCAATCCCACCAACCTCGGCGGGTTCAAGGAAGTCCTCATGGCCGTCGAGGGCGACGACGTGTACCGGCGAATGCGGTTCGAGTCCGGCGGGCACCGCGTCCAGCGGGTGCCCGAGACCGAGGCCCAAGGCCGCATCCACACCTCCGCCGCCACCGTGGCCGTCATGCCAGAGCCTGAGCAACTCGATATCAAAATTCACGATGAGGATTTGCAGATCGATACGATGCGCTCCAGCGGCCCGGGCGGGCAGAGCGTGAACAAGACATCCTCGGCCGTCCGCATGAAACACCTGCCCACCGGCATCACCGTCAGCATGCAGGACGAGAAGAGCCAGCACCGGAACCGCGAGAAGGCCCGCCGCATCCTCACCGCCCGCGTGTGGGACCATTACGAGTCCAAGCGCCGGGCCCGGCGCGCCGCCGACCGGCGGTCGAAGGTGGGCTCCGGCGACCGCAGCCAGCGGGTCCGCACGTACAACTTCCCCCAGAACCGCCTGACCGACCACCGCATCGGCTACACGGCCTACAACCTGGACCAGGTGATGCAGGGCGACCTGGACGGCGTCGTCCAGGCGCTGCTGGAGGCGGATCGGGAAGAGAAACTCGCCTCGCTCGGGACGAGCGAGGAATGATGAATGCCAAATGATAAATGCTAAATGATGCGGTGCGCGTGGGTACGTTTTCGGCGGATCGGTTTTTAACGCAGAGACCGCGGAGAGCGCAGAGAGCGGCGGCCTGCCACGGCGAAGTCGCGACTTGTCGGGACGAAGCCGGGAGAACAGCGGCAAGGCAGGCAAAAGGCAACGACACGTTTTCGGGCTATGGAACTTACTTGCTGGGAATGGGAGAGGGCTGTGGTAACGAGACGCGCAGCTACCGCAGAGGCGGAAAGGGAGAACGATTATCTCCTTGCACGTTCCCGGTGTTCATGCGAGAGAATGCGCCTGCGGCGAATGTGTGCCGGGTTACATTAGGGAGGCGCTCGGATGGCTGCTCGCGGACGTGAGGTCATGACGGATTGGGTCGAGGAGGCACTTCGCGACCTGGGCGGAAGCGCTTCTATTATTGGGATCTGCAGGCATGTATGGAATCACCATGAACAGGAAATTCGGAAGAAGGGCGACCTCGTCTATGAGTGGCAGTATGAAATCCGATGGGCTGGAGATTTGCTTCGGCGAGAGGGGGTGATTCGGCCTGCGGACGTCTCAAAACGTGGCATCTGGGAACTCTCTTGACGAAAAAGCATGAAGAAAATTGTGCCCTCGCGCCTCCGGCGCACTCTGCGTTTCGTCGTTCTCCGTTTCTCTCTGCGTTCTCCGCGATCTCTGCGTTGAAAAGAGACGTGCCGAAAACGTCCGGCGGCGAGACGGAGCCCGCGGCGCAACCTACGCCTTGCCGTCGTCCTTCTTGTCGCCTTCGTCCTGCTCGCCTTCCTCGTCGCCGTCCTTCTTCTCCGGGGGCGGGGGCGCTTCGGTGAAGTCCGGGAGGTTCTTCACGGCCTCCTCGCTCGGCTGGGTGGTCTTGCCGTCGTCGCGGGCGGCGAGGGCGTCGGCGAGTTCCTTCGCCAGCTCGGGGTCGAGTTGCTCCAGGATGTTGCGGACCTGGTCGAGTTTTTCCTTCTGGCCGGAGTGCTTCAGCAGGAGGCCCATGACGTAGTACGCCTCGGGCAGGTCCCGCCGCATCTTGATGGCGGTGTTGGCGGCCTCGACGGCCTGGTCGTACCGCTCGCTATGATAGTAGGCCAGGGCCAGCCGGGCGAACGCCTTGGCGTTGTGCGGCCGAAGCGAGATCGTCTTCTGGAAGGCGTCGGCCGCCGGCGTGTACAGTTCCTCCGCCATGTAGGCCTCGCCGAGTTGCATCCAGGTTTCGGGATCCTTTTCCTCGTATTGGACGGCCTCCTTGAGGGCTTTGAGCGCCTCCTCGCTGCGGTCGAGTTTCAAGAGGACCATGCCGTACTCGCGCTGGGCGGACGGGTCGTCCGGGTTCAGTTTGACGGCTTTCGCCAAGGCCTGGGCGGCCTCCTTGTAGGCCTTGTTGCGCTTGTGGGCGAGGCCGATGCCGACGTGCGGCTCGGCGTTGGTCGGGTCGAGGCGGGCGGCTGCCTGGAACGCCTTCAGGGCCTCGTCCATGAAGTTCATCTGCATGTTGAGGCGGCCCTGGAGGAGGCGGACCTGCAGGTTCTTCGGATACTGCTTGGCGAGCGAGTCGACGATGCCGGCCGCCTCCAGCACTTCCTCCTTGCTGATGAGTTCATACGCCCGGGCGAAGTCCTCGGCCGCCAGGTTGTCCAGCGGTTTGCCCTGGGCCAGGCGGCTCGCCTTGCGGGCCTTGTAGGCCTTGTCGAGGATCTCGTGGACCTCGTCGCTGGCGACCGCGAAGTTCAGGTTCTCGACGATCGTATGGCCGCTTCGCTCGACCTGCACGAACGTGTTGACGCCGATGACGCGGCCGCGGGCGTCGAGCAGCGGCCCGCCGCTCGACCCGCTGCTGATCGGGGCCGACGTCTGAACCACCGACCGGTGTTCCTGTTCCCGCAGGCCGCTGACGAGCCCTTCGGAAAACGTGTTGTCGTACCCGACGGGCGTGCCGATGGCGAACGCTCGGCTTCCCACCTTGGGTTCCTCGCCGCGCGGCAGGACTTCGAGGTACGGCAGGTTCATGCCGTCGATCCGAACGACCGCCAGGTCCTTCTCCTTGTCCTCGGCCAGGATGGCCGAGACGGGATACGTCTTGTCGTTGCCGAACCGCGCCAGCCCCCGCAGGCCCGTGTGGATGACGTGATGGTTCGTCACGACGAGCCCGTCCGGCGAGACGAGGAACCCCGACCCCTGCGAGCGCTTCTTGTAGGCGGCGTTCATGACGTCGATGCGGCAGACGGCGGGTGACGTCCGGGCGAACAGGTCCGCCGGCTTGAGGGGTTCCGGGGTCGTCAGCGGCCCCTTCGTGGTGGACGAGGCCGGCGTCACCTCGGCGGGTTTGGGCGGAGTCGGTTCGGCGGGCGGGGTCGTTTCGCCGGTACCGGCCCCTGCCGTGGCGGGCGGTTGGGGAGGCGGCGTCGGCTCGGGCTGGCCGCCCGAGACGCCCATGTAGATGAAGATGCCGATCAGGCTTGCCGCGAACACGCCGCCCGCCACCAGGCCGATGATGAGGCCCGGACTCCGCGGCTGAGGCGGCCCGGTTCGGCCCTTGCCCGGGAGGCGACTGGGTTTGCCCGGCAACCGGCTGGCCTTTCGGGCCGCGGCTGGGCTCCTGGAGGCGCTGCGGCCGGTCAGGCGGACGGGCGCCAGGTCCTCGGCGTCGTCGGGGGGCGCGGCCTTCGGGGCGGCGGGCTTCGGGGCGGCGGGCTTCATCTTGAGACGCTGCCCGCACGACGGGCACTCGTGCACGCCCGAGGTGTTCGCCGGGTCGGCCCCGAACACGGTCTTGCATTTCGGGCATCGGATTCGCATGCGCGCTACACTCCCATTTTCCACACGCCGGTCGTGGTTCGGTCCAGCGTACCCGGCCGGCGTCGGTATTGCAAGACGCGACGGTTCCCGGGTTCAGGCGCGCTGTTTGAGTTTCGCGATGATGTCGTCCAGGCCGTCGACCTTCTGGCCGGGCGGCAGGTCTTTCTTGACCCCCTCGTACATTTCCAGGGCCTTGTCGTACCGGCCGATCCGCTGGTACAGGTTGCCGAGTCGCAACCGCAGGTTGAATTCTCTCTTTTGCTCGGGCGCCGGGAGGTTCTTGTAGACGAGTTCCAACAGGTGGATGGCGGCCGACCACTGCTCGAACTTCTCGTAGGCGCCCGCGGTCCTCTCGCGGTACGAGCGGCGCATCTCCTTGGCGTCGAGGGGCAGCAGCGCCCGCAGGCGGTCGTAGATTTTGATGCCCTCATCGAGCCGGCCCGCCTTGACCGCAATGTCGCCGATCTGGTCGAGCAGATTGACGCGGCGTTTGTCGATCATGGCCGAGACACGCTTGAAGTCGGTCTTCAGTTCGTCGGCGGCGGGGTCCTTGCGCAGCCGGTTCAGGGCGGCATGGACGGTTCCGAACTTCGCATCGTACGTGCGCAACTCGCGGACGATGGCGACCATCATCTGCTCGTACGCCCGCAGCGGCTTGGTGTACTGGCCCTTGTACAGTTTCAGGGCGGCCTCGTCCTGGTCCTTGACGACCTGCATGGCCCTCTGCTGGGCCGACATGATGCGCATGCGGACTTCCATCTCCTTGGTCGCCACCTCCTGGAACCGGCCGAGGACGCCGTCGAGCCGCTCCTTCAGTTTCTTGGCGGCCGGGGAAAGCGGTTTCGGTGGCGGCGGGGGCTCGGCGGGTTTGGCGGGGGTCTGCTCGCCCGCATCGGCCTGGCCCGGCCTCCGTTGCAGCAGGTCGTTGATCTTATCCACCAGCTCCTGTCCGGCGACCTTGTGTCCGCTTTTGCGGATCACGCCTTCCCGGTCGATGAGAATGAGCCAGGGCGTGCCCTTGGCCTTGTACCGGTACAGGACGTGCGGCGGGCTGTCCTTCTCGCCGGCGTGGCCGAACGGAAACGCGATCTTGTGCGTCTCGGCCATCTCGGCCACCGCCTCGGGCGTGTTCGTCTCGAATTGCCCGAACGCCGTCTGAATGGCGACGAAGGCCAGCGGCGCGCTTTGCTCGGCGGCCTGGCGTGCAAGGTTCTGCATGAGCGGCAGCATCTGCTGCTGCGAGCCCTGGCACGACTTCTGCACGAACACCAGCACCAGCACCTTGTCGCGGAAGTCCTCCGGCCCGAGCGACTCCTTCCCCTCGGGCAGGTTGGTCCAGTGCGAGACGCCCTTCCAGTCCGGGGCCGGCTTGCCGATCATCTCGTCCGGATTGGGTGACTCGGCCGCCGAGGCGATTCCGGCGGAAATCGCGAAACCGGCAGCCAGCACGACGAAAACGGCGAATGGGTGCCGCATGACCAACGGCCCTCCGCAAGCGCCCTCAAGAGAATTGTACGACAAAGGGCATGGACTTCAACCATCCGAATCGGCCGAGGGTCCGCCAGGACCGCGCCGCCGCAAGAGGCCTCTCGGCACACGGTCAGGCCTCGGACGGGTTCTCCGCCGGGGCCGGGGCCGCCACCGCCCCACGGTGCAGCGCGTCGGCGAGGACAAGCATCGCCCCCAGTCCAACCAGCAGCAGCCCGTTCGAGATAATCAGCCACCGCGTGCCCATCCACGTCACCAAATAAAACGCCGTGCCGAGGGTGCCGGCAATCGAGCCGACCGTCGAGAACCCCGACACTTGCCCGACGCCCGTCCCCACCCGGCCGAGCGAATGGATGAACAGCCGCGCGGTGTACGGCGTGACGCTGCCCAGGAGCAGGGCCGGCACGCCGAACAGGATGGCCCCGACGCCAAGCGTCGGCCACCGCAGGTCCGGCGGGCGGTAGACGGTCAGGCCCCCTTGCTCGGTCGTGTCCCATTCCTCCGGCAGCGGCGCGCCTTCGCCGGGGAACATCCACTCCAGGACCCCGTCGGCGATGGACTCGCGCGGGGCGCCCGGGGCGTCGCCCGGCAACAGGGGCAGGGGAAGGAGGAGCGTCAGCGCCCCCGCCGCCGCGAGGATGGCCCCGAGTTTCCACAGGCGCGGGGCCCGGTCGGCCAACCGGCCGCCCGCCAGCGCCCCGAGCGACAGGCCCCCCAGAAACACGCTGATCAGGCTGCCCCAGACGATGATGTCGCTGCCGAACTCCGGCTGGACGAGCCGGAAACTCGCCATCTCCAGGCTCATCAGCGACCCGCCGGCCAGGAAGACGGTCGCGAGAAGAAGCAGGCGAATCAGCATGGCATCTCCGCTGTCGAGCGCCGCAATGAGGAATGAAAAATGATAAATGCCAAATCAGTCCTGCGGCCTACGCGGAGCGTCATTTGGCGTTTAACATTTATCATTTAACATTTACTCGCCGTAGGTTCGCGGGTGCTCGTGCCGGAGCGTCCCCACGGGGGCCCTGTCGTCGGTCAGGACGGTCTCGTCGATCTCGCGGCCGGTCAGGACGCTGTACTCGCGGCGCACCAGGGCCGGCAGGTCATACCCGAGGTCCTTGCCGTCGGCGAGGCGCTCGGCCCGCCTGGCCCAGGCTTCCACGGGCACCCGCTGGCCGCGCCGGGTGCCGAAGACGATAACGTTGCCGGACGTCCCCGCCCGGAACAGGTACGTCTCGGGGAACACGTTCTGGAAGGTCCGGAGTTCCGCGTGGTAGAAGCGGTTGATGCCGTATTCCCACAGGTTCGACGCCACCACGCCACCAGGTTTCAGGTGGTCGTGCACCAGGCGGACGAACTCCAGCGTCGTCAGGTGGAACGGGACGTGGTCGGCCGCGTACGCATCGAGCATGATGACGTCGTACGTCTTCCGGCTTCGCTTCAGGTACATGCGGCCGTCCATGACGATGACGCGCATCTGCGGGCCGCCCTTGAAGGCGAAGTATTCCTGGCACACCGTGACGACGTCGGGGTCGATCTCGAGGATGTCCAGGCGGACCTCGGGCCAGTGCGAGCCGATGAACTTCGGGATCGACGCCCCGCCCAGACCCACGAGCAGCACGTCCTTCGGGGCCGGGTGCAGGGCCAGGCCGGCCACGATCGACTTCGAGTACCGCAGGTCCAGGGCCGTCGGGTCATCCAGTTGCATGCTCGACTGGATGCCCCGGGACTTCGAGAAGTGCAGGCACCGCCGCCCCTCGTCCGGGTAATCGACCACCCGGATGCGGTAGTACCGCGACTCGCGGTCGTACCGGACGCGGGTCTGGTCGGCCCGCGTTTCCCCGAGCAGCCAGAGCCCCAGCGCCAGGACGCCGGCCACGGAGACGGCTCCCACGATTCCCAGCGTGCGGTTCATCCGTGCGTCCTTCCTTCCCTCCGGAACGGAACGGGCAGGGTACTGGCTGCGGCGGCGATTGGCCAGCGGATTTTCCCTCCCGCGCCGCGGCGGGGCCGGCGGAGAGGGGCGGCGCCCGATGATCGATCTTCAACGCAGAGACCGCCGAGAGCGCAGAGGACAGCAGAGAACAGCAAACGACAGAGGCAGAGAGGTCAAAGTCGCCGGCAGTGCGGTGTCAGCGGAGGCTGTTTGATCTGGCGCCTCCGGCGCACTCAGCCTCCTGCCGTTTCTCGCGGTCCTCCGTTTTTCTCCGCGTGCTCGGCGGTCTCCGCGTTAGAAACTGAACTGCCGACCGGGCACTTCCATACGAACGGCCTATCTTGCGCAAATCCCCTAATTTCTCGGCCCTGGACCGGCCGATAGATAGCGTGAGGCCCCAACTCCCGAGGTGATGCCGTGGCCGAGGACGAACTGCTCGAAACGCTCGAAGAAACGGTCGAGGAGGAACATCGCATGGGCGGACGCCGCGATGGCACGGACCGCCGGTCGGGCAAACCGTCCAACTTTGCGGGCCCGGAGCGGCGGCGCCGCACCGACCGCCGGGTTCGCGGCGACCGACGTTGCGGCGGCGACCGCCGGGCCGCCACCGACCGCCGACACGCCCTCCGCCGCCAGGAGGACCAGGAGGCGTTTCAGAAACGCGTCGAGGAGGGCGAACTGACCCTCGAGGAAATCGAGTTCGTCCGGGCCATCGACCGCTACAAACGCAAATTCAACCGACCGTTCCCCACGTGGAGCGAAATACTGGCAATCGTCAAGGAACTCGGGTATACCAGGGACAGCCTGAGTTAGCCGCGGTGCCGCCGGGGACGGGCCCCGGAAGGGTGCCCGGCTCCAATCCGGAGGCGCGACGGCGTCCCATGGAAAAGATTGCCATTCTCGTTTCCACGTCCCCCCTTCGAAAGACCACCACCCGCCACGGCGTTACGAAACAACGACTGAATATGCAAGCCTGTGTCGAGCTCGGCGAGCAGTTCGACACCGTCATCGTCGGCAGCCTGACGGCCGACGAGGTGTTCGCGTACATCGAGCGGCACCTGCCCCCGGGTCTGAGGCCGAGTTTCCGGTTGTATCCCCGCTCGTTCTTCCACCGGTTCCACACCGACGAGGTCATGCGCACCACCGACGATCCGCGCGACCCCGCCTGGCAGCAGATCCTGTCGGAGAACGGTATCGAGTTCGAGGTGCTCCGCAGCCGCCTCGGCGCCGACAACCGATACGAGCAGAAGAAGTTTGCCTGGCACCGGCTCTCGCAATTCATCAACGACCCGCGGGTGACGCTCGTCACCGGCAGCGAAGGCCAGTTGCTTTACGATAAGCCCGAAGCCGCCTCCGGCCGTCGGTAAACGCCGAAGAGGTTCCAGGAGTCTTCTTGGCACGGGCGTCCGCGCGCTCTCGGACATTCTCCCGTGGGGAAAGGCGAGCGAAAAGGATTCCTGGAACCTCTTCGGGAACCGTCTGTCTCCTCCCATCCCCCGCCGCGTCTGGTTCGGCGCTTGTGCCCGCCCTTGTTTTGCGCCATAATCAACGTGCGCTGCCTTGGTGCCGCGCAAGGGAACACGTTACATGTCGGGGACCTGCCTGTTACACGGAAGGAGTCGATCATGTCACGCCAGAGTTGCGTCCGATGGATCGCGGTCGTTGCGGTGGTCGCGGGACTTGCCGCCGTGGCGGCCAGCGCCGGCGCGGCGCACCGCGAGCGCAGCGCGCTGGACGAAGGGGAACGCGAACACGGTCGGCCGGAGATCGAGACGGTCGTCCTGCGCTTCGCGCACATTCCGGCCGAGTCGTTCGTCGAGACGCTCCAGCAGTTGGCCGAGCATCCGGAAATCCGGAAAGGGCTGGACCAGATGCCGCTGGCGGTGAACGAGCCGGCCAACGCCGTCGTCCTCATCGCCCCGCCCGAGGTGGCCGACGCCATGCGCCACATGGCCGAGGAACTCGACCAGCCCAACGAGTTCTTCATGCACGAGCGCGAGCGCGACGCCGAAGAGCTGGCGTGGCAAGTGGAGATGGAGGAGCGCAAACGCGACTTCGACCGCGATCAAGCCGAGTTCGAACTCGAAATGAAAAGCCGATACCTCGACTTGAAGAGCGAATGGGCCCAACGCCACCGGGGACCGGAACCCGCTGGGCCGCGAGATGTCCCCCTGCGCCAGCACGCCGAGGCCGAACGCCGTCGCCACGAGATGGAGCACGCCGAGCGCCGTCGCCACGAGATGGAAGAGGCCGAACGCCGTCGCCACGAGATGGAGCACGCCGAGCGCCGTCGCCACGAGATGGAAGAGGCCGAACGCCACCGTCACGAGATGGAAGAGGCCGAACGCCGTCGCCACGAGATGGAAGGGGCCGAACGCCATCGCCGCGAACACCTTGAGCGCATCGAGGCCGAGCAGCGGGAACTCGAGGAGATGTTCAACCAGCACCGCCGGGAGGCCGAGCAGCACCTGAAGGAACTCGACCGCAAGCGGGACGAGATCCAGGAGGCCCATCGCCGCCGGATCGAGGAGTTCGGCGACCGCCTCTCGCCCGACCAGCGGGAGGCCCACGAGCGGGCGCTCCACGAGCACATGAAGAACCTGGAGCGGGCCCGGGAGGAGGCACGCCGCAAAATCGAGGAGGCCCACCGGCAGTTGGAGGAACGGCTCCGCGATCTCGAGCGCAAAAAACACGAGATGATGGAGGGGCCGCACCCCGAGAAACCCGGCCGCGAGGAGCCCCGCCGCCGCGAACCGGTCCGTCCTGCGCCGCGGCTGCGCCGGGCCGTCCCGGAGGGCGAGGCCGCCCGGCCCCAGCTTGGGCCTGAGCTGGTTCCGTTCGGCGGCCTGCTCAGCCCCCGCGGGCGGGAGGCCATCGGCCTTTCCGACGAGCAGGTCGAGCAGATTCGCCACCTCGCCGAGCGGCTCCGCCGTCACATGCAGGAGACCATGGAAGGGGTGCGCGAGAAGATGCGCCGGGTCGGCCCGGAGGAGCGCGAGCGTATCCTCCGCGAGTTGAAAGAGAAGATGGCCGGACGCTGGGGCGACCAACGCCGCGCCGTCATGGAACGCCTCGGGGACATCCTGACCGCCGACCAGCGCGAGCGGCTGAAGGACTGGATGCGCGAGCGCCGCGGGCCGGCGCCCGAACGCCGTGACCCGCGGCCGGAACGCCCGCAACGCGGCCGTCCGCGCGGATCCCGGGGAGACGCCGGCCCCGCCGGCCGGGCCTACCCCGCCGACTGCCGGCTGCTGTGAGGTTATGCCGATGAGCGCGGCGGGTCTCCGTACCCGCCGCGCACCTCCCGCCCAGCCGTCGACCGTAGGTCGACGCCAAGGCGGGGACCCACCTCCGGGTCGAAAAGCGACCGCCGACGTGCCGTCGGCGGCTCAACGTGGCAAGGTATGACGCGGTGGGCAAGACGGCCCACCGCGTTTCACTTCTTGACGCCCTCACTCGCTCTCCAGGACGACCTTTCCGCCCGCGGTCCATCGCACGTGCCCGTCGGCCGCGAGGTGGACGAGGTCCTCGCCGCCACGCCGGCGGACGGTCACGCGCAAGCCCTTGCCGTCCGGCCGGACCGTCACCTCCTCCACCGCCGGCTCGGCGCCCGCCTTGACGGGTTCCAGGACGCACGCGAAGCGGGCGGCCTTGCCCCGGCGGGTCAGCATGACGAGCGGCACGCGGTCATCGACCGAGGCGCACGGCCCGTCGGCCGCGAGGACCTCCGTTCCCGCGGCCGCGTCGGAGATAAGGTAGGTGGTCACCTCCTTGCCGGTGAACGCGGCGCGGACGGCAACGCCGCTCGTCCCCGCCCGGGCGTGCTTCAGGTACAGCCACCACGGAGGGGATGCCCCGCCGGGCGCCGCCTTCGCATCCGCCGGCTTCTCCGCCGCGTCGCACACCGCGGCCGTGGCGCGGTTGTGGTACGTCCACGTGTAGGCGTGCGGCGCCTCGGCGTCCAGGCGGTCGACGACCAGCGCGTAGGCCGGCGCCAGGCAGAGGGCCCGCACGTGTCGCACGCCCTTGTAGGCGGCGTCGCACGCGGCGACGGCGGCGGCGTGGGTGTCGCACGAGGCGAAGGCGGGGAGGCGTCCCGCGGCGGGCGCCTGCGACGCACCGTCCACGAGGACCGTGTTGTGCCCGACCGTCGCCTTGTACCACTGGCGATGGATCGGCAGACGGTACGCCTGGCTGCGGGCCCGGCCGGGGTCGACGGCGAGTTCGCGCCCGTGGCCGAAGAGGACGAATGAGAGTTTGTCCAGGTGGCCGTGGAACCCGCCGTACGGGCCGAACGTCATGGCGGCCGTGAGGCCCGCCTTCCCGCCGGTCCGCAGGACGGCGTGCCCCGCGCCGCGGAAGACCTCGCTGCCCTCCGGGACGCCGGCCTCGCCCCGTCCCGGCGCCAGGCCCCGCATCACCGTATCCCACGTGGGCTTCTCGGGCAGGACGGCCGCCAGGCGCTTGTCGTCGTACGCCGCGGCGGCCGGGGCCGCGCGGTACCTGAGGGCGCCTACGGTCGAGTGCACGTCGTCGCCGAAGCGCGGCAAACTGCCGTCGGCCATGGCGTAGCGGACGGGCAGGGTGAACATCTTCTTCAGGTTCGGATGCGACCAGAGGTCGGGGCCCAGCCGCCGGCCGCCGTCGGCGATCTCGATGAGCGCCGACAGCGTGTAGAAATGATAGCCCCAGGAGTTCTCGTACCACATGCCGTCCGCCGTGACGCCCGCCTGCATCTGGTACGCGAAGCCGTTCTTCGGTTGGGCGATGGCCTTGCGGACCCAGTCGGCATCGCCCACGACGGCCCCGCCCCACAGCATGCCGGCGTTGTGCCACGTCTGCCAGTTGCTCTTGCCGCCCTTGTGCTTGTCGATGTTGCGGAGCATGGGCAGGAGGAGCCCGTCGCGGATGCGCTCGCGCTCCTCGGCCGAGAGCGCCTCGTGGACGAGGTCGTAGGCCGGGGCGATCTCGCGCGTCATCGCCGACGCCTCGTTCAGCGTCTGCTCGAACAGGTGCCCGCCGGAGCGGCTCGCCTTTTTGCCCGTCCGGCAGCGGCTGTCGTGGTACGGATAGTCGCGGTACCGGTCGGCGTAGCCGAGGAGGATGCGGCGGGCAAGGTCGGCGTAGCGCTTCTCGCTCGTCAGGGTCCAGGCCCACGCGGCGGCGTGCAGGTACCGCAGGTTCCGGTAGTGGTGCCGCTCGTACAGGACGTCATCGTACGGCGGGCCGGAGTAGACCTTGCCGCACTTCGGGCACTTGTGATGGGTGGCGTCGACCGTTTTGAGGGCGACCTGGCAGGCGTCGCACTGGTACCACTGGTTGTGCTGGCCGCCGCGCGGCGGGAAGGTGAGGTCCTCTTTCAGGGCGGCGCCGGCCCGTCGGACGATGCCGGCAACGGCATTGTGGGCGGGCCCGGTGGCCTCCCACGCCGCCCGCAGCCGGGTGCGCTCCGCCTCCGTGCACGCGACGGCGGGATGCCGCAGCGGCTCCGGCAGACGGACCTCCGGCGCCGTCCACTCGGCGGCCCGCGCCGCAGCGCACGTGCCGGCGAGGAATACCGCGCATGAGATGAAACGTTTCGTGCCGTGTGTCATGGGCTGGGCTCTCTGGGTTTGCCTCCGTCGTTGCTCGGATCCGTGCCGCTTGCCTTGGCGAAACCGTTTTCGATTTCCTCCGCCAGCCCGACCGTGCGGTAGCCCTGGCCCTTCCGCGGCCCTTGGTTTAATTGGGCGGCCACGATCAGCACCACAAAGTAATCTTTGACCTCAGGATGGGCTTTCCAGAAGGCCTGCATGATTTTCCTGTGCCTCGCTTCGAGGACGGGGCGGTCGTCCAGCTCCTCGACGAAGTACGTGAGATACAGTCCAAGGCCATCGATAAACGCTTCTGCGTTGACCTGCACGATCTCGAAGTCGCCGTCATCCGTGGAGACCGTGCAGAGGGGGGTTGAGGGGTCGGCTACCTTCTTCGCGAACGCCTGGAAATGGGGTAGAAAACCGCGGCGCTGCGGCGACACCATGTAGTCCGGGCAGCGAGACAAGACGTCTGCGGCACAGTACAGGCCGGCGGCGGCGACGATGTGGCCGGCCTCGTCCTCCTTCTGGGCTGCTTCGAAAGCCCTCTCGAAATTCCACCGTCCGCTGCGACATATCGAAGACGAGACGTTGGCGAACCGCCACGCGCCGTCGCAATCCCACACCAGGACGTGGACGGCGAAACGCGCTGTCTTCTCTTTCTCGACGTCGAATCGCAGGTACGCCTGGTGTTGCCTCTGCGCGGGCAGGGTGAAGACTGGAGCCTTGCCGGCACCCGCTTCCTTCGCGTTCTGCCAAACGTGGATGCGAATTTGTTCCCTTGAAAGCGAGCCTATGTGGAACTCGTAGCCATGCATGTAGTAATACCGAGTTCCCGGAGGGAATCGTTCGCGGAGGGCCTTCAGGCAAGCCTTGTGTTCGGCTTCTGAGGCGAAGCCTTCCGTCCCCCAGTTCTCGGGAACGACCCAGCCTTTGGATGACAGGGCCTCGCCGGCGTTCAGCATCTCCTGCACGGTGCGGACGATGTTCGAGTCCCTCGGGAGGGAACCGTATCCGACTTTATCGACGTTTGGCTCGATGCTGCATCCGCACAGCACAATCGCCGACACGCCCAGAATCATTGTCCTCAGACGCAACATGGCGCCCCCCTTCTTGCTGTGCCACGTGATGGCCGGAAAGGTCTGGCCGAGCATGGGACCTGAGGATACTCTACATGTGCCCCGCGTCAAGCAAGCAATCGGGAGGTGGCAATGATCCTGGCACGAATTCGAGTAACGTGTTTGCTGGTAGTCTGCGCCGTGCTAGCAGCAGCGGGCGCTGTGTGCGCTGCCGCCGAGGACGGCCGGACGCTTGCCCTTCCACTCAGGAGCCGGCGGCTGGTCACGAATGACGACGGGTACCAGGTGTGGAAGGTCGAGACGGCCGAGCGGCGCGTGCGGGCGTCCGAGACGGCCCTCGTCCTCTGCGACGTGTGGAACAAGCACTGGTGCCGCGGGGCGAACGAGCGCCTCGCGAAGATGCTGCCGCAGATGAACCAGGTGGTGAAGGCCCTGCGGGAGGCGGGGGTCCTCATCGTCCACGCCCCGAGCGACACGATGGACTTCTACAAGGAGTCGCCTGCGCGCAAGCGTGTGCTCGATGCCCCGAAGGCCGAGCCGCCCCAGCCCGCCGCCCATCCCGACCCGCCGCTGCCCGTCGACGCCTCCGACCAGGGGTGTGACACACCCCCCGACAAACCGCGCAAGGCGTGGTCGCGGCAGCACCCGGCCATCGAGATCGACCCGGCCCGCGACGCCATCTCCGACAACGGCCGCGAACTCCTGGGCCTTTACCGGCAGCGCGGCGTCCGGACGATCATTATCATGGGCGTCCATACGAATATGTGCGTGCTGCACCGGTCGTTCGCCATCAAGCAGATGGTCCGGTGGGGTTTCGACGTGGTCCTCGTGCGCGACCTGACGGACACGATGTACAACCCGGGCCGATCGCCGTACGTGCCGCACGAGGAGGGCACGCGCCTCGTGGTCGAGTTCGTCGAGGCGTTCTGGTGCCCGACGGTGACGAGCGAGGCGCTGCTGAAGGCGGCGGGAGAGGGGTAAACCGCCCCGTTGAGCCGTCGACCGAAGGTCGACGCGAGAGCGGGGATTCGCTACGAGTTGCCAAACGACCGCCGACGTGCCGTCGGCGGCTCAACGGGCGCGCGAGCGGTCACGTCCCTGTATTGGCGGTGTAGACGACCGTGCCGTCGGCGGCGAGGCCGACGACGCACTTGACGCCCAGGATGTCCGACCACAGGAGCCAGGTCTCGGCGTCGACCTTGGCGGCCTGGTCGGCGAATGTCTCGTGGTCGGGCATAGGGAACGTCTTCGACTCGTTGTCGGGCGGCCCCATGAGTTGGAGGACGCGCTCGCGCGAGTCGCCGTCCTGGATCTTCCGCAACTGCGCGACCGGTCCCTGCGTCCGCCACTGCCACACCCCATAAATGGCGACCGCCAGGGCGATGATGATGAGGATGCGGATGGCGATGCCGGCGGGGGTGATGCGTTTCCTGGCCACGGGCGGCCTCCCTCATTCGAAGGCAAGATGCCACACTAACTCGTGCGCGGCGGGTTTCCGCACCCGCCGCGCAGACCTGGAAAGGGCGTTTCGAGCGCGGTGGGTACTCCAGACCCACCGCGCCCAGGGGCGACCCTGTCATTCCGGCCGAGTGGAGGAATCTCGCTGCCCAGCCCAACAGCGAGATTTCTCCACTCGCCCTTGCTCCGCAAGGGCTCGGTCGAAATGACAATCTCACGCGGCAACGCGCGGCAGGCCGGGAGGCCCGCCGCGCGGGAAGTTACCAAGGGTTCAGAACGTCACCTCGAGCGTCTTCTGATCGTCCGGGCCCACGGGGCGGACGTGCTTCATCGTCCAGACCTTGCCCGCGGCGGGCTCGCCCACTTCCACGGTGTAGGCGATGTCGGCGTCGAAGACGGGCGGCCGGAAACTCATCCCGCGAATCCGCCGGGCGTACACGAGCCGGCCGGTCTTCGTCTCCGACACCTTCACGACCGGGTCCGCCAGGCCGCGCACCTGGAGCATCGGCAGATGCGCGACGGGCTCCCGGCCGTAATTCGACTCCATGGGGATCGTCTTCGGCCAGCCGCGGTACTGGGCGGCGTCCGGGTCGGTCGGGTCGGCGAAGCGGGGCCAGCACTCGATGGTGTACGTCCGGGCGGCCTTGTTGAACCGGACGATGCCGTAGCCGGGCTTCTTGTCGTAGAGCCAGGTGGGCTCGACGCCCATCGGCCCCGGGTTGGTGGCCGCCCACATCGTGATCCGGTTGCCGAACGGGTCGCGGTACCGGCCGGTGTAGTCGGGCATATTGTCGCCGACGGGCTCGCCGGGCTGCTTCGGTTTCCATGCACGCATGTAGAGGTTGGCGACGGACGGGACGGCGAAGGACCAGCCGGCGTCGCCCCACGCGTCGATGCCGTGATGGATGAGGGTCGCCAGGTGCTGGTCGCCCGCGACGTGGAGGGCGAAACCCTGGCGCATGGCCCGAAGGGCCTTGTTGCGGCCGGTCTGCGGCCATCCGCTGGCATCGTAGTCGGCGACGAGGTACTTGAGCCCGCCGCCGTGGTGCGTGGCCCCGCCGCAGAAGATGGTCTGCGAGAGGACGCACTTCAAGTCCGCGCCGTCCCATTGGCCGGCCCAGTCCTGGAGGAAGGCCAGTTGTCGGTCGCCGAGAAGTTTGGCGCCCTGGACGTCGGCGGTCTTGGGGTCGAAGTCCGGGTCGATGACGTGATCCGCCCGGTTGCTCTTGGTGGGCGGGACGAGACCGTTCGGGCCGGACTTGAACATGCGGTCGGCGAGCACCGCGAAACTCACCCGCCCGTACCGCATACCGGTGTAGTACACGGTGATGTCCTGCTCGATGGGCCGCGGGTCGTACGGGTCCGGCAGGTGGCTGGTCTGGGTCCGGTGGACGACGTTGACCCACGCGGGGTCCATGAGGTACCCGCCCTTGTCGTCCTTCTCGGTGGCCCGGCCGCCGGCGCCCCAGAAGTTGCCCTGGTACACGTCGTGGTCGTCGGGGATGGAGACGGCGGGCCGGTCGCGCAAGAGGTCGCGGTACGCCCATCCGAAGAAGTACCATTTGCGGAGGTAATCGAGGATGGCGGTCTCGACGGGCCCCCGCTGGATGCCGTAGCCGCCCACCTGCTCGTAGATGTTGTCGCCGGAGAAGAAGAGGACGTCCGGGTCCAGGGCCTCCAGGTGCGGCAGCATCTCGACGTTGGGCCAGGCGAAGTCGGCGTTACCCGTGAACGCCCCCAGGACGAGCGGGTCCTTGTCGACGGGCTCCTTGCGGATGGTGCCCTCGAAGGTGTGCTCGACCGCCGTGTCCGGTCCCGTCTTGAGACGGTAGACGAGGCGGTACGGCACGTCGCGGGAGGCGTCCCAGTTCTCCAGGCGGAAGCGGGCGGTGCGGGCCAGGGGATCGATCTCGGCCGTGCCGGCGTCCTTCCAGTCGTCGCCCTCGCGAAGTTGCAGGCGGACGGTTTGTGAGTCCTGCTCGCCGAGCGGCGGCATCTGGGCGGTCATCTTCGCCACGCCCCGGCTCAGCGTGTACTGGGCGAACAGGATCGGGCCGAAGGCGTGGTCCGCGTGGCGCCGGACCTTCGACCCTTCGACGTGCCACTGGTCGAACCAGAACCGGACGTCCCCCCGCCGGTTCTGCCCGTTCGTGCCGGCGTAGCAGACGAGGGCGAGGTTGCCGGCCAGTTGGTCCGGGCGCACCTTCCGGCTGACCTCGGCCACCTTCTCGTGCGAGTCCGGGTCGTGGGCGGCCAGGGTCAGGCGGTACGCGTCGCCCTGGGG